>ENA-UOIY01002145-UOIY01002145.1-human-gut-metagenome-genome-assembly--contig:-P114-NODE-2145-length-16408-cov-4.496545_pt1 | contig 16408 bp, 20 predicted proteins | sample MGYA00242335_ERZ723882 | MGnify/ENA metagenome assembly ERZ723882
GAATATTTTGTGGTTGGTTTGAACCTCTCAAATCAACCACTTATTCCGAATACCCTAATTTTCTCAATCGGCCCTGCCCTAACCGGCGGGGCTTTTTCATAGGTACCCAAAATGAAACTCTACGAAATCGCCCCGGCGCTGCGCTTTGCGCTGGATGACATCGAGGTCGATCCAGAAACCGGGGAAATCCTCAATGCGGACGCGCTCCACGCCGTCGAAGCAGAAGCCGCAGAGAAGATCGAGGCCACGGCGCTCTACCTTCGCGAGCTCGATGCCGAGGCCAAGGCCGCCAAGGACGAGGCCGAACGCATCCTCGCCCGCGTCAAGTCAATGCAGAAGCGCTCGGACTACCTCAAGTCCAGGCTCCTCGAAGCCGTCCACGCGACCGGCAAGGTCAAGACCGCACGCGTGACCGTCTCGATCCGCACGACGCAGGCCGTTGCCGTCGACGAAGGCGCAAACCTGCCCGAGGCCTACACGACCGTCAAGACGACCGTAAGTCCGAACAAGGTCGCCATCAAGCAGGCACTGCTCGACGGCGTCGAGGTCCCCGGCTGCAGCCTGGAGGCGCGCGAGAGCGTGAGCATTAGATGAGCGGTAAGCCATACATCGGAGTGAGGGCAGACAAAGCCCTCGAAGTCCTCGGCGAAAAAGGCCCGCTGCGTATGTCGGCGCTGCTCGACGCGCTCGGGATAAGGACGCAAATTGCCGCGTCGTTCAAGATCACAGTGTCAAAGCTCGTCGACGCGGGGATTTTGTCCGTCACTGACGATCAGAACACGCTCGTGAGCCTGGCTGACGAGAAGTACGCAGATCCCGCCGTGGCCTGTGACGAGTACCGTGCGTACAACTCCGAGAAGAAAGCCGAGAAGAAGACTGAGACCAAGGCCGTGAAAATTCCCCCGGTTAAGCGATCGATGATCGAGGACATCGCTTTCGGAATGGCAGAACAAGGAGCAAAAGCATGAAAGTCAAGATTAAGAAGCTCAACCCGAACGCGAAGATGCCCAAGCGCGGCACGAAGCATGCTGCAGGATTCGACCTGTACGCCGCTGAAGAATTCGACGCACCGATCCATGAGGAGCAGACCGTCCGCATTCAGACGGGCCTCGCCTTTGAAATCCCTGAGGGCTACGTCGGCATGGTGTACAGCCGCTCCAGCACTGCGCTGAAAGGTCTCATCATCACGCCGTTGCTCGTGGATGCTGACTACCGAGGCCCGGTCTACATCACAGTGAAGAACACCTCGGGCAAGCCGTACGTCGTCCACAACGGAGACCGCCTTGCTCAAATGCGCATCGAGGAACTCGTCCCGACTGAGTTCGAGTGGACTGACGAGCTGAGCGAGACGGAGCGCGGCGCGGGCGGATACGGCTCCACTGGACGTTGAGGAGAACGACATGAGGTACCGACTCAAAGACAAAGAGCTCCAGCAGAAGCTTGACGAGCTTAGCGACGGAGACTTCTCCAAGCAGCTTGCGCTTAACTACAAGCGCATCTGTTCCGACCTCGAGTTTCTGATGCAGATCACTCTTTGGTTCTGCAAAAAGGAGGGCCCGCTCCACGCGTTAGTGATAACGCCCGACATGGTCGAAAAGGTTGAGGAGGACGAGAAATGACCGGAAATATCGACTGGCAACGGTACGATGAAAATGATGAAGCGACGCACCCGCGCCCCTGCCAAGAACTGCTCATCATGGCCCTGAAGAACGGCAAACCCGTCTTCATACCGCACGCCTACTTCGGCCTAGGCGACGACCACTTCTACGAAGCCAAAACCGTCAGGGGCAACACCGTCGCCAAGCGCGTCGCGCACAAGGTTGCCGGCTATGACGACGTTGCATGGGCTTACCTCGACGTGCCGTCGTGGTGGCACGCAAAGGAGAAGGACGAATGACCGAAACCGAAATCGTTGTTCAAGACATCCGCCGAGAGCTCCGATGGTCTTTCCGCGATCAGTCGGTCGCCAACCTCCTCGGCCTCGCAAAGCGACTCATCGACAACAAGGACACGGCCAGCATCGCAGACGCAGTAAAGAAGTACACGACAGTGCTTTCCGCCGCGAGGCAGAGTGCAAACCCTGCCGCACTCGAGCGCGTGAAGTTCTCTGCATACATGCTCACGCACGCACTGCGCGACTGGGAAGCGGCACGATGAAGGCAATCCAGAACCATGCCCTCGGCACACGTCGGGGGCTTGAGGACGACTCGCTTGAGAAAGCTATGAAGTCGGGCGTACTGCCCGAACCAGAGGAACGAAATGACTACTTGGAACAGAGAGGAGGAGAGAGATGATCTGGATGACCAAAGTCGAACTAGCGCAGTACCTCAAGAGGTCGACGCGAACGGTTGAAAGGTGGGTAGTGCAGCAGAAACTGCCGCCCGGTTGGCGGCAGGCGGACGGGTTCATGCGCTGGCGCAAAGATATCGTCGACCAGTGGCTCGAGGACTGCGAGCCCTACGCGAGGAGATGCCAGAAGCTCTTGAAGCTGAGAAGCGCGATGCTGTAAAATTCCCGAGTGGGATTGAGAACCAAAAGCCCCGAGCAGTCATCACTGTTCGGGGCTCTTTTTTTGCCTGTTTTTATGGCTTTCTTTATGGCCACGGGAGCGGCTTTTGAATTTCTCCTGTGCCACAACAAGCTCTGGCGGAAGCGGTGGGATTCGAACCCACGAAGGGTTGCCCCTCGCTGGTTTTCAAGACCAGTGCATTCAACCACTCTGCCACACTTCCGACGTCAGATAAGTTTCGCATTCTACAGAAGTAATGAAAAAAAGTCCACAGGCATCGCTTGTTCCGGCAAAAGCGGAAAAAATGTTCTCAGCGCCCGCCTCGACGCTCCGAAGCGGGCCTGTCGGCGAGATTGGGCCTGTCCGCGGGCGCTCCGAGCAGACTCGCTTCGGACCTGAATTCGAAGCGCACGAGCGTGTCGTCGTGGGCGAGTTCGTCGCAGAAGCGGATGTCCATGCCGAGCGCGCCCGTGAAGACGAGCTCCCCGTCGAGCCAGACGAGCGGAAGGTCGGCGCGTTCGAAGGCGGGCACGCCCGCCTCGGCGAAGAGGTCCTTGAGGTACTTCGACGGACGGTTCGGCCAGAGCTTCATTCTTTCGGCGCCGCGGCGGGCGCGAACCTCGAGGGTGCCATCGCGCAGGCGCCTCGCGCTCACGCCGCACTCTCCGGGCAGGCACGGAATGACGGCCAGAGAGCCGTTCCAGCCGGGAAGCGCCAGCGTGTCGCCGCCTTCCCAGACGAGCACCGCATCGCGCGTATCCTCCGACCGTCTGGGCGAGACGTCGCGGATGACGAGAAGGTCGCCCCACCTGCGCATCTCCTTGGAGCGCACCTGAAGCGCAAGCTGCGAGTCGGCGTGGCTCTGCCTCACCTGCCTGAGCCCCTCCTCAAGACGCGCTCGGTTGGGCAGCTGCATGCCTTCCTCCTGCATCCAGGTGCGCAGGCACCAGGCCTGGCGGGCGGGGATCAGCCTGAGAAGCGCGGGAATGCGCAGGGCGTGCGGATTCGCCTCGTCCCTGCACCGCGCAAGATCGTCGAGCGAAACGGAGCGGAGCACCTCGGCCGCCTCGGCCGTGAGCGAAACGGCGCGCGCCGCGGCCTGCCTGAAGCCCGGACGGATCTTGTCGAGAAGCGGCACGACCTCGCGGCGGATGCGGTTGCGCAGGTACTTCGGACTCCGGTTCGACTCGTCCTCGACGTAGCTGAGCTTCACGCTTCGGGCGTACCTGTCGATGTCGGCGCGAAGCACGCCGCTCCAGGGGCGCACGAGCAGAAGCGGCGGCGCGTTTCTCGAGGCTGAAAGTCCAGGGATCACGAGCTCGCGCGTCTGCGGAAAGGCGGCGAGTCCTTCGGGCCCCGCGCCGCGCATCCACTGCATGAGGAAGGTCTCGATGCGGTCGTCCTCGTGATGCGCCGTCAGCACGACGTCATAGGCCTCCTCGCGTGCAAAGCGCGCAAGCGCCCTGTAGCGGACCTCGCGGGCCGCGGCCTCGACGCCTTCGCCCGTCTGCCTGACCGTCACGCGCACGGGCGTGAACGGAATGCGCCTTGCCTCGCACTCGGCGCGACAGTGCGTCTCCCAGTCGTTCGCATTGGGCGAGAGGCCGTGATTGACGTAGACCGCATGCACGCGGGCGATGAGAAACTGGCGCGGACGATGAAAGAGCTTCTCGACGACGTCAAGGAGCGCCATGGAGTCGCGCCCGCCCGAAAGCGCCACGACGACGCGCACGGGATTGAGCGGCCTGAGCGAGAATTCGTCCCCCTTGACGCCGAGAAGCGTTTCGGCCGCATCGGAGAGCGCGTCGTAGACGAGCTGCGTCAGACGCTCGGCGAGCGCCTTCGAGCGGCGCGGCGCGGACTTGCGGGCTGGGGCTTTTCTGGGAGCGTCGGACATGGGCGGACTGGAGGGACTCAAAGAGCCGTGAAAAACAAAGCCGTCATTGTACTGCGGCGGGCGACACGAACGGGAAGAAATCCAAAAAAGGCACGTCCTCCATGGAGAAACGTGCCTTTTTGAGACGGGCGGGACGGTGAGGTCCGCTTATTCGGCCTTTTCCGCTTCAGCGGCCTTCTTGGCGCACGAGCAATCGCAGGGATCGGCCTTGGCGTCGGGTTGAGCTTCAGGCGCGGCGGCGGGAGCCTCGGGCTCGGGAACCTCCTCAGCGAGGCGCTCGAAGCGGCCGTAGCCCTCGAGCCTCTCGGCGCGGCGTGCGAGCAGCGTCGGCATGTCGTGCTTCATGAGGACGCGAAGCTCGTCGACGAGAGCCTTCTTGAGGGTGGTCGCCATGAGCTTGGGATCGCGGTGGGCGCCGCCGAGCGGCTCGGAGAGCACGCGGTCGACGAGGCCGAGCTGCGAGAGGCGCGGGGCCGTCAGGGCGAGCGCCTCGGCGGCGCGCGGGGCCTGGCCGGCGTCCTTGACGAGAATGGACGCGCAGCCCTCGGGACTGATGACCGAGTAGGTCGAGTACTGAAGCATCATCACGGTGTCAGCGACGGCGATCGCGAGCGCGCCGCCGGAGCCGCCCTCGCCAATCACGCAGGAGACGATCGGCACGTTGAGGGTGGACATCGCGTAGATGTTGTGGCCGATGGCCTCGGACTGGCCGCGCTCCTCGGCGTCGATGCCGGGATAGGCGCCCGGGGTATCGACGAAGGTGATGACGGGCAGGCCGAACTTCTCGGCGAGCTTCATGAGGCGCAGGGCCTTCCTGTAGCCCTCGGGACGGGCCATGCCGAAGTTGCGGCGGGTGCGCTCGCGCAGCGTGCGGCCCTTCTGGTTGCCGATCACGATGACATTCATGTCGGCGAGGCGGGCGAGACCGCCCACGATCGCCTCGTCGTCCGCAAAGGCGCGGTCGCCGTGGAGCTCCTGGAAGTCCGTGAACATCATGTCGATGTAGTCGAGCGTGTACGGGCGGTTCGGATGGCGCGCGACGAGCGACATCTGCCAGGGCGTGAGGTCCGCGTAGACCTTCTTCAGAAGCTCGCGGGACTTGTTCTCCAGCTGCGCGACTTCGGCGTCGATCGAGACGGCGACGGCGCTCTCGGAGGTGTTCTCGGCAAGCTCCCTGAGCTCGTCGACCTTCTTCTCGAAGGCCTCGATGTCGTGTTCAAATTCAAGAAAAACGCGTTTTGCCATGATGGTCGATATGTCCTGAAATGGGTCCGTGGAACTCAGATGCGGCGCCAGGTCGTGCCCTGCGGGCCGTCCATGAGCACGATGCCCTCGTCAAGGAGGGACTTGCGGATTTCGTCGGCGCGGGCGAAGTTCTTCGCCTTCTTGGCCTCGCGGCGTTCCTCGATCAGGGCGTTGATGCGGGCCTCGTCGGCATCGGAGGCGCCGCCCTTGAGGAAGTTCTCGGGGTCAAGCTGCAGGATGTTGAGCACGGCGCCCAGGCCCTTGAGCTGGCGCACGAGGACCGGATCGCCCGTGCGGTTGATCTCGGTGGCGAGCTCGAACATCGCGGCGATGGCGAGCGGCGTGTTGAAGTCGTCGTCCATCGCGGCCTTGAACTGGGCGGCGTACTTCTCGCTCCAGTCGACCTCGCCTTCGGCAGCCTCGCGGCCCTTGAGGGCCCCGTAGAGGCGCACGAGGGCCTTCTGGGCCTCCTCAATGAGCGCGCTCGAGAAGCTGATCGGGCTGCGGTACTGGCTGCGCAGCAGGAAGAAGCGGAGCACTTCGGCGCCGTTGCCCTCGCCGTAGGCGGCTTCGGTGTCCTTGAGAGCGTCGCGGATCGTCCAGAAGTTGCCGAGCGACTTGGACATCTTCTCCTCGTGGCCGGAGGCGTCGCGCACGCGCAGCGGACCCGAGTGCATCCAGACCTTGGCGAACGGCACGCCGGAGGCGGCCTCGCTCTGGGCGATCTCGTTCTCATGGTGCGGGAAGATGAGGTCGGGACCGCCGCCGTGGATGTCGAACGTGTCGCCGAGGATCTTGGCGCTCATGGCCGAGCACTCGATGTGCCAGCCCGGACGGCCGCAGCCCCACTTGGATTCCCACTGGGGCTCGCCCGGCTTGGCGCTCTTCCAGAGCACGAAGTCGAGCGGATCGCGCTTGCCGGCAGCCACGTCGACGCGGGCGCCCGACTGCAGGTCGTCGATCGACTTGCCGGAGAGGCGGCCGTAGTTCTCGAACTTGCGCACGGCGAAGTCGACGTCACCGTCGGAACCCTGGTAGGCGTAGCCCTTCTGCTCAAGCTTCTCGATGAGGCCGAGCATTTCGGGGATGTAGTCGGTGGCGCGGGGCTCGTGCGTGGGCGCGAGGCAGCCGAGCGCGAGCATGTCCTCCTGCATCGCGCGGCCGAACTCCTCGGTGAGCTCGGTCGTCGTGATGCCACGCTCGGCAGCGCGGCGGATGATCTTGTCGTCGACGTCCGTGATGTTGCGCACGAAGGTCACCTTCATGCCGGAGGCCTCGAGCCAGCGGCGCACGACGTCGAAGGCCACGAAGGTGCGGCCGTGGCCGATGTGGCAGTAGTCGTAGACCGTCACGCCGCAGACGTACATGCGGACGTGGTTGGGTTCGATCGGGGCAAAGGGGGCCTGCGTGCGGCTGAGCGTCGAATAGATCGAAAGTGCCATGGGTGAGGAGTCCTTCTACTCTTATATATAGGCGTCTGCGCGCATGAAGGCGCGTGCGCAGGGGCGGGATGCGCCCCGCGCTTGCATGCGTGCGTCCTGCGGAGCCGTGAGACGGGAATCATCCGCCGTGAGGCCGCAGTGGGCTAAAATGTGGCGCAGACTGAAACATCGCTGCAGGAAGTATAGCCGTCCCGCCCCCTCGCTGCCGTCGCGAATCGAGCGCAAGCCGCTTTTTTGCGTGCGCCCTAGCCTCAAGCGGGGATGCCCGGTCATCCTTTCCGCCGACGCCCATCATCCAAGACAGAAGAGAAGATACACATGCGACGCCTCATTACCGCCGCGCTCCTCGCGCTCGCACTCGGCTCCGCCCAGGCCGCCACCCAGATGGAGCAGCTCGCCAAGCAGATGCACCCGAGCGAATTCCCGGCCCAGATCGAAAAGCTTCTCAACAGCGGCAAGGCCGCCCAAGCGCTCGAGCTCGCCGACCTCGGCATCCGCAAGAACGAACGCAGCCCGCAGCTGCGCTTCATGAGGGCCGTGGCGCTCGAAAATCTCACCAGGTCCGAAGAGGCCGTGCGCGAGCTCAAGCAGCTCATCATCGACTATCCCGAAATCCCCGAGCCCTACAACAACCTCGCCGTGATCGAGGCGGGTCTCGGCAACCTCGAGGAAGCCGTCGCGCACCTCAAGCAGGCCCTGCGCATCAACCCCGACTTCGCGCTTGCGCGCAAGAACCTCGGCGACGTGTATCTCGCGCTCGCCCGCGAGGCCTATGAACAGGCCGTCGTGAAGCTTCCGAACAACCACGTCCTCGAGCGCCGCCTCAACACGCTCAAGAGCCTCGAGACCGCCCGCTGAGCCGGGCTGCGTGCAACCCAAAACCAAGACAGACAAAAAATATTATGAAAATCCGCTCCCGTATCCTTCTTCCGCTCGCGCCCGCCCTTCTGGGCCTTCCCGGCGTCGTCCTCGCCGCCTCGCCCGCCCGCGACCCGCGCGTCGAGATCGTCACCGACATGGGCACGATCGTCGTGCAGCTCGCCCCGTCGCGCGCGCCCCGCACGGTCGAGAACTTCCTGCGCTACGTCCGCGAGGGCCACTACGCGGGCACGGTCTTTCACCGCGTGATCCAGAGCTTCATGATCCAGGGCGGCGGCTTCACCGCCGAGATGCAGCAGAAGCCCGTGCATGATCCGATTCCGCTCGAGGCACGCGGCGGCCTGCCCAACGACAGGTACACGATCGCCATGGCCCGCACCTCCTACCCGCACTCTGCGACCTCGCAGTTCTTCATCAACGTTGCGGACAACGGCTTCCTCAACGCCTCCCAGGCCGCCGACGGCCAGGGCTACTGCGTCTTCGGCCGCGTCGTCAAGGGCCAGGACGTGGTCGACAAAATCGCCGAGGTCCGCACGGGCGTCAAGGCCGGCATGCGCGACGTGCCCGTCAAGCCCGTGACGATCGTCTCCGCGCGCATGCTCTGAGACACGGAGAACGAGCCTCTCGCACAGCCCAGCTTTGTGCGACAATACGCCATTGCCCGCCGCCCCGCGGGGCGGCGAATGTTTGAATGAATTACGTTTTTAGACTGACAAGACAATGATTCGCTTTACGACCAACAAGGGCGTGATCGACATCGAGCTCGATCACGAACACGCTCCCAAGAGTTCCGCCAACTTCGAACAGTACGTCCGCGACGGCTTCTACGACGGCACGATCTTCCATCGCGTCATCAAGGGCTTCATGATTCAGGGCGGCGGCTTCGAACGAGGCATGAAGGAGAAGGCCACCCGCGCCCCGATCGAAAACGAAGCCGCCAACGGTCTCAAGAACAACAAGTACACCATCGCCATGGCCCGTACGTCCGCCCCGCACTCCGCGTCGTCCCAGTTCTTCATCAACGTCGTCGACAACGACTTCCTGAACCACACGGCTCCGAACCCGCAGGGTTGGGGCTACGCCGTCTTCGGCAAGGTCACGGCCGGCCAGAACGTCGTCGATGAAATCGCCCGCGTTCCCACCTCCACGCACGGCTTCTACGGTGACGTGCCGGTTGACGACATCGTGATCGAAAAGGCCGAAATCCTCTGATAGAGCCCGCTCAACACGAGCCTCTGGGGCGCCGAGATGACACGTCCGGCGCCCTTCCGTTCATTTAGACTGGACAAATCCGCCATGGCAGACAAAAAGGTTCCGGCCCTCTGCGGCCTCAAGAGCGTGCCCGAGCTCACCAATCCCGTCATCATCTCCGACGTGCATCTTGCGGCCAACAAGCCCAAGACCATCATGGCGTTCCTGCGTTTCATGAAGAACGTCGCGCCGCGCTTTGCCGAACTCGTCATTCTGGGCGACCTCTTCGACTACTGGCTCGGCGACGATGCCACGCCCGAAGCCGACCCGATCATCGCAGAACTCAAGCTCTACTCCTCGACCGGCCGCCGCGTGCTCATCATGCAGGGCTCCCACGACGCCCTTCTGGGCGCCGACTTCGCCGAGTCCTGCGGTGCCGAGCTCATCGCCGACCAGATCGTCATTCCCGTCAACGGCAATCCGATCCTCTTCGCATACGGCGATCAGTGGTGCGTCCGCGACCAGGTCCGCCAGGCCCGTCGCGCCGTACTGCGCGACCCGATCTGGCAGGAAAGCCTCCTCGCCCAGCCCGCCCACGAGCGCGCCGCCGTCATAGACGAGGCCCTGAGGAAGTGCGCCACCGAAAACGAGGCTCCGAAGAACCCGCGCGACTTCGACGTCATTGAAAGCGCCGTCGCCGAATCGGCCCGCGCCGCAGGCGTCGAGCTCGTCATCCACGGCCACACCCACCACCCCGGCGCCCACGTCAACGCCGTCATCGAGCGCTGGGTGCTCCCCGACTGGGAGTTCGACCTCACCGAAACGAGCTGCAGGAGCGGCTACATCACCTTCATGCAAGGCGGCCGCCCGCAGATTCAGATGATGTGACGTCTGCGCCCGACCGTTCAGGAAGGGATCGACACCTCATGCCCGGACGCCGAAAGGCCTCCGGGCTTTTTCGTCTTCACGCGCGTCGTTCGTGAAAAAATCCGAACGTCCGCGCATTTTGCCGTAAAATGTCGCATGTTCTCAAACAAGCCCGCTCGTCCGACAACCCCGCGGGACGAGCGGAACGACACAAGCACAAACGGAGAGACCCCTTGAGCAACCTCGAATGCAAGCACCGCCTCTACAAGAAGGTCGGCCTGATCGGCAAGGCCTTCAGTCATGAAGTCCGGCTCGAGCTCATCGAGCTCCTCTCCCAGTGTCCGCAGACCGTCGAAAAGCTTTCCGAGATGCTCGACGAGGACTACAAGAGCATCAGCGCGCACCTTCGCGTCCTCTATCGCGCGGGGCTCGTGACCTGCACCCGCAACGGCCGCTTCCAGCGCTATGGGCTTGCGAGCCCCAAGGTGACGGCGCTTGCCGTCATGATCCGCGAGACGGCCGAGCAGAGCATCGCCGAACTGCCCTGTCTTGAGGCCGAAAGCGGCATTCCCAACGCCTCGCTCGGCATCGAGGACGCCGTCCACTACGCCTCCGAAGGCAAGCTCATCCTGCTCGACGTTCGCCCCGCGGAGGAATTTGCGGCGGGACACCTTCCCCACGCCATCAACATGCCCATCGAGATGCTCGGCAAGCGCATGCACGAGCTGCCCCGAGGCATGGCGCTCGCCGCCTACTGCCGCGGTCCCTACTGCTTCCTCGCGCACGAGGCCGCAGCCATTCTCGAGGCTTCGGGCCGACGCCTGCAGGTGATCCCCTCGGGCGTCATGGAGTGGTCGAGCAGGGGCGCCGAACTCGAGTCCGCCAGCCCCGAGGAATCCCAGAAAAAGCCGCCGCGACGCGGCATCAGAACGCAGGCCTGAGTCCGACGGATCCCTGACGAAGGACATAATGACGAAATCCCGCCGCTTGAACAAAGACGGCGGGTTTTTCCTTTGGGAGAGCGGGAACTTCAGAGTTCGCTCATCGCGTGCCTGAGCCTCAGTCCCGCGAGCACGGCGTCATAGTGCGCGTACATCGCGTTCATGTCGCTCGAGAGCCGAGCGTCTCCGCATCGAGCACCTCGGTGTGGGAGACGAGCCCGTGGCGGTAGCGCTCGCGCACGGCGCGCAGGTTTTCGTCGGCCTGCCGATCTCGCGGTTGTAGGCGGACTTCGCGAGGCTGAGCGCATTCTCGCGATCCTTGTCGATGAACATGCGCTGAAAGAGAATGCAGCCGTGGTTGTTGGAGGAAAAGCGGCCGATGATGCGGCGCAGCCTCTCGGGAGGCGTGCCGTCCTGAATGCGCACCATCTGCCTCGATGCTGTCCGTCACCTGCTTGATCGCATGGTCGACCGCATGCCTGTAGAAGTCGATCTTGTTGGAAAAAATGGTAGTAGATCGCCGCCTGCGTGAAGCCGACCTCAAGCGCCACGTCGCGCATCGAAACGCCTGCATACCCGTTGCGGGCGAAAAGCCTCAGCGCGACTTCAAAGAGAATGTCCGGATGCTTATTCCGAACGCCTCTTCGAAAGGCGAAGGGCGTCGGCGGCCGAGAGGAAGGCGATGACGGCGCCCCAGATCATGACGACGGGCGCGGTGGTCTCGGCGCAGGGCGCGTTCTCGACGGCGCACGGGCCGATGACGAAGGCGGCGGCGAGCGTGATGACGATGCCGAGCAGCATGTTCATGAGCTGGATGCCCGCCGCAAGGCCTGCGGACGAGAACTGCAGCATGACGCCCGCAAGGGCGCTCGCGAAGCCAAGGACGGCCGTCATGCGCACGAGGTAGAAGCATGGCGCGGCGGCGTCCTTGTGAAACGGCAGGACGAACATGACGGCGATCGTGAGGCCGAGGCCCACGAGCATCATCAGAAAGCCGGAGAGAAAGGCGGGACGCTTCATGTTGAATAAGACTCCAGGAAATTCGGTGCGGGATGCGGGAAGGCGAATTCTACCCGTCCCGCCCCCTCGGCTCAAGCCCTCGATCACCCCTTGCTGCCGGGGATACCGGGCGGGCGCGGGCGGCCCGTGCGGTGCATGTCACCGTCCTGCATCAGGTGGACCGCATCGTTGAGGGTGCCCGTGTGCACCGTGGCGGGGAGGCTTCTCTCGAGCTGCGGCGACTCGTCGGCCTGCTCCTCGCCGCGCCTCTCGACCACCTCGCGGGCCACGCGACCGTTGCCGCCCGACTCGTAGATGCTGACGGTCTCGGGGCCCATGTCGGCGATGACGGAGACGTCCTTCATCTGGGAGGGGATCGTCATCGTGAACTTCACGCCCCGCGAGCCGTTGCGTGCAACCGTGATGTTGCCCGCATGGCGCTCGGCGATGTTGGCGACGATCGAGAGCCCGAGGCCCATGCCGGCCTCGCCCTTGCTTGTCTGCAGCGGCTTGAAGAAGCGCGAGAGCTGCTCGTCCGAGATGTAGGGACCGTTGTCGCCCACCGTCAGGATCCAGGTGTGCTCGTCGCTCGGATAGAGGCAGACCTCGATCTTCGGATCGGGAATGCCCGAAATGGCGTCGGCGGCGTTCTTGAGGAGGTTGAGCACCACGAGCTCGATCTCCCAGCCGTCGACCTCGGCCATGCTGTGCGGATGCATGCGCACCGTCAGCTCGGCGTCGGTCGTACGCGAGCGCCTGAAGGTCTGGATGGCGTTCTCGATGATGATCGAGAGGTCGGAGACCTTGCGCGGCGGATAGTCGTGCTTGGCGTAGGAGCGCACGCGCTCGACGATCTTGCTCGCGCGTTCGGCCTGCAGGACGATCTCCCTCAGGGCGAGCTCAAGCTTCTCGCGCTCGACGTCGCCGCGCCCGAGGCGCCTCAGAAGGCCGTTGCCGTAGTTGGTGATGGCGCCCAGAGGCTGCTTGAGCTCGTGCGCGATGATGGTCGACATCTGGCCCACGATGCCCGTGCGCTCGAGGTTCGCGATGTGCTGCCTCGACTGCGCGGCCTCGGCCTCGATGCGGTCTCGCTGGCCCAGGGCGTCGCGAAGCGCCCTCGTGCGGCGGCGCACCAGGATCGAGAGCGTCGTCGTGTACGTGAGCACGAGGAAGATCACGAGCATGATGAGCGCGATGATCTCGGCGTGCTCCCTCACGAAGCGCTGGAAGCTCCAGCCCGCAAGGTCGCTGTAGGGACCGATCTTGAGCGTGTAGAAGAGATCGAAGACGGGACGGTTCGTCACGGGCAGCGCCCATTCGGCCCCGTACTTGATACTCGACATGCCGAGCAGCACGGCGGTCATCGCCTTCTTGAGCGTCGGATCGATGTCGTTGACGGCCGCAAAAACACGCCCGGGATAGACCTCGGTCGAGTGGACGCAGGAGAGACCGTCCTTCTTCTTGGGATTGAGAACCTCGATCTCGTCCATCGGAAAGGACGGATCAAGCGCGAGCTGCTCGAGCGCGCAGGCGGGCAGAAGCCCCACGCGCTCCCTGCCCGCAAGCACGTATTCGACGAGGTCGCGCTGCGAGTTGTTCGTGAAGGTCGTCCTCGAGAGCAGGTCCTCGTAACCGATGCGGCGGCGCTTGACGAGCTCGCCCGCGCCGACGAGCCAGGCCGACATCGACTTCGGGGTCATGGCGGCGAGCTCGTGCGTGGCGACGTAGGTGAGCGGATCGTGCACTGCGGAGCCGTCGGCGGGCTTTTTGCGGAAGAAGGTCGAGGCCATCGCCTCGCTCGGACTGTCGCCCGTGCCGGGCCACATGACGGCGATCTGCTCGACGCCGCCCATGGCCTGCTCGAGGGCGTAGAAGGACTGGTCCGCGATGAAGAAGTCGACGCCTCCCGTGCGGATCGACTGCGACAGGTCGCGGTCGTTCAGATAATAGATGTTCACGTTCTGCGAGCCGAACATGACGCGGATGAACTCCTTCGTCGCGTTGATCATCTCGGCGTCAGGCTCTGATCCAGGCTCGTTGTGGACCGCGATGCGCATCGGACGCTGGAAGTTCAGCTGTCCCACGGCCTCGGGACGCTCGAGGCCGTCGTCGGGCACTCTGCCGCCGTCGCGGCTGATGATGGGCGAGCGGTCGCGCTGGTGTGGATTGATGATCGCGAGCACGTCCCCCGAGGGCGTGCCCGTGCTCGTGCCCATGCCGAGGTAGGATGCGCTGACGGCGCCCCCGAAGGCGCACGACGCGATCCCGAGGGCCGCGGCGCCTGCAAGAGACGCCCTGATGATGTGGCTAAGCATAGGTGGGTTTGTGTCGGCGGCAGGCGGGCGTGGCCGTGCGCACTGCAGCCGGGTGAGGCAAAATGTTCGTACTAAAAACTGTCCTAATTGTGCCACCTGCCGACCGAATCATGTCCGAAAAAGCACTGAAGCCTGCGCTGACCGACGTCGGGCTACGATATAACACCAAGCTCGCGGACGTGCTCCCGCCAGACCTCGCCGAGCCGCTCAGGACCTTCGGCATCGAGACGGCCGAGGACCTCTACGAGTGCGCCGCCAACGCGGGCGCCTCGTGGTTCCGCCCCGTCACGGGCATCGACGCCTCGACGGCCACGGCCCTCATGACCTGGCTTCACAGGAACGGCAGGGACGTGGGCGAAGTGACCGAACGCTTTTTCCTGCCGGGCTGCGCGCCCTCGCCCGAATCGCGCTCCGTCGCGACCCAGGCCTCCGACGAAGGCATCGTGCCCATGGAGCGCCTCGTCGTGCCCGAAGGCCTGCGCGGAGACCGGGGCCTCAACAGGGCGCCCGCCATGGCCTGTTCGCTTGACGCCGAGGACGACCTCTCGGCCATCCGCGTCTGGCTTCAGGCACGCGCCTCCAATCCCAACACGCAGGCGAGCTACAGGAAGGAGGCCGAGCGCTACCTTCTCTGGTGCCTGCTTGAGCGCCGCACGGCGCTCTCCTCCGTGAGGGCGGGCGACGCGGCGCTCTTCCTGCGCTGGCTCGAGGGGCTCGGCCGCACCGACGAGAAGGCATGGGCGCAGCAGTGGCGCATCCCCCAGAGCCGCTGGATCGGTCCCAAGAACATGCCCCGCACCTCGCCCGCCTGGCGCCCCTTCAACGGCCCGCTCTCCGCAACGAGTCGAAGAAACGCCGTCGTGGTCGTGCGTCAGCTGCACAACTTTCTCAAGAACACCGGCTATCTCATCTTCAGCCCCTTCGACCAGGTGAGTCCCAAGGTCCCGCTCCTCAAGGGCGAAGGAGCCCCGCAGGCCTTTGCGGACCGCTCGCTCACCGACGAGCAGTGGGCCGAGATCGTCTCCCGCATCGACGATCTCCCCGAAGGATGGCCGCGCGAGCGCATGAAGCTCATTCTGATGATGGGCAAGAGCCTCGGCATGCGCGCCTCAGAAATGCTCGACGCGCGCACGGGCTGGATCGTCGAGAGGCGCGTGGGCTTCAAGGTCCGCGCCGCCATCGAGATCGTCGGCAAGGGCGCCAAGGTAAGGCGCCTGCCACTCAACGACGAGCAGCGCACGATCATCGACGACGCGCTCAGGGCCCGCGGCATTGCGGGCGTCGCGGGGTCCGATCCCGAAACGCCGCTTCTCGTCAACCTCGGCCGCGGCAGGAACGCACACGGCCCCATGACCCGAAGCGGACTCTACGTCGTGCTCACGAAGTTCCTCGAGGAAGTCGCGCTCGACGTCGCCTCCGAGCGTCCGATGGACGCCGCCAAGCTCCGCGCCTCGTCCACCCACTGGCTCAGGCACACCTTCGCCGTCAACGCCCTGACCGAAATGAGCGTCAACGTCGTGCAGGCCGCCATGGGACACGCCTCCGTGGCCACGACGGGCCGATACCTCTCGCCCGAAGAAGAGGCGATGAGCGAGGCGATGGAGAAGATGAAGGCGCTTTGATTCCGGGAAGGAAAGACGCCCACAGAAGACAACACGGCCCCATCTTCCTTCACGGAAGGCGGGGCCGATTCTTCCGGCCTTAAGAATTAGACCTTGGGTAATCCGACGACGAGGTTCGGCTTCGTCAGAGCGGGATCGGGAAGTCCGGTGGACGCCGCGTTCGCACCGTATCTGGCGCGAAGTTCGTCAATGGGACCGAACGCGATCGCCCTTTGCGGGCAGGATTCAACGCAGATAGGCAGATGTCCCTTTTCAACCAGATGCTTCACATGAAACGTATAGACACCCCAACCCAGAACCGTCAGCATCAAAGCGCCGAACCAACCCCTCCACTTCATCCAGAAGGCCATCATCGGATTGTCCCGAAGATGAGCATATGGTCCGCGCTTGAGCGTCCTGTACAAATCCTTGACCTGACCAAAATCCGTGACCAGCGACCATTTCCCGAACGACGAGGCGGGCATCGACAGCACAGCGGTGCTCACCGCCTTGGCCGTCTCC
>ENA-UOIY01002149-UOIY01002149.1-human-gut-metagenome-genome-assembly--contig:-P114-NODE-2149-length-16386-cov-117.443574_pt1 | contig 16386 bp, 19 predicted proteins | sample MGYA00242335_ERZ723882 | MGnify/ENA metagenome assembly ERZ723882
CAGTATAGCATATCTGGTAAGACGGTTAAAGTGTTTTACTAGATTTTAGTATGAACTTTATGGCCGTATTATAAAGCAGCCACTCTCCCATATAACGGTAGAGTGGTCGAAGTTTTCATATTCTCTTTTGCTCTTGGATGATGAAAAGATGATGCAGGATGCGGAAAGATGCCCTGACTTGCTGTTGGATGATAGAAGACGTAAAGAGTTGTCCGAAAATGCTCAGATCTCTTGTTTCGTGAACAGACCATATGATATAATACCTATAAAGGATGTAAGCGTTCTGAAAAGGAAAATGGTATCAGCGGGTGGAAGTAAAAGCAATAGAAATCCTTGCGCAGCAAGGATTTCTGCCCGTGCGGCGAGCACCGCTGTGTTTGAGCCCTGCTTCACACGCAAGAGGTCGACGGTTCGAGTCCGCCAGTCTCCACCATCAAGCTGCACCCAAATAGATGCCGCTGCGAAAAGCCCAGAAGTTTCAACTGTTTCGCCCCATAGGTACACAATGTGTCATGGGGGGTACAGTCGGTACGGGCAAAAGCAAGACGCAAACTCAAATGCATGAGTTTGCGTCTTGCTTTTTTACATAAGGATAGAGCTTGACAGGAGCAATGTCGACAGTCGGAGTTTTGTAACCGTCAAATCTCCCCGCGCATAGACAGGGATGAGACAATAGTAGAGGGATGTTTTGAAACATTCCGTTACTGTCGTTTACTGGAGGACATCAAGATGACAAGCACAGAGTTGAAACACCGTGTAAAGCTGCAGGAGTGGGCGGCACGAATACAGGACTGCCGCAGCAGCGGCCTGTCAGTGCGGGCGTGGCGCAGACAAGAAGAAATCAATGCAGCAACCTATTACCGTTGGGAATGGGACTTGCTGGCTTTGGCTGAAACAGAGCTGTGCTCGAGTGTGTCGGACGTCAGGCTTGCAGAGCTTCCGACACCGAAACAGGGATCACGCAACGCTGCGGAACGTTCCGCAACGTTGCATATTGGAAACGCCAGTCTGGATATTTATCCCGGGTGCGATACGGAACAGCTGAAAATGCTGGTAGAACTTCTGCGCCTATGTTAAATGACTTCACCGGCGCAGATAAAATCTACATTGCCTGCGGCTACACAGATCTGCGCAAAGGCATAGACGGTCTGGCACGCCTCGTCCAGCAGCAGTTTGCGTTAGACCCGTTTGCCAATACCCTGTTCCTGTTCTGCGGGCGGCGGCGAGACCGTATCAAGGGCTTGTACTGGGAAAAGGACGGCTTCATTCTGCTGTACAAGCGACTGGAACAGGGCGCATACCAGTGGCCGCGCTCGGAATCCGAGGTAAAGGTGCTAACGCCGCAGCAGTACCGCTGGCTCATGGAGGGGCTGCAGATCGAGCAGCCGAAAGCCCACCGCCCAGTGACGGGATTGACCACTGTCTGAGCAGGGAAAATGGGTGGAAACCATTGAAAACGCAGGCTTTTTGCCGCATTCTGTGGTATAATGTTTGCATGGAAAACAGAGAAATGCAGACAAGTAACACGGCGGAAATGGTCACCATTTCCCGTGCGGAATATGAGCGATTTCAGGAACAGGCACAGGTCATCACCAGCCTCACGCTGCAGAATGAGTGGCTGCTGGAGCAGCTGAAGCTGTCCAAAAAGAAGCTGTTCGGCCGTTCTTCGGAGCAGGCGGAGCAGATGGTCATGGAGCAGCTGAGCTTTACTTATGTACCGGCTGGAACAGGAATTCAATCGTCAGGGCTTGAAGCTGTCCCGGCAGACTATGGCCAACTGGCTGCTGAAGGCTTCGGAGAAATGGCTGCGGCCGGTCTACGATGCGCTGCATAAACGGCTTTGCAAGGAGCCGGTGCTGCACGCGGATGAGACGACCTTGCAGGTGCTGAAAGAGCCGGGACGTTCCTCTACCAGCAAGTCCTACATGTGGCTGTACCGCACCAGCGGCTGCGCGAAGCAGGCCATTGTACTGTATGAGTACAAGCCAACCCGAAAAGCGGAGCATGCGGAGGCTTTCCTGAAAGGCTTCTCGGGCTGGCTGCACGCGGACGGGTATCAGGGGTATCTATATTTCGATGTTCTGCCATGGCTCAATCTATTTCTGCGGTTTTGTGACGATTGGAGGTGCGGTATGCAGTGCAAAGGATGCGCCGAAACTGGCGCTGGGTGTTGCTCGGATGGCCATCCGCGCCGCCATTCTCCGCCCATTCGTTGTGGGCAGTGAGCAGCTTCTGATTTACATTCTGCTGGATGCGGCAGCCATCAGGCAGCTGATTCCGGAACGCGCGTGGAGCGTTGCACTGCCTGTCTATTATCTCGCTGCTGCAGCGTTTGTGCTGCTGGCCATCCGCGGCTTTTTCCGCAGAAATCAGGAGCAGTACCGCAGATTCTCCGCTGTGCAGGCGGCCTGACGGAGCGGCAATCCCAGGACCGATATGATGGTTATAGGCCGTGCAGCTTCGGCAGATCCGAAGCGGTCTATTTATATCCATATAGAAAACCGATTGACCTACAGATAAACAGGAAAAAATCAAATTTAATCGGCAAAATACACAATGTGAATGACTGCAAATTATCGAAACCAACAAAAAAATTTTTTTGGCGCTTGCATTCTTGACAAAACAGACCGCAATTACTACACTATATAACAACGGATATGATAATCGATTGTCATATCGGAAAACACACAATCAATCACATGAAGATCAAGGAGGAACCCATGAAAAAGATTATTGCAGTCATCCTTGCGCTGACCATGCTGCTGGCACTGGCAGCCTGCACAGCCAAGACAGAGACAACCACGACGGACACGGCTGCCGACGCAGCCACCACCACAGACACAGCGGCAGAGCAGCCGGCAGACACTGAAGCGGAGCAGCCCACGGACACCAATGGTGATGTGACCACCATCACGCTTGCCATGCACGTGTCCAACACGCAGGAGCAGGAGCCTGCCGTCTATCAGGCGATTCAGGCTTTCCAGCAGGAGAACCCCGATGTGAAGATTGAGCTCGTTGAGCACCTGACCGAGGAGCACAACAAGCAGCTCAAGCTCTGGGCGCAGTCCGGGGAACTGCCGGATATCTTCTGGTGCCAGGAGGGCGACGTGCTGGAGTATGGCGAGAACGGCTATCTGCTGCCGCTCAACGATTTCCTCAGCCAGAACCCCGACATTGACAGCGCAATCCCCGATGCCATCAAGAACTGCTATGCTGGCGAAAACGGCGAGATCTACGGTCTAGCTTACACCTCGCTTGTGACCGGCTTCTATTACAATAAGGCTATCTTTGCAGACAACGGTCTGCCCGAGCTGACAAATGAGACGACATACGAGGAGCTTCTGGACATGGTCAAGACACTGCACGACAACGGCGTAACGACCTTCGCACAGGGCGCTATGACCAACTACAGTGTCTGGGGTTATCTTGGCAGCCTGAACCGCTATGGCTATGCGGAAAACATTGCGGCAATCGCCGATGGCTCGCAGAGCAGCGCGGTATTCTCCAAGCTGTTTGACAAGCTTGCAGAGCTTGGCGCCGCCGGCGCATATCCGCAGAACATGGCAACCATCGACTATTTCGAGGCCAAGAACCTGTTCACGACCGGCCAGGCGGCTATCTTCACCTCCGGCCAGTGGGATGCCGGTGAAATCGGCGAAGCACTCGGCGAGAACGTCGGCTTCTGGTGGGGCCCGACCTATACGGATTCCGATTATTCGCAGAAAACCAGCAACCAGTTCGCAAACTGCCCGTTCGTTGTGAGCGCGGACGTTGCAAAGGACGAGGCCAAGCAGGCTGCTGTTTATCGTTTCCTCGCGTTCTACTTTGGCCAGGAAGGCTCGTCCATCCTGTTTGACAACTCCAACATTCCCATTGCCACCTATGCGGATCTGCAGATGGAAAACACCAACCCGGCCTTTGCCGCAATCTCTGAGGCACTGGCTACCGGCTATGCAAGCACTACAGCCAGCAACCCGGTCGCATCCCTGACTGCATCCGTCAGCGAAACCTTCTATGACGCGATGAACAGCCTCATGCTCGGCAACATCACCACGGAGCAGGCGGTTGCGTCCATCGACACTGCCTTTGCCGAGGCCGCACAGTAAAACAAGGCAGGATCCAATGGCGGGATGATCGCAGACCGGCCGCCAGGCGGATACGCCGGAAGGAGAGAATATGCAATTACTCAGTACAAAAAAGAATAAGCTGCTACTGCTTTTGCCGACCTGCTTGGTGTATGTGGTCTACATCATCCTGCCGATCCTTGTTTCGCTTTACTACAGCTTTACCAAATACTCCGGGATCAGCAAGCCGCGGTTGTACGGACTGAAAAACTACATCCGTCTGCTGGATGATCCGTATTTCTGGATCGCGCTGAAAAACACAGCGATTATCCTCGGTATCTCCATCCTTCTGCTTGGCATCGGCGCGTTCTTTGTGGCGATGCTCCTGAACCAGCCGATGCGCGGCGTGAACGTGTGCAAGGCGCTGATCTTTGCGCCGGCCATCATCGCAAGCATCATTGCGGGCGTTATCTGGGGATACCTGCTCGACCCGGTGACGGGCCTTGTCAACAATGTCCTGCGGGCCATCGGCCTTGACAAGCTGGCGCTCGAGTGGATCGGCGGCAAAACGCTCTCGCCCTACAGTATTGCGTTCGTCTATTTCTGGCAGCAGGCCGGCTATATTGCGGCTATCTATCTTGCCGGGCTCAAGACGATTCCGCACGAGATGATGGAGGCGGCAGCTGTCGATGGGACAAATTTCTGGCAGCGGCTGCTGCATGTGACGATTCCGGCGCTGCGCGACACGTTTGTGTCGGTCGGCATCCTGATTATCACCGGCTCGATGAAGATTTTTGAGACGGTGCAGCAGTTGACCGGCGGCGGCCCGACGCATTACTCAGAAACACTCGTGACCTACGCGTACAACACAACGTTTGCCCGGGGAGAATACGGCTACGGCATGGCGCTGGCTACAGCGACGTTCCTGATTTCGCTGATCCTCATGGGAATCTATACGCTGCTGCTGCGCGGGAAAGATTGAGAGGGCCTGCCATGAGAGTAAGAAAAAAGCTGGGCGTGTGCTACGTCCTGATGGTGCTTCTGACAATCGCAATTGTGATCCCGATCATCTGGCTGGTCTTTATCTCTATGAAGCCGAACAGCGAGATCATGAACAATCCGCTCTCGCTGCCGAATGCGCTGGACTTTGGGAACTATGTATCCGCGCTGCAGACGCTGGATCTGTTCACGCTGTACAAAAATACGGCTTTTATCGCTGTCTGCTCGCTTGCTGTGGAGATCGTCATTACGTTTTCCAGCGCCGTGGGCCTGACCCGGCTGTATTACCGCAGTGACGGTGTGCGCAGCGGCCTGCAGGGATTTTTGCAGCTGGGACTTGCGGTCAGCCCGTTTATCCTGCTGTTTCCGATCTATAAGATCAATAAATTCCTTGGTTTTAGCCAGCAGCTGTCGCTGATCCTGCCGTATATCGCAACATCCATTTCCTTCAATACGCTGCTGTTTACTGCCTATCTCCGTACCGTACCCAAGGAGCTTGACGAGGCGGCACTGATGGACGGCGTGAGCCTGTGGCAGCTGATGACGAAGATTCTTGTGCCGATTGCAAAGCCGGTTCTGGCAACGGTGATCATATTCAACCTGCTGTATATCTGGAACGAATATCCGTTCGCCTCCATTATGATTGAAAAGCCGGCCTATTACACCATTTCGCGCGGCATTGCGGCATTCCAGGGGCAGTACAATATCGATTACGGCGGCCTGGCCGCCTACAGCGTCATGGTGCTGCTGCCGGAGCTCGTATTCTACGGGATCTTCCAGCGCCATGTGGTCGACGGTATGACCGTCGGCGCCGTCAAGGGGTAAACCCCAACACATACGCAAAGGGGATGCTGCCTTGGCAACATCCCCTTTTTGTTCAGGGTGTATCTGAAACCTGTCTATGCATCCTTCAGCCGCAGCGTGTGCTGTCGCGCTCAATGAGCCTGACGCCAAGCGTCAGGTGGTACGAAGAAAAGCTGGGATCGTCGATCATTTTGACGATGATATCTGCTGCTGAACTGGCGATTTTTTCTGTGTTCTGCCAGACGGTTGTGATGGACGGCGTCACGATTTCTGAGAGAAATGTCCCGTCATAGCCGATGATTTTCAGCTGTTCCGGTACGCGCAGCTGCAGGGACATGGCGGCGTTCAGCACAGCTGCCGCACAAAGATCGTTGCAGAAAATGCCGTCCGTTTCCGGATGCTCACGCAGAAGGCCGAGGACGATCTGCCGGTAATCGTGGAAGGTGTGCGAGTCACGGACCTGCTCATAGGAAAAGCAGTCCACCTGGTGCTTTGCCATGATATCGCGGAAAACCTGATGGCGGATATTCCAGGGTGCGTCGTCCTCGAATGAGCCGCCGATCTGGATCACGTGCCGGCAGCCGCAGCGCAGCAGACAATCGGCGGCCAGTGTGCCGCCCTGCACATGGTCGGAGGCGACATACGACGCCTCGTCGCGGATATGGCGGTCAATAGAGACGATCGGAAAGGAGAGGCTGGCGTAGTCCTGTTCGGTAAGCTTATAGTTGAAAATAATGGCTCCGTCGACACGATTGTTGTTGAGGAGCTTGATATAGTCCTGCGATGCACCGGAACTGAACGATGTGTTGCACAGCAGGATCTTGTATCCGCTTGCCTTGAGGAATTTCTCAAGGAAGGAAATCATTTCGGAGTAATAGGGATAGGTGATGGTCGGCACGACGACGCCGATCATGCCGGAGCGGCGCTTGAGCAGGTTGCGCGCATTCTCGTTGGGGTAGTAGTTGAGCTCCTTGACAGCGGCCTCGATGCGCTCGCGCGTCTGCTGGGAGATGTAGCCGCGATTGTTGAGCACGCGCGAGGCGGTTCCCTTGGACACGCCGGCGAGCTTTGCAACATCATCTAATTTTACCATATTCCATCCTCAATTCTCCGATGAATTATCGATTGTTATAGTATTATAACATACTTTTTTTGCAACTTCAATATGAACCCCTGCTGCGGCGGGGGGAAGAAACGGAGGCGGCGCCATGCAGGAGCTGCTCATTACGAATATCCAGCGCATGTCGTTCCATGATGGACCCGGCATGCGGACCACCGTGTTTTTGAAGGGCTGCAATCTCCGCTGTGCCTGGTGCCACAACCCGGAGACACAAAATCCGCAGCCGGAGCTGATCTTTCGCGCGCAGCGCTGCGTCCGGTGCGGAACCTGCGTGCACAGCTGCGCGTCCGGTGCGCGGACGATGGGGCCGGAGGGTCCGGTGCGGGATACGGCACGCTGCGTGGGCTGCGGCCGCTGCGCACAGGCCTGTCTCACCGGTGCCATTGATGTGGCGGGGCGCAGGATCTCCTGCCAGGAGCTGACAGAGCTGGTGCTGCGTGACGAGAAGATCTTCCGCACGACAGCCGGCGGCGTGACATGCTCCGGCGGGGAGCCGCTGCTGCAGGCAGACGCCGTGGCGGAGCTTCTGGGCGGGATGCATGCGCGCGGCCTGCATACATGCGTCGACACGGCGGGAAATGTCCCGTGGGAAGCCTTCGAGCAGGTGCTGCCGGTGACGGATCTGTTTCTTTATGACGTGAAGGCATATTCGCCGCAGACGCACCGGCAGTGGACAGGCGTGGGGAACGAGCGGATTCTGGAGAACCTCCGGCGGCTCGCTGCACGCGCGGATATCTGGATCCGGATCCCGTTTGTGCCGGGCGTCAACACGGAGCAGATTGAGGACATCGGAAGGTTTTTAACACAGCTGCCGCGCGTGCGGCGGGTAGAAATTTTGCCATATCATACACTTGGAGCTGAAAAAAGCGCCGAGCTGAACCGCGTACAGCGGCAGTTTCCGGTGCCGGATGCGGCTGCCTGTGAAACTGCGGAGCAGACGCTCCGGATGCTTGGTCTGCCGGTGACGTCCGGCAGAGCACAGAAAAAGGAGGATAAGAAATAGAATGAAGGGTCTTGTAGTAGAAGCGGCGGGGAAGATCTGCCTGCGGGAGGATCTGCCGCTGCCGGAGATAGACGCATATCAGGTCCTGTGCCGCAATGTGGGCTGTGGGATCTGCAATGGGACGGATATGCAGCTCATAAACGGGCAGATGCCGTTTATCCAGTATCCGTTCGTGCTGGGGCATGAGGCTGTCGGTCAGGTTGTGGCTGTGGGGGAAAAGGTGCGCAGCTTCCAAGAGGGGGACTATATCCTCCGCTCGGCGCTGCCTGGTCTGCCTGGCTATCACAGCTTCTGGGGTGGTTTTGCTGAGTACGGCGTGGCGGATGATTATGCTGCGCGTCTGGCCGATCACGCAGGCGCGGATATTGAGACGAGTACGCGGCAGCTGGTGCCGGCGGGGATAGATCCCGTGGAGGCAACCATGCTCATCACGCTCAAGGAGGTTGCCAGCGCCCTGCACCGGCTGCGGCTGCAGCCGGGACAGAACGTTGTGGTGGCAGGCTGCGGGCCAGTCGGCATTGCTATGGCGGCGCTGGCTAAATGCATGGGTGCCAGGAAGGTCGTGCTTGCAGGCCACCATCCGGCGCGCATCGCGGCGGCAAAGCGTCTGGGTGCGGATCTTGCCTTTGACACGCGGGAGCAGCCGCTGGCGGACACTGTGCGCGGCTATATGCCGGAGGGTGTGGATCTGTATATCGATGCGGTCGGCAACCCGAATCTTCTGATGGATGGGATGCGCCTGATCCGGCAGGAGGGCACGATCGGCCTGTACGGTCTCGGTCTGCGGGCGGACGCGGCGATCGACTGGTCACTGCTGCCGCACAACTGCATCCTGCAAACGGTGCAGTGGCCCATTGCTGCGCAGGAGAGCGCCGTGCACGACGAGGTCTGCGGCTATGTGACGAGCGGCAGGCTGCCGCTTCGCGAGTTCGTGACGCACAAGATCCCCGTGGAGGACTTCGCGGAGGGCTTACGGCTCGTCCGCGGCAGAGAAGGTATCAAGATCGCGCTGACATTCTGAGGGAGCACTATGAACGACTGGAAACAAACGCAATTTGGAAAAGAATATGACGCATTCCGTCAGGAGTTGGACGACTATTACGCCGCTTACCCTACGGACGTCAGCGCGCTGGAGCAGGAGCTGGACGAAAAAAGCCGCCTGCAGCCGCAGGCGGGCGCCATGGAGAAAAAAACGTGGATTTATGAGCTGGCAGCCGAAAAATGCCGGGTGAAGCTGTTCCGGCACTGCCCGTTCTATTTTGAGGTAGACACCGGTGCGCCGCGCAATCTGGCGGGATCGTGCTTTCCGCCGATCCCGGGGCTTGGCAGCTGGCTGATGCGCCGCGACACCTCCGGGCTGGAGCAGGAGTTTCAGAACTGGATCGCGCCGTATGTGCAGGAGGATGCGCTGAACTCGACGATGTACGTGGACTGCGCGCACCACGCGATGGGCGTCGGCAACGTGTTGCGCTATGGTCTGCGCGGACTGCAGCGGCAGGCGCAGGCACGCCTGCAGACGGAGACGGACGTGGAAAAGCAGACATTTCTGCGCTGCGTGATCCGTGCGGAGGACGCCGTGATGCGCCTGTGCGCACGCTTTGCCGATGAAGCGGAGCGCCTGCGCGGCACGGAGCGTGACCCGGTTGTCCAGGCTCGTCTTGCAAGGATTGCAATCAGCGCACGGCGCTGCCCGGCCGAGCCGGCAGAGACGTTTTTTGAAGCACTGAATACAATGCTGCTTTTAAAAGAGCTTGGCAACGGGCTGGAGTCGATGGGCTTTGCAATTCTGGGGCATGTCGACCGGGTGCTTGCGCCGTATTACGCGCGCGATGTGCAGCTTGGCAGATTGACCGTGGCGCAGGCGCAGGAGCTCGTCTATTGGTTCTGTGCCATGACAGATGCCAAGTGGGATCTGTCGCAGGCGCTCTATGGAACAAACACGGCTATGAGCATCGGCGGCTGCGATGAGAACGGAACGCCGGTTTTCAACGATATCACAAGATGGGTGCTGCAGTGCTATCTGGACTGCGGACTGATTAACCCCAAAGTACAGGCACGCTTCGCGCCGGACGCACCGGAGGAATACTATCAGCTTGTGGCGCAGCTTGCGGCCAGTGGTCGGAATGTGCTGTCGGTGTTCAATGACCGCACGATCATTGCCGCGCAGATGCGCATGGGCAAACAGGAGGCTGACGCCAGATTGTATCTCAATGGCGGCTGCCAGGAGGTTCTGCTTGCGGATACGGAGGTCAATTCACGCGCAACGTGCTATCTCAGTCCCTGCCGGTATCTTGAGATGATGCTGGAGCCGGATGGAACGGTGTTTTTTGATCGGGAGCATATTGTTCCCTACGATGTGTTGGCTGCGCCGGATTTTGAGACGTTCTATCACCGTGTGATGCGGAACCTCTCTATGATCGTCAACGCTGTGGCCTGGCATTATAACGGCTTTGAAAAGCGCTGGGCAGCTTATAATCCGTGCCCGTTCTTTTCCTCGACAATCACCGGCTGCATCGAAAAGGCGCAGGATGTTTCGCAGGGCGGGGCAATCTATAACAACAGCGGCTTTGCGCTTGTCGGTCTTGCAGATTTTATTGATTCGCTCTACGCGATCAAAGAAGCGGTTTATGAGCAAAAACGCTACACGCTTGCAGAGCTGACCGCCATGCTGCGCAAAAACTACGAGGGCTGCGAGCTCGACCGGCTCTATCTGCAGAACAAGATTCCCAAGGTGGGGGCGGATACGGCGCAGATGAACGCGTTTGTGCGCCGCGTCACGCAGGATATCGCCGAGAGCATCAGCTGGATGCCAAATGGCCGCGGCGGCCGGTATGAGGCGTCGATCTGGTCGTTTTATGGGTATGAGTGGATGAAAGCACACTGCGGCGCGCTGCCGGATGGGCGTCTGCGTGGACAGTCACTTTCCCGCGGGCTCAACCCGTCAGAGCGGACACCCGCAGAGCTCAGTGCCATTCTGCACACGATGGACGGAGTGGATTATGCGCAGTTCCCGCAGTCTGCGGTGGCGTATTTCTGTATGCCTGTTTCACTGGCGGACGACAACGTGCAGATCTGTGCAGGTCTGATCCGGTGCTTTTTGGCCTGCGGCGGCAGCGCGGTGGATTTTGACGTGTTGGACAGCGCCGCAATTGCCGACGCGCTGGAGCATCCGGAGCGCCATCAGCAGCTTGTCATCCGCGTCTGCGGCTACAGTGCGCGTTTTGTCGATCTGAGCCGGGAAATGCAGCTGGAGATTGCAGGCCGCGCCCAGAGAGCTGTGTAAGGAGGGGCCATATGCGAAACGACGGAACGTATCTTGCGCAGCTGCTGCAGGAGCAGCAGCGCCCGCATCCGATGTATATGCGCCAACAGTATCATTTTATGGGCGGCCCGGGCTGGATCAACGATCCGAACGGCCTGGTCTGGTACAAGGACGCGTATCACTTTTTCTATCAGTATAACCCGTTTGGCCTCACTTGGGGCGAGCCCTGCTGGGGTCACGCGGTGAGCCGGGATCTGCTGCATTGGACGCAGCTGCCGCCGGCGCTTGTGCCAAGTGAGCCGTATGACATGTATGAACAGGGCGGCTGCTTCTCCGGCAGCGCGCTTGTTGTAGGGCAGAGGCTGTATCTTCTGTACACGGGCGTGTGTGAGAAGGATGGACACTGCGTGCAGGCGCAGTGTCTGGCCTGGAGTGACGATGGCGTCACGTTTCAAAAATATGAAAATAATCCGGTCGTCTGCGCGCCGGTGGGCGTTGATCCGGCAAATTTCCGCGATCCAAAGCTCTGGCGCGAGGCAGATGGGACATTCTATTTTGTCTGCGGCGCAAGCCTGGAAGGGGATGGGGCAGCGCTGCTGTTTTCCTCACAGGATCTTTTCCAGTGGCAGTATCAGGGCGTGCTGGCCCGCAGCGAGGGCCGCTTCGGCACGATGTGGGAGTGTCCGGACCTGATTCCGCTTGGCAGGAAGCATATGCTCTGCGTTTCCCCGATGCATTGCCCGGCGTACCGCAATGTGTGCCTGGTCGGGACGTTTTCACGCGAAAAAGGGAAGCTTCTGAATGTGGAGCCAGTCTGCCCGGACGCGGGACCGGATTATTACGCGGCGCAGTCGTTTGTCGATGATCGGGGACAGTGTGTGCAGGTTGCCTGGGCCAATGGATGGGACTGGATGCCGCAGTTCCGGCGCTGGGGAGTGGCGGAGCAGGGCTTCTGGCGTGGCTGGTTCACATTGCCGCGCGTTGTGACAGAGGGCGCGGACAAACTGCCGCGGTTCCAGCCGCATCCGCAATTGGAAACGCTGCGCAAAAAGGTAATTCCGTGGGGCCGGAAGGAACTGACCGCACCATGGACGCTGCCGGATGCGGCAGAGACGGCGTGGGAGATTCTGCTTGAAATTCCGGCGCAGCAGCAGACCGGCGGGCTGCTGCTGCAGGTCGGCAACTGCTTTGCCCTGGAGCTCACGCTGGTGTCCCGGACGCTGCATGCGTATGTCAAAGATACCGGTGAACAGACAATGCAGGACTGCGGCACACTGCAGTTGGTGCCGGGCGTGCCGGTGCGGCTACAGGTGTTTTTGGATCGATGCTCTGCAGAAATTTTTGCAGATGGAAAATGTCTGTCTGTAAATGTTTTTGACACAGCACCGCTGCGCCCCGTCAGTCTGATCCCGCAGGGCGGGACTCTGCCGCTGCAGCTGCTGCAGGTGTGGCATCTGCAGCATGTGATGGAGCCGCAGACCTGATAAAAATTAAAAAAACGGAACAAACGATGGAAACGGCGCCGCAAATTGGCACTCATAACGCTTGTGCATCCGGCAAAACTACGGGTGAAGGAAATCGAATCCGGTTTCCAAAACAAATTCAAGGAGATGCAAGAGTAGCCGAACACGCCATAGGTAAAGAGCCATACCTTCTATAGCAGATTTCAAACTGCCGTCAAGCGCTTGATATTCCTCTGGCGTGATATTCAAAACCTCTGTTGTCAGCGTTCCCAGCGGAAATTCTTCTCCGTAAATGCCAAGCGTTTTTTCTCCAACATAAAACGTAATGGACTGAAACATACGTTTCTCCTTTGAAAACCTGTCCGCAAATGATTTTTATTTGTCTGCTATTACTCTGAGTGTATCAGAAAAATCTCCATACTACAAGTAGAAAGGTGCGTGCCGCGAAAAACGTGGTACGCACCTTTACTTTTTGATTCGGAGGAGATTTTTTGACAGGAAACACACCATTAAAACTGATTTCCATGAGCGAAATCAACGCGGAGGAGGTGCAATGGCTCTGGTATCCTTACATCCCGCTTGGCAAGCTGACGATCCTTCAAGGCGACCCCGGCGAGGGAAAAACGAGCTTCATTCTGGCGGTCATTGCAGCGCTGACGCGCGGCGATCCGCTGCCGGAGTGTGAACAGGCAGCGGAACCGATGAACGTGATCTACCAGACAGCCGAGGACGGTCTGGCGGATACCATCAAGCCAAGGTTAGAGAGCGCAGGTGCAGACTGCACACGTGTTCTGGTCATCGACGAGGGCAAACGGGAGCTGACACTCTGCGACGCAAGGCTGGAAGAAGCGATCCGCAGGACAGCGGCAAAGCTGATCGTGCTTGACCCGCTGCAGGCGTACCTCGGAAGCGATGTGGATATGCACCGCGCGAATGAAGTGCGTCCGGTACTCAAACGACTTTCCCTGATGGCGGAGCGCACACAATGCGCCGTCATTCTGATCGGACACATGAACAAGACGCAGGGATTGAAATCCGGCTATCGCGGTCTCGGCTCTATCGACTTCCGCGCTTCAGCCAGAAGCGTTTTGATCGTCGGGCGGCTGAAAAGCGGCGATACGCTCCGCATTGTCGCGCAGGACAAGAACAGCCTTGCACCGGAGGGCGCAGCCATTGCATTTGAACTTCATCCGGAGCATGGCTTTCAGTGGAAGGGCTTCTGCGACGCGACCGTTGACAACATCCTGAACGGCACAGGGCAGGTGCAGACAAAGACCATGCAGATGGAAGACGAGCTGCGCAGGTTTCTGACGCAGCCAAGACCAGCCGAGGAAGTCCTTGCGCTTGCAAAGCAGCTCGGCATTTCAGAGCGGACGCTGAAAATCGCAAAGCGAAATCTCGGCATTCTTTCGGAGCGCCGCGCCGACCAATGGCTCTGGCGCTTGCCGGAGCAAGAGGGTAAGGGGGTAACACCTTGAACGGTTTGCATCCTTGCACCCTTCCACAGCGGGCACCGTTCGCCGCCGTGAGGCGCGTGTCGCCGCTGTGTGCGGCTTTCCGCTCCGACAGCGAGTGCGTGCGCGGCGCGACAGGAAAAGCCAACGTTGCGCCAACGTGCGGGCAACGTGAAAAATGCAAGTGCAATACGGCAGCCCAGCGCAGAGAATCCCCCGCTACGGCGGGGAAAATCCTCCCGTTCGGGAGGAGCCAGCATCGCATTTGGCTAGTCGCCGGCACACCGGCTCCCCGCCAAATGCCTCAAATCGGGCAGAAGCCCATACCCACTTTTACAAATGGAATATAGGTATGCAGGTGCGTATAGAATGTGAAAACCCAAATTTGTCCAAATTTACCGCTCGATACGGTAGTATTTGAATGCTCCATCTTCTCCGACAAAGCGGAAGCCCGCCTTTTCCAGCACGCGCTGACTTCGGGTGTTCTTCATCACGGTATCTGCGTTCACAGCAGCCATTCCCAACTCGTCAAAAGCGATTTTTACGGCCAGACGCTCTGCCTGCGTTCCATATCCTTTTCCCTTTACCGCGTCGTTTTGCATATGGATACTTAGAGTGCATTCTTTTTTATCATGCTCTATCTGCTTTAGCTGCAATTCTCCAACCACAGTATCTCCAAGCATGATTGCAAACAACCTGCGCGAAGCATCCTGCCCCTTTGCATCAAAATATCGGTTTACCGCTACTTCGTCATAAACATGGGGGCGGAATAAGCGCATGTCCATATAGATGGATGCGTCATTCGTCCAGTGCCTGTATAGTTCGTGACATAGCTCTCTTGTCATTGCTTTTAACTGAATCGTCTGCATTTTTGACCTCTCAAATTTCAATTTGTCAAACTGTATTTCATAAATTATACCATGTAAAAAATCGAACCTCAATGCCAAAACCGGAACAAAAAGAAAGAAAATTCACCTGTGCGCGTGGGTCTCGATTACGGCGGTGATCTTGTGCGCGGCGCTGTGTAGCTTGGCCGTGCTGTGGAGCAGATGACGGATGATACGCCGACGCGCGACGGAACGACTATGCTGCCGCACATCGACAGCAAGCGCCGGAAGAAGCTCAAGCAAAAGAAAACCGCCCTCGGTCACGCCGAGGACGATCACGAAGAATGGACAATGGAACAGCATCTATAAAAGCAGCCTCCATGCAAGAGGCAGAAAGGGGGCCTATGAAAAAGGATTGGGAGATTTACCGAGACACCGGTATTCTCGGCGGATATATGCCGGAGTGTGCAAAACTTCGGCAAACAGAGGATGGCGATGTCGCAACTGTTTTCCGGGACACAACAACTTGTATGGAAGAAGACTGCATCACAAAACAGCGCGAGATGCTGATCGGCGGCAGACGGTTCTGTATCACGTCTGTATTTCCGGCAGAACCTTCCGCAACGCCGACGGACAAGCTGATTGCCTGCATCGACGCGGAACTGGAAAAGGAAGCGCACAGCGCATAAAAATCTGATAGACTTGTGGCAGCTGATGCGGTATACTTGCCGTACCGTACCGGCTTGCCCCACGGAAAAGGAGGTTACAATGGCAAGCCAGAAGCAACAATATACGATTCTCTACGGGCGGCTCAGTCAGGAGGACGAGCGTGCCGGAGAGTCAAACAGCATCCAGCATCAAGAGTTACTATGTAGAGGGTGGTTTCTCCCACCTAATACATATGACTGCGGCTCATTTGTGGTGAATGGAACAGCAGTTGTAGGAAAGGAGCCAAAAAAAGCCTTATAACCGCTGCAAATCAACACAAAAAGGAGCTGAACTTTATGAAATCTCTATTTGAGGAAATGGGCGGCACTTACCGTCAGGAGGGTGATTATCTTATCCCGAACCTTGCGCTGCCGGACGAACCAGAATACCAGATCGGCAAGTACGGGCGTATGCGCCGCAGCTATCTGAAAGAACATCGTCCGGTTCTCTATGCAAGCCTGCTCACAAGCGGAACGCTGCATCGGCACCTTGCCGAGATCGACCAAGCCTGCAACGAGCGTATGGCAATCATCGTTTCCGATATGGCAAGGCAGGAAGATGTGACCGAAGCGCTCAAAGCCGCCGACCAAATGGAATGGGTGCGCCGCATGAACAGCATCCGCAGCCGCGCGGAGGAAATCGTTTTGACCGAGCTTGTATATGAATGACAAATGCCCGTTAT
>ENA-UOIY01002156-UOIY01002156.1-human-gut-metagenome-genome-assembly--contig:-P114-NODE-2156-length-16309-cov-66.570813_pt1 | contig 16309 bp, 16 predicted proteins | sample MGYA00242335_ERZ723882 | MGnify/ENA metagenome assembly ERZ723882
TTAAGGCAACGGTGAAATAGGGAAGCGTGCGGCGTGGTAGGATGGTTCGCTTTTGTCGGCATAAATTTCCCTGCGACTATAAGTATATGGGCGGTTGCACATTTAGGATATTAAAACATGAGCAAAATGCACATACAATACAAGTTAAGAACACTTCATCTGCAGGAGACTTGTTTGTATAATAGACTACGTATTTATAGGCGCGCGGCTCAAGGAAGCGCGCATACGGAAAAACATGACGCAGGAGCAGCTGGCTGCGATGACTGATGTGGGGTCTACACATATCAGCCATATTGAAACCGGCATGACGATTCCCAGCACAAAGCTGCTTGTGCAAATGATGAATATTCTGGACTGTGATCCCGCCGAGGTGCTGTGCATGGAAATGCGCAGTGCGCGGCCTGTCCTGAACAGTTGGCTTTCTGATCTGGTCGCAGATTGTAACGAGGATGAAGTAAAAATCATCACGGATACTGTTATGGCACTGAAGGCAAGCCTGCACCGTAACTGAAGCGAAGATAAATAAAGGGGATAAGCCCACTTTTGCATAACGGAAGCGAAATTACCGGGAGAAGGAGGAACAAAAAAACGCTGCAAACCCCGAAAAAAGGCTTGCAGCGGTGTTTTCTGGCGTCCCAGAGAGGATTTGAACCTCCGGCCCCACGCTTAGGAGTCGAGGTTATAACTCACGCGTCGTTAATATTAGCCATTCACGACTCTCGTAGTATACCGAATTACACAGTCTTCCGGGGAGTGATTTCTTCATTCGACATTGTTGATTCTCCGCTATGTCTGCTGGTATTTCGTAGTGCAATTAGCAAAATGTTAGCAGTTTTACAGAGGAGTCAAAATCTAAATCAGTTGGTTCGATTTTGAATTATAGCATAGAACCATCATAGATGGAAGTATTATTTTGGAGGTTTCCATGTCAGAATATACACTTGAGATCAAACAGATCGTAGACTATCCACGCTGCCGGATCTACCGGCAGTTCGTACAAGCCTTGATAGCAGACCGGAGCATTCGCGTGAGCGGAGGCTCCGGTCTTTTTTACTTTGTCGTTCTCTGCGCTTATGCAAACTTCCGCACCTCATACAAGCGCATTGATGGCATCAGCTACACCATCTACCCCAGCGAATGGATCATGTCCGTGGAGGAGTTGTCCCGGTATTTCCGCACACGCTTCCGTCGCCAGACCTTAACCGCATTGGAGGGACTGCAAAAGAAAGGGCTTATCAGCTTTCTCGTTCTCGGACATGGCAAGCTGGTCAAATTCAAGATTCGCGGCTGGCGGCGTCACAATACGATCCTCGACTACAACGCGCCCTGCCAGAAGGATACCGGCTTTTTCTTCTTCCCTGTCTCTACGGTCACAGAACTGGTCAGCGCCGGTCACTGCTCAGAGATGGATGCCGTGCTGGATCTGTGGCTGAACACCGTCTATAACGATCCGCAAGTCCTTGGCTCAGATGTCGGGCCGGTGGTCTATCTCCGCAACGGTACAGGCTGCCCGCTGGTCAGCTATGCGGAGTTGGCATCCCGCTGGGGCATTTCTAAGGCGACTGCTGGCCGATACCTCAAGCGAATGGCCGAACGGGGGTATCTGCAACTGGCAGCCTTCCCCGGCACACACGGCACTACGATCTATCTCCAGAACTATCTCTCCACCATGTTCCAGATTTCTGACATCGTGGTGGACAAGGAAGAGATCGCCATGAGCCTTGGCATCAAGCTGGAGCTTCAGGAGGAAACCGCCCTGACCACTGCGGCATCCAGCGGTTCAAATGAGGCCGGTAGCGTTTCAGAAATAAACCGCCATCGAATCGAGCGGAAGATGCGGGAGATCCTTGTGGCACAAGGGCTGCCATGTGCGTCATGCCCTAAATCCAAGTATATGTTATTACCATTATCCGACGACTGCGAGGTTACGATAGAAGGGGTGCCTCCGCTGCGCCGGTGGCTTCAACTGGTGGTCACCTGCGGTGATGCTCAGGAAGTCTATCACTTTGAACTCAGATTGCACCCGACAGGGATGCGCGGCGATAAGGAGGCCGAACGATGAAAAAGACTGCACAAGAACCAAAAGTGACCGAGAATCCCTTGTACCATGACACGTGGATACTGTTGCGCAAATACCGGGACGTGGTGTGGAGTCTGGAGTTGTCCGTGCAGCAGGTGCGCCGACAGTTCCAGGTCGAATATGGCAGCAGCACAGAGGAGTTTCTGGAATCCCTCTATGTGGCCGGCATCACCTTCGAGGGCTCGGCGATTGAGAATCATGCCCGCTGCATTGAGCGTAGCTACAAGATGCTGAAGCTGCTGGATACCTCCGTGGAGCTGCTGCGGACAAAGCACAAATACGGTGAGAGCTATTACTGGCTTCTGTACTACACCTACCTGTCACCGCAGCAGTTGGCGAACACGCAGGAGATCATCGAAAAGCTGGAGCCGCATATTCGCGACATCAGTTACCGCACCTACTTCCGCAAGCGTCAGATGGCAATTGATGCCTTGAGCTCGGTGCTGTGGGGGTATTCGTCCAAGGAGAGTCTGGCACTGCTGGAAAAGTTTGTGCCGGAGGAAACATAGAAATAGCTTGAATATGCCGGTAAAATGACATACCCAATCCATATGGACACTTCTTAGCGAAAAGCAGTTTCGGCGAAAGAAGCGGAATTGGAAGTAGATAATCAATAGAAGTTTTTGGAGCTGCGCTTCCTTCCTCCATTAGCTGAAACTCATCGGAAAGCTGAAACGTAATTTTTTTACACTTGACGGTTGACTTTCAGGGAAAAGGGAAATATTATAATGTAAGAGATATATTTGCACAGGAGGTAAGGTCATGTTGCAAAAAATGGTACTGACAAATTTCCTATCTTTTCGAGAACGAACAGAGTTCGATTTTACACCTTCAAAATACGCTATTCTGAGTGCCACAAATGTTTCAAACAGTAATCAGCTTAAGGGTGCGATGTTTATCGGGCCAAACGCGTCCGGAAAAACGAATGCGCTTAAGGGACTGACTTTTTTGATTCAATTAATTGGTGGAAACATTGGATCTATTTCACCATATCGATGCATTTTCGGGAAGCGTTCCGAATTCGAAGCAGAATACACTTTTTTGATTTGCGGAGAAACAGTATCATATACTGTAAAGTATTGCACAAAGAAAAGAGAACTAGAAGAAAAGCTTGTGGTGGCTGGCCAGCAAGTCTTGTCTCGTCAGGGAAATACGGGCAAGATGAAATATAGGGGAGCAGAGATTGTCGATGAGCACCTAGACAGCCAAACATCTTTTCTAAGAACGGCATCCTTTAATACAGGGAGATTCCCACAAGACCCATTACTTCATGAGTTGATGGAGTTCCTTTTGAATTCTGCCTATATTTATGGATATCAACATCCCGCGATGCTGGGCGCAACTGCCATCAAATTCGCCGAGGAAACAGGTGTCGAAAAACTTAACGCATATCTAAGCGAAATGAACTATAACTTCTCGCTCGAATACAGTTCACATAGTGAGGGAATGGGAATAAAAGTACGGGTTGGAACAGGTGCAGATGGACAGGAGCAAAAGATGTTGTTCCTAAAGCGGAAAGATTACCCCGTTCCAGTTGGTATTTATCAAGAGTCGAACGGGAATCAGACTTTTGTTGGTATGTTGCCAGAGTTGATTCGGGTAATCGAAAAGCCAAGCATGTTAGTGATTGATGAATTTGGCAACAGTTTGCACAATATGCTGGCAGAGAAGATTGTCCGCTTCTTTATGGAAAAAGCAGAGCAGTCACAACTTTTTATTACTTCGCACTGCACGAACTTGATTTCAAACTCTGTGTTGCGACCAGATCAGATTAATCTGGTCAGTTTCGAAAAAACAGATACTGACAAAAACTTATGGAGTAGCACAGTGACGAGGCTCACAAAGTTCAAACCACGTGAGGCACAGAATTTAGAAAAAATGTATTTAGGAGGAATGTTTGAGGGATTACCGGACTATGAAAAAGTACAGAATTGATGTTTCGCGTAATATCGGGAAAGTAATTTTTGTTGTTGAAGGCGGACGTCCGGAAGGTGGAACAGAACTGAGATTGCTCAAAGCAATCTTTACTGACATTTTGGGATATGAAACGCATGAACTTCGAAGAGGCGCAGACGAAGAGTTCGTTTTGCATGGAAGTAATCCAAATTCTGTCGTTTATGGACTAAATCTAGCAAAAAATCAACTCACACAATTAACAGAGCAAAGCATAGATTTCCTATTTCACCGGCTGCGTACAGAACTTGGATTGAAACCAGAAAACTGTCCTGTGTTTTTCTTATATGATCGTGATGTGAAAAGTTATGGGCGAAATGAGCTTAGAGGTAGGTATGTCAAGCGATATACAGATCCATATGGGACAGAAGCTGGTGATCAAGGGCAACTTTTGCTGAGTTATCCGTCCGTTGAAAGCTATACATTATCATGCTTTGGAACAGCATTAGGGCAAAAACGGTATGAGCTTGGTGCAGACCTAAAGAAATATCTAGCACAGCTTAATGCAACGGCAAAAACAAAGATAAAGGAAACAGATATTCAGACGGAAAATCATCTCATCTGTGCTGCCGAAAAAATGGACACGGCTTTGAGCGAACTGGGTTGTGCGCAATATGACCTAGATGATTTGGCACCAACTCTGCTTGCTGCATATGATGGTGAACAGAAGCTTTATGATATGGAGGGGGGCTTTTCGCTTCTTTCACTGATTTCTTTGGCATTGATGGAACTTAATGTGATAGTAGAAGACGAAGGTGATAAGAGCCTATAGATAAAAGACTCTGATTTCCGCTGCATACCCGCAATCAAAATGTTAAGGAGGAAGGAATCGCTACTACTGACTTATCCCTGAAGCCCAAATGCTCCGCAAGCTCTTTTTGCGTCATCCCTTCTGCTACCATTGCTCGTATTGTTTGTACTAATTCCTTTACATGTGCGTAATTTCGTTTGGACATAACAATCCCCCTAATGTAGTTATCCTACATTAGGGGGTGTTTTGTCTATTGTCCGTTTTTTCTGGGGCGGTCCTCTTGCTGAGAGAAAGGGAAATGGCTTTAGCGGGACTGCATTCATGATATCGGCTACCGTACCTACTTACGCAGGCAGCCATGTGGCCATTGACGCTTTGCACTCTGGTATTTTTCAAAGGAGAGTCTGGCGCTACTGGAGAAGTTCGTGCTGGAAGGGTGAGGTCATTCAGATAGGACTCCGGAAGTCTCGTTTTGCGCACCTTGCTGCCGATAGGCGGGCAAAACGAGCACTATCTAATGGTGTAGGTTTGTCAAACATATTGGACAGTGACCTCGGCGGGAGACATCCAGCGGAGGGGCCTCATGGGCAAGTTGTTGGAGCGGCGGTTGTGGACGGCAAGCTGCTTTGCAAAGTCATCCAGGGAATAGAACGAGCGGCAAGAATAGAAGCGTTTCTGATCCTCGCGGTGGCTGCGCTCGACCTTGCCGTTGTGGCGCGGCGTGTAAGGCCGGATCAGTTTATGCCGGATATTCAGTTCGGCAGCCGTTTTTTCAAATAGCGTCGGCAAATTGCGCTTGCTGGCCGAGAAACGGTTGGTAAACTCAAAACCGTTGTCTGTCTGGACACGCTCCACCTTGATGCCGCGGCGTGCATACCACACCGTCAGTTTGCGAAGGAAATCTGCTGAAGAGTAGGTGGACTGCTCCGGGTAGGCCGCCAGGAAACGCAGACGGGTGAACTCGTCGATGGCGGTGTATTGGAACAGGCGAAGCTCCGGATCTGCGATACAGGCTCTGGGAACCACCTTCACATCCACCTGAACGCGCTGACCGGGGTAGGTCATCTGCTCGTAAGGCTTCGGTTTGTACGTCTTTTTCGGCTTTTCTGGCGGAAACAACCCCATTTTACGCATGATACGGAACAAGCTCTCTGGACGGCGGGTATAGCCGCGCTGCCGCAGACGGTGCCACAGTTCGACCATACCCAGGGTTGGATTTCTGCGGCGCATGTCACGAATGAGTTTCAGCTCGGCCTCCGTGTGCTGGTTTGGATGGCTGTGGGGGCGTCTGGACTGGCAGGCCAGGGATGCCACGCTACCATCCCAGCGCTGCTTCCAGAAATAGATATACGACCGGCTCTTGTTGTACTTCCGGCTGGCGCGGCTCACGCCGTATTTCTCTGTATACTTCATTAGGGATTGCCTATAGGCCATGTCTTGTGTTATACTTTTGCTCATGAGGGATATGGTCTCCTTTCGGGCTGGTTTGGTGTGGTAACTTAACGATAACCCATGAGACCATGTTCCTCATATCTTTTTATTCACTTGTCCAAGATGTATTGTAGTCCTACACGGGCAAAACGAGCACTATCTAATGGCTTGTTGCAAAAAGCCGCTTTTTGTGCTATATTGTAAAAAAACATATACCTGCGCCACAACATAGGTATTGCTATGCCCATATTGATAATGTGAATATTATAGGTGCGATCCAAATGAAATGGTAGAAGATAGGACGGCGGTGGGAGCTACTTTGCTTTTGCCTACGGTTTGCTATAGCAGAGGTCATACGGCAGATAGCAATAAGGCGGTTGAAACGGGTATGTATGAGATTCAAAGATAACTGCTATTTATAAACTTGTGGTAAGGAGTGCAACATGGCCAATAGCGGGATAGAGTACGAAAAAACGGTGCAAGCAGTTTTCCAAGAGATTGTCAATTTTAGACGTGCCGGACTGGAAAGCATCGTTGTGCATCACAACGAAGTCCTGACGGGTATCAGCGGGGTTACACATCAAATTGATGTACTTTGGGACTTCAAAATAGGAGATTTTCTGTATAGGACTCTAATTGAAGTTAAAAATTGGAAATCGTCCGTAAAGCAAGAACAGCTTATGGCTTTTCATAGTGTGTTGAAGGACATCCCGGGGCAACCACGCGGTATATTTGTATCAAAAAGCGGGTTCCAGTCAGGGGCAATAGTATATGCAAAAACCCATGGCATTGACCTGCTAATTATAAATGAAGACCGTGCCCTGCCTTTTTGCATCAATACGTCCTTTTTTGAACATTATAACACCTTAGATGTGCAGTTTATAGCAAAAGACGCTGCACAACAGACGGAGCTGTCAACTATTTGTAATTCGCAGGCGGTCTTCTCTGAGAAAATTAACATGATTGATCCTTGCGGAAATGTAGTGTCTGCAAATTGGCTTATTGAGCACGCAGAGGAAGAACAACAGCAAACACCTGAGCAGCAGGCATACTTCCATCGTCAGAAAGATAATAGTGAAGCCCACAAAATTTGCCAGCTCTCCCTTGTATTACATGAAGGCTGGGGCACAGAGCATATTGATATGAATAGGCACTTTAGTATAATTAGAGTAGACGTATCCTATGAAATATGGATATTGAAAATTCCCGTGAATATATCTGTCAGTAGACTGCCCAAGTACATTGTGGAGAATTTGATTACAAGGGAGAAAACAGTTTTAAGGCAGACTACAGAAGGACTACACATTTGCGAAGATAACGAAATTGAATAAAACCTTTTGACTCAGCGTTAAACCGTCAGACATATAGACAGGAGACTAATATATGACTTCAACATCCTCGTTTTATGCAAAGATAGAAACCCAAGTCGTCTTGTTTAATTCTCCTATCTACCCCGAATCGCAGGATGACAAAGAGGAGCACCTTCCGCCGCTCGGTCTAGGATACATTGCAACAGAGTTGAATCGCGCAGGGATTCCAGCAGAGATTGTTGATTGCGTGCACGATCAGTTAGGAATAGATGAGATTGTAAAAATAATTAACAAAGGATCATTTGATTGCGTTGGTTTCAACATTTTTTCTATCAATATCGAAATTGTAAAAGCTATCCTATTAAGACTTGAACGGAGCGTTCACGTATTTTTGGGTGGGAAAGTTGTCGAATATATATGGGATGAAGTTTCCCACTGGGGCTATCGTTATCCAATAACTGCCATTATTGGCGAAGGAGAGCTAATACTTCCTGCCTTAATTCTTAACAACTGCATAGAAAATCCTATTGCCACAGAGGGTAGCTTTTCTGTATACCGTGTTGATTCAAATTCCGTCTATTATCCCAAGGATTTAGATGCTATCTCTTTGGATAGAACTCTTTTTTGCGGAAGAGAAATCAAAAACAGATTTGGCTTACTGGAAAGCTGCATTGTTGCATCCAGAGGCTGTATTTACAATTGTGCCTTCTGTGGTGGGGCACAAGATTCTAATCCCAATATCACACCCAGATATAGGAGCTGTCCTAATATTTCTAATGAAATCAAGGCCATCATTCAACTCTCACCCGCTACTAAATCTATTCGCATACTTGATGACCTATTTCTGCGAGATAGAAAAAGTATCATTGATGCTTGCAATATTTTCAATGCATTTCCTCAGATACATTGGCGCTGTATGGCTCATGTTCAATCCTTTATTAATAACCTAGATATGATAGGTGCCCTAAAGAAAAGCGGCTGTGACGAAGTCTTCATTGGAATTGAGTCTGGTTCACCCGAGATTAGGAGAAAAATTCAAAAAGCTGGATCGATCGAAGATGTTATCAGGTGTGTCGAAAGTTTGCTGCAGGTTGGTATCTCGGTAAAAGGATACTTTATCTGCGGCTTTCCGGGTGAAACGGCGCAACAAATCAATGAAACGGTAAACTTGGCATTGATGCTAAAAAGAATTGAAGGTAGTTTAAATGCTTCGTTTAGGGCGAGCGCGTTTCAATTTAGACCCTATCACGGAACCAAGCTTTATAACGAGATTACCGCAAGCGGGCACCATCCTATTTTTATAAACGGAGACGAACTTACTAGCACTAAGAAGCAGTATAATTTTTCTTCTGGAAACTACAGCTGTATAAGTAATGATGTACTTGCAAAAAGTATTCATGCCATTATTACAGGAGGACACCTCTTTGTTTGAAAATATACGTTGTTGTAAAAGTTGTTCCTTATGCAACAATCAGCCACCATTGCTATCCCCTATGCCGGATGCTTCTCCGGTGATTATGGTTGTGGGAACATCTGCGAAACAAATCAAGTCACCTGCCGAGGTTCCGTTAGATGGATCTACGCGAAGTGGAAAAATAGTTTCGAGACTCGAGGCTGTTTCTCTAAAATATGGATATGGTATATACCGTACAAATTTGGTAAAGTGTCCTCCAGTAAATGACGTTAATAAATTGAGATATCCTACAAAAGAGGAAATTGCTGCCTGCATTGGTAACCTATTTCAAGAAATAGAGTTGTTGGCTCCTAAGATTGTCCTTTTACTGGGGAAAATCGTAATTTCGGCTATGGAACATGAAATTGGTGCAAAATTTAGTGATTATAGCGGCTGCACATTTTCAACTCTGACAGTGGGGCACCAACGATATGTAGCGGCATACCATCCTTCTTTTGTTTCTAAATCACCAAAATTAACAGAAGAATATGTCAGCAATTTTGCGGAGATGTTGACAAGAGAATTTGGAGGGGAAAACTCGTGACGCTATCTTTGCAGGCCGTAGGTCTAATCACCGTTGTTATGGTAATGATTGTTATTGTGTTCTTGTGGTTTAAACATGGAAACACTGTGATTCAGTCAATACTGTTTCCAATTTTTACTTTTGCACTTTTTTATCTTAACGCTCCCAGTTTCCTTGTAGTCCCTGAAGGCACTGAACCCGTACAATTTTTAAAATTTCCTTTTTCCCTCTATGAGAGATTTGGACTTATTTACATATTGATAAGCAATATTTTGGTAACGTTGCTTGGCAACTACTTGGGAAATAGTAGGAATAGCGTAAAGTATAGCGCTACACAAATCAAGAAAAAATTCGATCGCTTTTGTGTGGATGCAACTGAACTAAGAATTATTGGAAGAGATCTTAGCTTTTTATCAGAAAAAAGTTATTCCACTCAGCGAGAAAAAATTGATAAACTTAAGGCGAATACGAGGATAATTTGCGAAAAATCAGATGATGAAACTACAATAGATTTGTATCAGTCTTTGCTGAATGAGGGCATACAAATACGTTCTTATACGAGGAGAGACGGCATCGCCAATTTAAAGGGGCAAATAAAAACAACCGAACAGAAGCAAAGCGAAGGGCTATTTGTTCTAAAGGCTCCATCTAGTGACAGACCTATTTTCGCACATAGCAATAAAAAACAGAATTTCAACTCGATTAGTTTGTTATTATCGAACGGCCTAAAGCGTTTTCAAATTACAGAAATGAGCGGCGGATATCTAGTTGATAGTGTTATACAGCAATTTGACAGAACATTTGAAAATGCCGTGCACCCGACAATTCGATGTATAGCTCTGGATTTAGGCGGAGTATATTTGAACGGTGATATTGACACTTTTTACAATTACTTAAAAGTAAAGTATTCGATAGTAATTAACAAAAAAAAAGAAAGACCGATTAAATATTGACAACAGCATGATGTTGGGAGAAATTACTATACGTGAATTCCTTTCAAAAAATATACCACTCCCCCAAAAGCAAGCTCTTAATGAAGGTGATTGGAGCAATATTCTTCTAAAGTGGCAGAGCACATGGACACCAAACCCAAGCATGAAAAAGCTTATCACTGATTTATCTCAGTTTGGATACTGTGTTGTGCCATTCTCTAATCTTGACAAGCAAAATGGTGATAAGTATTTAAGAGAACACTATTTGCCTAGCTGTTGCGTATACTACTATTTTTCGTATGAACAAAAACATAGCAAACCGTCAAAGGGAGCGTTTATTGATTACGAAAAGAAGCTAAAAATGTGGGGATATAATTACAAACCATTCCAAATATTACTCATTGATGATGAGTCCGCCAATATCGCTCGAGCAAGGTCACGCGATTGGCAAACACTGCAATTCTATAACGATACGCCCGAAGCAATAAAGAATCTGGTTAAAGAATTAAAGGATAGGGGAATCTTACCTAATAATTACTCTCTACCCGAACTTTCTCTGTATTGATTTGATTTACAAAAGCCGGGGAGCACTGCCTGCTTAATGTTTAATTCGTTGTAAGTCATACTGGCACTCTCCCGCCACAACATTGGCACGGTTTTGCGATTTCGGCGTAAATCCAAGTGTGCTATACTGTGTATGCTCAAAACTATGCCAAGGCGATACGAGTAACACCATCCTACGGGGTGGTGTTATTTTGTTTCCGGGTATTTGGGCAACCCAAGAGGGGCAGCTTTTAGAGAGTAGCCCCTCCACATCTTTTCTATCACAGGAGGTATCACGAGTGAAAAAACATGACCTGACCAAGACACATCTCCACAGGGCAAGCCCCGGCATGGCACTATATGCGGCCTTCGCGGGCGTGACCGTGGCAGCAATGCTTTGCCAGCCTGTCTTTGCCGCCACCGTCTGGGAGAAGGCCAATGAGATCATGAAGGATGTGTATAACCAGATTCTTCTTATCTCCACCATTGCCGCCATTGTCACCGCGTCGGTGGCACTGCTGATGATGAACTTCTCCCGCAGCGGCCGCACTGTGGACGAGAGTCGCGCTTGGCTCAAGCGTATCATCATCACATGGGCAATCCTTAACGGTTTGGGCTTCATCATGTCCTATGTGACGCCCTTCTTCGCGGATGGCAGATGGAACGGATAACACCAAGCTGCCCGGCTGAGAAAGGAGAAATGCTATGGGCATATTAGATGGCATTGTAGAATGGATCGCGGAACAGGTCATGTACGGTCTTGACCTTATCAACACCTCTGTGCTGGGGGCTCTGGGCTGCGACATGACCACCTTCCTGCGCTACTTCCCCGCCGCGGAGACGATGTACAACATCTTCGTGGCACTGGCTATCGGCATGATCCTGCTGAACCTGATCTGGCAGCTATTCAAGAACTACGGCCTTATAGCAGGCGTAGAGGCAGAAGACCCGGTAAAGCTGACGATCCGCTCTGTGCTGTTTATCCTGCTGGCCTATTTCGCAGATGAAATCGTGGAGCTGATACTGAAAATCGGCGGGACACCCTACGCGTGGATTATGTCGTCTGAACTGCCCGCACTGAACTTTGCCGACTTCAATTCGGTCATACTTACCATCCTTGGGGTCTGCGCCAACGGCGCGGTGGCTTTAATCGCACTGATCCTCGTCCTCATATTGGCGTGGAACTATATCAAGCTGCTATTTGAGGCGGCGGAGCGTTATGTGCTCCTGGGCGTTCTGGTATTCACGGCGCCAGTGGCTTTTGCTACGGGCGCGGCGCAGGCCACCTCCAACATCTTCAAGGCGTGGTGCCGGATGTTCGGCGGCCAGATATTTCTGCTGCTGATGAACGCGTGGTGCCTGCGCCTGTTCATCACCATGGTGGGAACCTTCCTGGCAAACCCCTTATCCCTATAGGAGACGATCATGAATCAAAAAACGAAATACATCACAGGGATCGTGTTGTCCGTACTGGTTATATGTGCGCTCACGATCCCTGCCTTTGCTCTGACGGAATCGGATGTGCAGTCTCAGGTCTCAGCTTCCGGTAAAGAAGGCGTGGCCGGAAACCTGTTCGTTTGGTTTCTGTGCGCAGTGGCTTTTCTGAAGATCTCACAGAAGATCGACAGCTTCATGCAGGGCCTTGGCATCAATGTGGGCCATACAGGTGGCTCTATGCTGGCAGAAGCGATGCTGGCCGCGCGGAGCATCGCTGCCGCCCGTGGCGTCGCCGGACGAGGTCGAGGCGGTAATGCAGGGCGAGCCGGAAGCACCGGTGGCAGTGGCGGTGACAGCAATACCTTTCTGCAAGGCGGTCTGGCCGGTGTTGCCAATCGCAGCTTCTATAACGGCGCATACCGAAACGCCACCGGTACAGGCAGCGGCGGCGTTGGCGGCATGGCGTTCCGTGCCTCTATGACCAAGGGCGGCGATATTGCCAATAACGTTATCAGCCGGATTGCCACCGGCGGTGCGGGATCTGGGGATGTCATGTCCGGCAATATGGCGGCGGACGCTCTCAAGTCCTATATGGGCTATACGGCTCTTGGTGAAGGCGCGGCAGATATTCCCTCCTTCTCCAATGTGGAGATCGGCGGTGGGCATATCACCGGCACGGAGACCTCTGAGGACGAACCTGACGGCCGTGCCTTTGCCATGTACAGCACCGAGCAGTATATGGAGCCCAAGCGGGAATACACTACTGTTACCACCGTGGATGGCACTAAGTGGTATAAGCAGTACGCGCAGGACGTGGTGGAGAAAACGCCTTATCAGAATCCGGATGGCGGCATTTCCTATCGTGAGAGCCTGATCCGGCGTCTGCCTGACCCGCCTCGCAGAAAGGACAAGACCTGATATGACCCAGCAAGAACGTAGCGGTCTGAACGAAGCCGCTGAGGTCAGCGCACACGCTGCCGGTGCCGTGCGCGGCGCCATCAAGACAGGAAAAATGGTAAGCGGCGCGGCAAAAGGCGCTGCTGCCGCAGGCCCTTACGGTGCGGCGGCAGCGGCACTCTGGACACACCGCAAGGAGGTTGCTGCCATCATTGCCGGGGTGCTGGTGCTTCCCGTCTTGTTCATCATGCTGCTGCCTTCCCTGATCTTCGGCGGGTTGACCAAGGCAGGGGTTGAAGGAAGTCCAGACACACCGATTCTTAACGACAACGCCGCCATTGTGGAGAACATCAATCAGATCTCGCAGGCGATCAGCGACTTGCTGGAGGAAGGGCAGGAGGATGTTCGCGCCCGTATTGACACGGATTTTACCGCTTCCGGCGCTGACCAGAAGGAGATCATCAATCCATACGAAAGCTCCCCGGCATACAATGCCAACCGCTTCATTGCCATGTACTGTGCCGCCAAAAATCAGGACTACGCATCTATCTCCCTCAAGGATATGGAAACGCTGATCCGCAAGGCAAAGGACGCCCTCTATACCTTCGCAAGCACGGAGGAGCCTCGCACGACAACGGTGACAGACACGACCGTTGACCAAAAGACCGGCAAGGTTACGGTGACGGAAACGGAAGTCACGGAGATATGGAAGATATATACCATCGTCTATAACGGAGAGGCCTATTTTGAGGATAAGATATTCGCCCTGTCGGATGAACAAAAGGGACTGGCGGAAAACTACGCCCAGAACCTGAGCGTATTCCTGGGCGATGGTATGATGCAGGGCTTGCTGCCCGCCGAGTCCACCGGCCTTGTATCTCTGGGCGACATTCGTTTCTCGGATAGTGCGACGCAGGTGGTCTACTATAATCAGTTGGACAAGCGGTACGCGAGCAAGCCCTACGGCACCGACAACATCGGCACCTACGGCTGCGGGCCTATGGTTATCATGGCACCGGAGATGGTTCGGGTGATCTCGGCTGACCCAAAGGAGTGTAAGGCCTGCGAGCTTTACCTGCTTACCACACACTGCACGACGAATCTGGATTCCAGCAGCTTCACTGAGCTGTACGCCGACTACGATGCCGGACGTTTTGCCCTACTGCAAAGTGTCCGGAAGGAACAACAGGATGGCTGCGTAAAGGATTGGGCAGATAGGGATGCTCTGGAGGAGGAATACTGCACAGATTTTTATGAGGCGTGGCATCGAGATGAATACTCTGAGAAACACTTTACCGCATCCATTGAAAAGCTGTCCCTTACATTGCCACAAAGAATTATAGAAGCGGAATAAAATTATGATTGAAATTATTATAATTTGCGGTATAATACTTTATGGAGGCGGTGAGCTTATGAAGCAATTTGTTGATCGACAGCAGGAGATGGAGACGCTGCAAAGTGAGTATGAGCGGAATGGCAGCGCACTTGTCGTACTGTATGGACGCCGGCGAGTGGGAAAGACTACGCTGATATCCGAGTTTATTCGGGATAAAAACGCCCTGTTTTTCCTTGCAAGTGAAGAGTCCGAAGCACAAAACCGAGCGGCATTCAAAGAGAAAGCGGCAGAATTCATTGATAGCGATCTTCTGCGTGATGCAGATGTCAAAAGCTGGGACGTGATATTCAAATCAATCATGGATGCCAAGCATGACAGCAAGCCCGTTATCGTACTGGATGAATTTCAGTATCTGGGCAAAGCGGAGCCTGCGTTCCCTTCCATTTTCCAGCGGATATGGGAAGAAATACTAAAGAAGCAGTCTGTTATGGTCATTCTTTGCGGCTCCCTGATCTCCATGATGGAGTCTCAGACACTGGCCTACGGCAGCCCTTTATACGGAAGGCGAACCGCGCAGATCCGGCTCAAGCAGATCCCGTTCGCCTATTACCATGAGTTTTTCCCTGGCAAAACCCGCAGAGAACTCATTGAGCTATACTCTGTTACAGGCGGTGTCCCCAAGTATATCGAGTTATTTTCGGAGAGTAGCGATATCTATCGTGCTATCCAAAAATGCGTACTGAACCGTTCCGGCTATCTCTATGATGAACCGCATTTTTTGCTGCAGCAGGAGGTCAGTGAGGTCGGCAGTTACTTTTCCATTATCAAGGCGATTGCGGCTGGAAATCACAAGCTTTCTACGATTGCCTCTGTGTTGGAAGTCAAGTCAACGAACCTGACCAAGTACCTGAAGACCTTGATGGATCTGGATATTCTGGAACGAAGGGTGCCTGTCACAGAGGAAAACCCCGAAAGGAGCAAGCGCGGTCTTTATAAGATTAAGGATAACTATCTGCGGTTCTGGTTCGCGTTCATCTATCCCAATATGAGCTTTATCGAAAGCGGGCATAGCGGTATCGTGATGGATAAGATCCGCAGGGGACTCACTGCCAGCCACATTGGCTTCGTATATGAGGACATCTGTCAGGAGCGGATGTGGGAATTGAATGTCAATAACGCATGGCCGTTCCAGTTCTCCAAGCTGGGCGGGTATTGGGATGCCAAGAATGAGATCGACATTGCAGCTCTTGATCCGGAGGGCAAGAACCTGATTCTGGGAGAGTGCAAGTACTGGAAAGATCCAGTTGGTCTTAATGTCCTTCATGCGTTGGAAGCTAAGGTCTGCGATGTCGCATGGGAGCGGGATCGGCGAAAAGTGTGGTACGTCCTGTTCAGCATCTCCGGCTTCTCGGATGAGCTACGCAATCATGCCGCAACACGGGACGATCTTCTTCTGATTGACGATGGAGGAAGATAGCTGATCGACCAGCCGGTTCAATATCTTCAATGCGCTCCAAAATTCTTTGAGGGAATTAAAGAAGTTCTGACAAATGTGTATAAAACAGACGTGGAGATTTGAAGTGACCCCGAAAAGTTAGACAATATTTCGAAGTAAAAATTGTTCAAGCAGCCGAAAGGGCTTGCTGTCTGTGAATTGCAGGCG
>ENA-UOIY01002164-UOIY01002164.1-human-gut-metagenome-genome-assembly--contig:-P114-NODE-2164-length-16259-cov-7.651074_pt1 | contig 16259 bp, 18 predicted proteins | sample MGYA00242335_ERZ723882 | MGnify/ENA metagenome assembly ERZ723882
GCTAACCTGTCACTTTATGCTGATCCACATGGCGGGGCGGACGGCAGAAGTACCGATGTCGACATCGCTGCCGGGCTCGTAGACGTCGCCGCTACTGTGGACATAGGCGGCAGAATCCTGAGTGACGCCGGGCGACCGCAGCCACCACCAGCAATTGCCATTGACGCTATTGACATACGCTCCATTAGCAAATGCATAATCGGTAGGCTTACACTGTCTTGCGCTATCAGAACCGAAATACTTATTTGCTTCGGTAATGCTTAACAAGAACACTTGATCCTGTGTTGCATTTCCGGGGTTTGTACTGTAGTCAGGATTTTCATCTGCCGAAACCGTTACCGTAGGAATCTTGGCCTTTTCATCGGAAGAAAATGCAGAATTTATAAAATCTGTATTAAGCCACTTGCGAAGTGTGCAGGTTTCCCATGTAACATTGGTATTGCTTGTGTTGTACTGTTTGCAATCCAGAGCGTATTTGCTGACTACAAGTGCCTTTCCATCTTTTACTTCCAGAACAAGCCATTCAACATCTTCTTTGCCGTTTGAAGTGTTGTTATCCTGTTCGTATGCACCGAAGAATACCGTATCTCCGGGATTCGCCTTTGCGAGCAATAGTGGTTTGATGCTTTGGAGTTTTTCTGCACTGTCCTTGTATGTAAGCCCAGCTAACAGAGCACATGCCGCTTGATAATCGCCGGAATCAATAAGTTTTATTGCTCTATCATATTTGTTAGACTGAATAGCCTCGTTTTCGCCCAATTCCTCCAAAATTGCATACCCGGCTTCATAGTCGCCGGATTCAATCATATCCAACGCTTTATTGCACTTCTGCTTTGGAATAATAACTGTGGTCAGCACAATCACAAACACAATGCAAACGCAGACAATGGGCGCGGCAATGATCGCAATTTTCTTTGCCTTTTTCTTGGCCTTCTCCACAGCGACCTGTCGGGCTGCCTCCTTGGCCTTGATTTCTTCGATTTTCCTTCTGCATTCGCTGATTTGCGCCGCAGAGGAACGGAAGCCCGGAATGGATTCGTATAGTTGGATCGCAGTATTATAGCTCTCGATTGTCCCTTTGTGCATACACTTCTCGGCTCGAGAATAGATGTCTTCTTTCCGCTTCGTTTCTTCACGCTGCATGCGATCTGCTCTTATTCTATCTGCCCGCTGTAAGCATTGCTCTCTGTGCGCCGAAGCATCCTTGTAGCTCCCCAAGGAATAAAACTTTTGAGCCGCATTTCTGCAAGCATCTTCATCGGATGCTGCGGTCATACATGCCATGGCCTCTGCGTAAAGCTGCTCATTATGCTGCACTTCTTTTGCATTCGACAAACGTTCCCGGAGGCTCTCGTCAGCAAAGCGCATGACCTTTCTGTAATTATCAGATTGGTCAAGCGGTTCTTTTGCTTTGCTTAAATCCTCTTTTTTGCGAATCTCCACCTCCGCCATCAGCTTGCCCAGGTACGCCTCGGCGCATTTGGGGTTCTGGTCAAGGACACTTTCGCAGTATATGTCTGCCTTGTCCCAGTCACCGTCCTCCAAAAACATAAAGGCACGCTCCAAGAGAACCTTGGGGTCACCGCTGACGCGGGCGATACCACCCTGCTGCATATTGGAGCCATTGGGACCGGCGCCTTTCTTGGTGACAAATATCCTTCTGAAATATTCCACGGCCCATGTAATATTCAGATGAATCGTGCAGCTTTCCTTATTCTTCAGGAAAACTACAAAGGTTGCTTCTTCGATGTTCGATACCGATGAGGCCAAAAGTCCCAGGGCGGCTCCACCCAGCAGGGTGCTTTTTGCCACGGCATTAAAATTCGGTCCCGTGCGAGAGCCGATCTCCTCATAGCCCACGACTGTACTTGTATCCAGGCATATATCCGACAAACTGACCGAGGCAGTATTTTTTCTTTCAGATAGATAAAAAGCCTCTTTATCTATCCCTAAATGCTTTGCCCAGTAAACATAAAAGCCGCTGTGTGCGCCCTGCACAACTGTTCCGATGTTGTCAGCCATAATGCTTTCTCTCCTTTTTCGGTTTTATGAATGTGTACTTTTACAAATTATGGTGTGAATTTTATCATGTTGTCATTATATTATCAAATTATCTAAATATCAACCATTTCCGTGCTTTTAATTTGCTTATTTGCTGTGTTTTGTAAAAGTACGCATCTCCGAATTTTCAGCGCAGTTTGATCAGGTGATATTTTCAAACTTGGTGACCCACCTGCGCACCGGGCGGGGCGATGATGCTTCCCTCGCCCAGACGATCCCCCAGCAGCTCCCGGGGGAGGGCGTTATACTCCTCCGATTCGAAAAGGGCAGGGTGTGGTTCAGGCGGAGCAGCAGCTGTGCCGACTGCTGCCGCTGGGCGCTGTAGGATGCAGTGGTGGCCCGTAGGTCCCCCCGGATTTCCTGACAGTCCATGCTACTGCATCTCCTTGACCCACCGGATCAGGGCCGGTGCGGTCTCGTCCACGTGGCTGCCGTGGATGGCAAGGCCACGGGTGACGGTGGCCCCCGGTGCGGCTTTGCGGATGTCCCGCTCCGTCTGGGAGAGGCCGCTGCCCTCGTGGGTGCAGAAGGGGCAGATGAGCTTGCCGGTGAAGTCGTAGTGCTCCAAGAAGGTATAGACCGCCATGGGCATGGTGCCGCAGTAGTTGGGATAGCCCAGATAGATGCGGTCATAGCCCGACAGATCTTTCGGCAGACCCAGCAGCTCCGGACGGACACTTTGCTGCCAGTCGGCTCTGGCCTGTGCCACGCAGGTGCGGTAGTCGTCGGAATAGGGGTGGGCCTGACGGAGCTCCAGCAGGTCGCCGCCGGTGAGGGATGCCAGCTGCTCCGCCACCCGCCGGGTGTTGCCCACGGGGATGCGGCGGTAGGAGCCGCCGAAGTAGTTCTCTCCCGCACGGGAGTAATAAGCAATTAGAATAGCCATGTCAAAGACTCCTTTCTATGTTGGCTCAATACAGGGACAGGCGCTCCGGGGGGAGGGCGGGGTTCGCTACCGCCCAGGAGAGGTCGGCCCAAGAGACAGGGACCTCCGCCCACAGGAGCCAAGTGGCCATGTCCTGCGTGACGCACTGGTTCCGGGCCGGCAGGGGGCGCTGCAGCCGCACCGTGCCGTGGCCGTCGGTTATATCGGCGGTATGGAGGATGGGAGGCAGGGATCCGGAGGCGGTGGTATCCGTCACCAGCAGCAGGGCGTGGCCGGCGAAAAATTCGGGATCATAGGAGTTCAGTTCCGGTACGTCCGGCAGCCGGGACAGCGAGGTGACGCACCGGGCGTCGCTGCGCCGCCGGGTATAGGGCAGGCGCACCCGGCCCGCCGTCTGCAAAGGATGCTGCTTCATAAGTTCCTCCTTGAAAGCAGTGCGCCGCACCGGGCCGGAGCGGCCCCATGCGGCGCAGGGGTTATTTGCTGGCGTACAGGACCACGTCCACCGTCAGGGACTGGCCGTCCCGCTGGATGGTCAGACGGATGGTATCGCCCACGGAGTGGCTGCGCCGCACCGTCAGCAGATCGCTGGTGACGGAGACAGGCTGGCCGTCCGCCTCCAGAATGATATCGCCGGGCTGCACACCGGCCTCCGCAGCGCCCAGGGCGTCGTCCACGGTGTAGACCTCCACCTGTGTGCCGCCACCGGACTTTTCGATGGTGCGGACGGTGATACCGATGGTGGGGGTACCCAGAAACTCCCCGTGGGCGATGAGGTCATTGACCACGAAGGACACGGAGCTGATGGGCAGGGCGAAGCCCAGTCCCTCTACTGTGGCCTCCTCCTCGGAGAGGCTGGAGTTGCTCATTTTCATGGTGTTGATGCCGATGACCTGCCCATAGCTGTTGATGAGGGGGCCGCCGGAGTTGCCGTTATTCAGGGCGGCGTTGGTCTGGATCATGGTCATGGTGCGGCCCTGCATCTCCACCTCACGGTTGATGGCGGAGACGATGCCGTTGGTAAGGGTCCCCCGCAGCTCTACGCCCAAGGGGTTGCCGATGGCGTACACCGGGTCACCCACCGTCAGCAGGTCGGAGTTGCCGAACTCCGCCGCCGGCAGGGGATTGTCCGCAATGGCCCGCAGCACCGCCAGATCCTCGTCCTCGTCATAGCCCACCAGACGGGCGTCGTAGGTGACGCCGGTGTCCAGCGCCACCCAGCAGCTCTTGCCGCCGGAGATGACGTGGGCATTGGTGATGATATAGCCGCTCTCGGTCATGATGACGCCGGTACCTACGGCGGCAGAGCCGTCGGACTGCTCCGCCACCACCGCCACCACCGACGGGTTCACCTTAGCGTACACCTGCTGAATGGTAAGCTCCTGACCGGAGGGGTCCTGACAGCTGAGCTTCACGCCCTCCTCCCCGGAGATGCGGGGGATGGTAGTCTCCTTCTTGCGGAAGATATCCACCATGCTGCTGGCGGAGTCGCCGTCGTCGCTGCCCGGCAGGCTGGGGGCGCTGGAGGCGGTGGAGGACAGGAGCACCGCCACCACGATGACCACGACCACCAGCGCTATGCCGCCTATGCCCAGCCACGTCCACAGACGGCGGCGCTTGCGCTGGGTCTTGGCGGCCTGCTTCCAGACGTTCCGGGGCATGGGGCGCTGCTGGACGAAGTAGTTGACGACCTCCTCCGGCTCCTCCTGCCGGGGGGTGTACCAGCTGACGATCTCGTCCGGCTCCACCTCCGGCAGGTCCGTCCGGTCCTGCTGCGGCTGGGGCGGCAGATCGCCGCCTACCGGGTCAAATTCTCTGTTTTCGTCATTATACATAGGATACTTCCTCTCACGGCTCGTTCCGCATGGGGTGAGCCATCTGAACGGTAAAGCTGAAGGCGGTGACGCCGTTTTCGCTGGTGACGGTGATCTGCTCCTTGTGCTGAGACAGGATGGTCTTTACCACGTACAGGCCCAGCCCGTAGCCGTCCTTATCCTCGCTGCGGGATTTGTCGGACTTGTGGAAGCGCTCAAACAGCAGGGGGATCTCCTCGGCGGGGATGGTCTGACCGACGTTGCGCACCGTGACCACGGCCTTCTCCCCATGGACGGCCAGCCCCAGATACAGGGATGAGTGGGGAGCGGCAAACTTGGTGGCGTTTTCCAGCAGGTTGTAAATGACCTGCGTGATGAGGTCGTTGACGCCCTCCACCATCACAGGCTCCTCCGGGATGTCCGCCTCTACGTCCAACTCCCGGTCGGTGATCTTCTGCTCCATGGACAGCAGCGCCAGACGCATACTCTCGCACAGGTCGAAGTCCTCTTTTTTCATCTCCTGCGACTGGATCTGAGAGATATCCAGCATCCGGCGCACCAGACGGCTGAGCCGACGGCTCTCATCGGAGATAATTTGCAGGTACTTGCGTTCTTTTTCCGGCGGGATGGTGCCGTCCAGAATACCGTCGGTGTAGCCGGCGATGGAGGTCATGGGGGTCTTTAATTCATGGGAGATGTTGGCGATGAAGTCCCGGCGCTGGCGCTCCGTCTCCGCCAGAGAGTCCGCCATGTTGTTAAAGCCCGCCGCCAGTTCGCCGATCTCATCGCCCCGGTCGGCGTCCTGCATCCGTACGTCGAAGTTCCCGGCGGCGTAGGCCCGTGTGGCCTGCACCATCTCCCGGATGGGCTGGATCTGCCGCATGGAGGTCAGGGAGGTGACGATGAACACCAGCAGCAGGATGATGGCGGAGGTCATGAGGAACAGGCTGATAAAGGACCGCCACATCCCCATGACGGAGCGGGCGTTCATCACCGCCAGCACCATGCCGATGGTCTGGTCGCCGTCCTGAACGGGGACGCCCACCACGAACTGTTTGGAGGTGTAGGCGCCGCCCAGACTGCTGCGGCCCTGATACAGGCCGCTGCCCGTCAGAACCTCCTGCGTGATCTCCTGCGGGATGGCCACCACCTTGCCCCCCAGCCGCTGGTCCGCCGTCAGCAGGGCATAGCCGCTGTCGTTGCACACCAGAAATTCGGCGTTGGTCATGGCGCTGCCCAGACTGATGAAGCGCTTGAGGTTTTCATCCTCCGTCTGGCCGCCGGACTTCAGGTAGTCCACGGACACCTGAGCAATGAGACTGGCCCGCTCCTGCAGCTCGTCCCGCCGCTCGGTGAAGTTATAGTTATAGCTCAGGGCGAAAAAGGACACGCCCAGCAGCAGCAGCGTCAGCATCACCATGCCGGCGGTCAGGGCGAACTGCTGCCAGTAGAGCCCGCTGAACCGTTTCTTGCGCTCTGCCATCACTTCACTTCAAACTTATAGCCCACGCCCCACACGGTTTTCAGCTCCCACTGGTCGGAGACATTCTCGATCTTCTCCCGCAGGCGCTTGATATGGACGTCCACTGTCCGGGAGTCACCGAAGTAGTCGAAGCCCCACACCTCGTCCAGCAGCTGGTTGCGGGTGTAGACCCGGTTGGGCGTGGAGGCCAGATGGTACAGCAGCTCCAGCTCTTTGGGGGGCGTATCCACCTTCTTGCCGTCCACCAGCAGCTCGTAGCTGTCCAGATTGATCTCCAGCTTGTCGAACACCAGACGCTTGCGGGTGTCATCGGGGATCTCGCTGCGGCGCAGCACGGCGTTGATGCGGGCCATCAGCTCCTTCATCTCGAAGGGCTTGACCAGATAGTCGTCGGCGCCCATCTCCAGACCGGTGATGCGGTCGTTGACCTCGCTTTTAGCCGTCAGCATGATGATGGGTGTCTTGGCCTTTTCCCGGATGTGGGCGCAGACGGACCAGCCGTCCATCACCGGCAGCATGATATCCAGCAGAACCATATCCGGCGCCTGCCGGTCGTACTCCTCCACGGCCTTGCCGCCGTCATAGGCGATGCAGACGTCAAAGCCCTCCTTCTCCAGATACATCCGGATCAGGTCGGAAATATTGCGGTCATCCTCGACCACCAGAATATTGCGTGCCATAGGAAACCTCCCAATTTATATACTATATTACCATTATACCCGGCATCCTTCCGGCTTCCTGAACATTTTGTAAATCAGTTCATGAAAGTATACCACACTTTCGACCGTTTGTATATGCCCCGGACAATATTTTTCGGTGGGCTGGGGGGCAAGGGGGGACTTTTCGGATATTTTGTGAACAAACGGTGGCACTTTCGTGAACTTTAGCACTCGACGCTTGACAGTGCTAAAAACGGTGCTATGATGAAGCTGTTCCAAGGGAGAGAGCCAAAGAGCTCCACCGGGGAACGGAAAACGCATACAATGTGTAAGCGGTAACAAAAGTTGGCGCCGGCGAGACACCGGCACCCGGAATTTTGAATGGAGGTATGACTTATGTTGCCCAGCATTTTTGGTGAGAATTTGTTTGATGATTTCTTCTCTGATCCTTTCGGGATGATGGTACCTCAGGGCCGTGACCCGCTGTATGGCAAGCACGGCAAGAACCTGATGAAGACAGACGTACGGGAGACGGAGAACTCCTATGAGCTGGATATCGACCTGCCGGGCTTCAAGAAGGACGAGGTCAATGTGGAGCTGAAGAACGGCTATCTGACCATTCAGGCCGCCAAGGGTCTGGACAAGGAGGAGCAGGACAAGAAGGGCAAGTACATCCGTCAGGAGCGCTATGCCGGCGCCTGCAGCCGTAGCTTCTACGTAGGCGAGGACGTGGAGCCGGAGGAGGTGTCCGCCAAGTTCGAGGACGGCATCCTGACCATCTCCGTGCCGAAGGCAGCCAAGAAGCAGTTGCCCAAGCAGACGTCCATCAACATTCTGTAAGCGCTCTGTGAGCGTCCGTAAGAGACGGGAAAGGGTCCCCGGCGAGAGCCGGGGACCCTTTTTGCGTGCCGGGATGTCAGCGGATCAGGGGCAGGAGCAGTTGGCAGGACTCACAGAAGTAGGTCTCTATGTCGTCGCCCTGCAGGAGGACCTTGGAGACGACATTGTGCCGGAAGAAGCCCTTTTGCTTGACCTCGCTGTCGGTGAACACGCAGGCCATAGGGGTCAGGCCGGTGGAGCCCATGAAGGTGGAGGAGCCGGTTTTCATCTCCTTACCGCATACGGGACATTGCATGGTACATTCTCCTTGCTGTGATAGTCTCCGGCGGCCAAAGCCCTCCGGGAGGTCTATTCTATCACAGCGGCGGAGGATTTTCCAGAGGGGGGAGAAAAACTCCGGCAGCGGTCGCCTTTCTGCGGGGAAGGCACCGGGGGAAAATCAAAAGGTCTTTGTCCCATGGGACAAAGACCTTTTTTCTGGCGCAGTGGGAGGGATTCGAACCCTCGTGCCGCTTTTGACGACAACACGATTTCCAGTCGTGCTCGTTATGACCTCTTCGATACCACTGCATATAAAATGCTGCCGCAACAGCACGGTCTATTATACCAAAAATCTGCGCCTTGTCAAGCGAAAAGCACAAAAAAACCGATAAATTTTGGAGGAGGGCCGCTTGCGGCCCCCCTCCATGCGATACCCTCAGTTCATCTTCTCGGCAACGGTCTCCAGCGCCGAATCCACTGCGTTACCCATCCGCTGCATGGCTTTGCCTACAGCGGTTTTTCTCGTCTTCGGCCGGGGAATGACCATCACCTCTACCAGTGCGCCGGCCACCATGCCGACGCATACGCCAGTGACGAACGTACTGACCTTACACATTCCTGCATCACTCCTTTTTCGGTACGGTCATAGTATATCCATTCCGGCGGGAAATAACCGTCTATGCCTTGCCAAAAGCTGCCGCAGCGCATATAATGAATAAAATATCTGATCATGCCGCCGCTCTGCGGCGAGAAGGAGCGTTTCATGTCCATTACGGCTTTGCAGGAACATATCCGCAAAAAAAAGACACCGCTGGCGCTGGGCCTTGGCCCGGAGGCGAACCGGCTTCCCGCCCCGGTGGTGAAGAGGTTTACCGATCTCTACGGCGAGAGCGTCATGGCCCGGTCGGAGGCTTTGCGCTATCACGGCACCCAACTGATGGCTCAGGCGGCCCAGCGGCTGCCGGCAGTGGTGCTGCGGGCCGACCGCTACCTCCTGTGCGGAGCTATGGGGCTGGACGTGCTGTCGAATCTGGTCCATATGGCCCGCAGTCAGGGCCTTTACGCCATTGTGGACGCACGCTGCGCCGATCCCGCCGTGTGGCTGGGCGGTGAGGTGAATGCCGACGCCGTGACGATCTCGCCCTACTATGGCACTGCGGCGGCGGGGGAAGACAAGGCCCTGTTTGCGCTGGTCCGCACGGCGGAGCCGGGTGCGGCGGAGGTGCAGAACCTCATGGCCGGGGATCGTCGCCTGTTTTTGGCGGCGGGAGAGCAGATGGCCCGCCGGGGGGCCGGGATCATGGCCCAGACGGATTACAGTCTGGACGTGCGGGAGCTGCGGCGGCGGTTGAAGGATGCCTTCCTTCTGCTGGACGGCTGCGGCGGCGAAGCTGCCAGCTATGCCTTCGACGATTTCGGCCGGGGGGCGATGGTCATCGACGACAGCCTGCAATACGCCGAGGATGTGCCGGCGGCCATGGACGATGCCATCCGGGAGATGAAGCACTGGGTCACGGTGGTGTGACCCGGATACCCACAAAGGAGAAGCTATGACGACGATTTATCTTGTCCGCCACGCCGAGGCGGAGGGCAACCTCTATCGCATTGCCCACGGACACTATAACAGCTGCATCACCGATGACCGGGGGTGCCGCCAGATCCGGGCGCTGGCGGAGCGCTTTCGGGACGTGCCGGTGGATGCCGTGTACGCCAGCGACCTGATCCGCACCCGCACCACAGCCCAGTCCATCTATCTGCCCAAGGGGCTGCAGCTGCATCCGGATCCCGCCTTCCGGGAGATCTGCATGGGGGAGTGGGAGGAGCACTGTTGGTATGAGCTGCTGCGGAAGTACCCCCAGTCCCACGATGATTTCAACCACCGGCTGGATCGCTGGCAGGTCCCCGGCAGCGAGACGGCCCGGCAGGTGCTGGATCGCTACCTCCCGGCCCTGCGGCGGGTGGCCCGGCAGCATGACGGCCAGACGGTGGCCATTTTCTCCCACGGCGCCGCCATGCGGATCGTGCTGGGGACCCTGCAGAGCCTGAGCCTGCTGGAGATCGGGGACACGCCCTTCGGAGACAACACCTCCGTGGCCCGGCTGGAGGCGGAGGGCGATGACATCCGGGTGCTGTACCGGGATGACAACAGCCATCTGGTACAGGCGGGGCTCTCCACGCTGGCCAAGCAGAAGTGGTGGCGGCAGAAGGGGGTTCAGGAGATGGGCCAACTGTATGCCCCGCTGACGGAGGAGGAGCGGCAGCAGCTGGGCGTTCCCACCGGCGGCGAAGGCGTGGCCGTCCGCTTCGTTGACGAGCTGATCGGCGCTTATCAGCTGCTGCCCCGCCCGGAGGAGGGCGTGGGGGAGATCGGCTGGTACGGCCTGCTGCCCCGGTGGCAGGGCCGGGATCAGGGCATCCAGCCCCTGGGACAGATCATCCAGCGCTGCCGCCACATGGGCCTGCTGCGCCTGCGCCTGCGGTGCGGCGATGACCGGCAGCGGAGCTTCTGGGAAAAGCTGGGCTTTTCTCCGGTGGAGGGCGATGTCATGGAAAAGGACATCACGCCACGGGTGCTGGACGCCCACATCCCCCTGTGAGGGGCAGAAAGGAGAAGGTGACCCATGCGTGGCACGGAATTTTTGCCGGTGAGCCGGGAGGAGATGCTCCGGCGGGACTGGTATTACTATGATTTTCTGGTGGTAACGGCGGACGCCTACATCGACCATCCCAGCTTCGGCACCACGCTCATTGCACGGATGCTGGAGGGGGAGGGTTATCGGGTGGCCATTCTGGCCCAGCCGGACTGGCACGACGCCGAGGCTTTCCGGGCCATGGGCAGACCCCGCTATGGGGTACTCATCGGCGGGGGCAATCTGGACTCCATGGTGGCCCACTACACCGTGGCCAAGCGGCGGCGGGACAGGGATCTGTACTCCCCCGGCGGGAAAATGGGGTATCGGCCGGATCGGCCCACCATCGTCTATGCCAACCGGGCCAGAGAGGCCTTTCCCGATACCCCCATCGTCATCGGGGGACTGGAGGCGTCCCTGCGGCGCTTTGCCCACTATGACTACTGGGACGACAAGGTGCGCCGCAGCATCCTCTTTGATGCCCCGGCGGATCTGCTGGTTTACGGCATGGGGGAGGCGGCCACCCGTGAGATCGCCCGGAGGCTATCCAGAAAGGTGCCGCCCCGGGAGATCACCGACATCCCCGGCACCGCCTACATTGCACCCACCGGAGAGGGCAGTGGCTTTCATCCGGTGGCCTGTCCCTCCTATGAGGAGGTGTGCGCCGACAAGACGGCCTACGCCAGAGCCACCAAGATCCAGTACGACGAGCACGATCCCATCCGGGGGTGCGCCGTGCTGCAGCCCTGTCAGGGCCGGGTGTTGGTGGTGAATCCACCGGCCCGTCCACTGAGCCGGGAGGCACTGGATGCCCTGTACGACCTGCCCTATGTCCGGGAGGTCCACCCCATGTATCGGGAGGAGGTTCCCGCCATCGAGGAGGTGCGCTTCTCCATCACCCACAACCGGGGCTGCTTCGGCGGCTGCAACTTCTGCGCACTGGCCTTTCATCAGGGGCGCATGGTCACCTCCCGCTCCATCGAGTCCGTGGTGCGGGAGGCGGAGCTGCTGACGCAGGACCCGAAGTTCAAGGGCTATATTCACGATGTGGGAGGTCCCTCCGCCAACTTCCGCCACACCTCCTGCGCCCAGCAGAAGCGGCGGGGGATGTGCAAGGGCCGCAGCTGTCTGGCCCCGGAGCCGTGCAGGAATCTGGACGCCGACCACTCGGAGTATACGGCGCTTTTGCAGCGCCTGCGGCGGGTGGATGGCGTGAAGAAGGTGTTCGTCCGCAGCGGTATTCGCTACGATTATCTTTTGCAGGACAAAAATCAGGATTTTTTCCGGGAACTGGTGGACTACCACATCAGCGGACAGCTGAAGGTGGCCCCGGAGCACTGTGTGGCCTCGGTGCTGGACTATATGGGAAAGCCCTACTTCGACGTGTTCGAGCGGTTCTGGCGACAGTATCAGAAGCTCAATGAGAAGGAGGGCAAGCAGCAGTATCTGGTGCCGTACCTCATGTCCTCTCACCCCGGCTGCACGCTGGAGGATTCCGTCCGGCTGGCGGAGTTTCTGCACCGCACCGGCCACCAGCCCCAGCAGGTGCAGGACTTCTATCCTACCCCCGGCACCCTTTCCACCTGTATGTACTATACCGGCATCGATCCACGGGATATGACGCCGGTGTATGTGGCCCGTGACCCCCATGAAAAGGCCCTTCAGCGGGCGTTGCTCCAGTGGAAGCGGCCAGAGCTGCGGGGGCTTGTCATAGAGGCACTGGAGAGGGCAGGCCGCACCGATCTCATCGGCTATACGCCGGAGTGCCTCATTCGACCCCAGAAGGGGGAGAAGTACTTCGGCAAGCAGCCGGAGCAGCAGCCCTCCGGGGAAAAGCGGCGCCCCGGACAGCACGGCGGAGAGGGAAATCTCCGCCGGGAGATGCATCACGGAGGACGTCCGGAGCATAGAGGCGGTAAGCGGTCTGATGCGTCCCGCCGCAATGGCGGATCGGTTCCCGGCCAGAAGGGGAAGATGTCCCCGGCCAAGAAAGCTGCTTTTGCCAAGAAGCGGAAGAAGTGACATAGAAAAGGACAGGGACAAGCGAAAAGGCTTGTCCCTGTCCTCTTTTTTTATGCCAGAGGCGTTCCTACCAGCCGACCCAGCCACATCATGCCATAGCCCAGCAGAAAGAAGCTCAGCAGCATCCCCGTCACGTATCCGGTGAATTTCCGCCAGCCCAGCCGGGGCAGGTCCAGAAACGGGTAGGGATACACCAGATGGGTGTGGCCGATGGGTTTGCCGCTGCGGCCCCGGAGCATGGCAAAGGCGAAGTAGGCCAGCGGCAGCGTCAACCACCATAGGGCGCTGCGCCAGCCGAGGGAGGATTTATCTGCCAGCAGCAGCCACTGGGCTACCACCAGCAGGGGCGTCAGATAATGGACACAGAGGTTGCCGAAGCTGGCACCAAAGTCGGCAAAGCGCTTGCCATTTCGCTTGGCGTCCGGCACCAGAATGAACTGATATACCAGATGGGTCACGAGAGTGCACAGCGCCATGGAGAAGCTGAGGGTATCGTCGGTCAGCAGACGCAGGGCGGCGCTGTGGGGGAGGCCGGCGGCAATGGCCAGCGCCAGCTCATACACCAGCACCAGAAGGTTGCTGAGATTGGTGTAAAAGCAGAACATCCCGGCACGGATGTGTCCCGTTTGCAGCAGGGTGGAGTGGATCAGCAGGCCCACCGCACCCAGCAGGAAAATACCCCACGCAGACAGTCGCAGTACCATCACTCCGCCTCCTCGAAGCTCCGCAGCAGGGCGATCTCGGCGGCGTAGCCCGGCAGCTCGTTGGGTGTCTCCAGCAGCATGGGGAGCCGCCGGAGGGCCGGGTGGTTCACGATGCGGCGGAAGGTCTCCGCTCCCAGAGTGCCCTCCCCGATGCGGGCGTGGCGGTCCTTGTGGGCGCCCACGGGGTTCAGGCTGTCGTTCAGGTGGAGGGCCTTCAGACGGTGCAGGCCGACGACCCGGTCAAACTCCGTCAGAACGCCGTCCAGATCCCCGGCCACATCGTACCCGGCATCGGAGACGTGGCAGGTATCCAGACAGACCCCCATCTGCTCCGTCAGCGTTACCCGGTCCAGAATCTCCCGCAGCTCCTCGAAGCGGCTGCCCACCTCCGTTCCCTTGCCGGACATGGTCTCCAGCAGGACGGTGGTGTGCATCGCCGGGGTGAGGATGGCGTTGAGGGTGTCTGCGATCTGGGTGATGCCGGTCTCCAGCCCCTGACCGGTGTGGCTGCCGGGGTGGAAGTTATAGAGATTCCCCGGCAGATATTCCATCCGCCGCAGGTCATCGGCCAGCGTCAGCCGGGCGAACTCTCTGGTACGCTCATCCTTGGAGCAGGGGTTGATGGTATAGGGGGCGTGGGCCAGAATGCCCCCCAGTCCCGCCTCCGTAGCCAGCGCCAGATAGGCGGCTACGTCCGCCGGATCCACGGGCTTGGCCCGGCTGCCCCGTGGATTGCGGGTGAAGAACTGAAAGGTGTTGGCGCCGATGGACAGCGCCGTCCGTCCCATGGCGGCAAAGCCCGCCGAGGAGGAGAGATGACAGCCGATATAGCGCATGATGCTTACCTCCCCAGAGAAATATTCTGCACAGAGCAGGTGACGACCCCCTCCCGGATGGTGAGAAGGCCGCAGGTGGGACGGGTGTAGTCCCCGGCGGCGCCGGGATTCATCACCCACAGGGCGCCGTCGTAGTCCACCAGAGGGACGTGGGTGTGGCCGAACAGCAGCACATCAGCCCCGTACTCCCTGGCGGCGTAGACGGCGGCCATGGGGGAGGACTTGACGTGGCGGGTGTGGCCGTGCATCATGAGGATGCGGACGCCCTCTATCTCCAGCAGGCGCTCCGGCTCCCCGGTCTGGCCCCAGTCGCAGTTGCCGGGAACCATGGTCACCGGCAGCTGGGGGAATTGCCGCTCCAGCGCCTGAGCGTCCCGGACGCAGTCCCCCAGATGCAGCACCTGCCGGGGGTGGAACTGCTCCACGGCCCGGACCATGTGATCCACCCTGCCGTGGGAATCGGAAAGAACCAGAATCTCCATGAAATGCTCCTTTGGTTACTCGATTTTCAGGCGCAGCAGCCGGAACAGCAGCGCTCCCAGACTGATGCCCAGAATGTACAGAAGGATATCCAGCGTGTCGAACATCCCCCGCATGGTGAGGTACTGCATCCCCTCGATGAAGAGCGAGATGCCCAATGCCCCCAGCAGCACCTGCCACGGCTTCCGGTTCCGGAAGAAAAAGCCCATGGGCAGGAACATCAGGAGGTTCAGCAGGCTCTGCATCAGCATCTCCCAGTCTCCCAGCTGCGAGAGCCCCACCAACGGATCCAGAATGGCGATGCGCCCCACCCGGTGGCGGCAGAACAGGATGATGAACAGCGCTATGAAATAGGTGACGCTCAGCAGCACCAGCATCCACCTACTGACCCGTTTTTCCAGAAGCAGGTAGATGATGGCGGCGCAGCCAACGATGGACAGGAGCAGGAACAGGGCGGAAGAGACGATACTCAGCAGCCCGGTCGTGAAGAACGACGATAGTGTGTTTATCAGAAAAAAGTAATATACCAGATATCCCAGAACGGCTCCGGCTAACAGGGAGGCCAGCTGCTTCTGATATTTTTTCATAGACATTCCTTTCGTATCGCAGCGGAGGCAAAAGCGCCGCAGCGTCGAGAGTGGCGAAAACACGCTTTCTTTCCTTATCATAGCAGAAAGCGGTTGAAAGTTCAACGGCTTTGCCGTACAATAGCAGCATACTGAAGCAGGAGGCCACGGGATGTACGCAGGGATCTGGGAGATCGATCTCCACGGGAAAAACGAATATCAGGCACGGGTGACGCTGGACGCCGCCCTGCGCCGGGTGCGGCCCGGCACCTATCGCATCCGGGTCATCCACGGACACCACGGCGGCACGGCTCTGCGGGAACTGGTGCGCCGGGAATACGGCAGACACCCGCAGGTGCTGCGGCTGGAGGCGGCAGGCCCCGGCGTGACGGAGCTGGTGCTGCGGGAGTTTTAAGGAAAGGGGGTCACATATGGCCAATATGACGCTGAAGCTGGGGCAGGTCCAGCTGATGGTGGGCCGGGACAAGGCGGAGAACCTCCGCCGGGCCTGTGTACTCATCCGCCGGGCGGCGGAGCAGGGGGCGCAGCTGGTGATGCTGCCGGAGATGTTCTGCTGCCCCTATGAAAACGAGATGTTCCGCCCCAACAGCGAGGAGCAGGGCGGCCCGGCCCAGCAGGCGCTGTCGGCGCTGAGCCGGGAGCTGGGCATCTGGATCGTAGGCGGCACCATCCCGGAGCGGGAGGGGAAGAAGCTCTATAACACCTGCTACGTCTACGACGATCAGGGGCGTCAGGCGGCCCGGCACCGGAAGATACACCTCTTCGACGTCAATGTGGAGGGGGGACAGTACTTCATGGAGTCCGACACCTTCGCCCCCGGAAACGACATCACCCTGCTGGATACCCCGTGGGGCAGGCTGGGGCTGTGCGTGTGCTTTGATCTGCGGTTCGAGGAGCTTTGCCGGGTGATGACCCTGCGGGGCGCCCGGATGATCCTGGCCCCGGCGGCCTTCAACATGACCACCGGCCCCGCCCACTGGGAGCTGCTGCTGCGGC
>ENA-UOIY01002166-UOIY01002166.1-human-gut-metagenome-genome-assembly--contig:-P114-NODE-2166-length-16257-cov-3.731329_pt1 | contig 16257 bp, 8 predicted proteins | sample MGYA00242335_ERZ723882 | MGnify/ENA metagenome assembly ERZ723882
TTTTCCTGCGCAAAGACCACAGAGAGTTTTAATGATAAAATAGCAAACAATAAAAGTAATGCAAATCTTGCTTTCATGGTAACGATATGTTTATAATGTTAGATTCATTGCAAAAGTAAAGCTTTATGCATAAATATTTGTCCGAATATAGTTCATATAAGACCAAAAATCAGTCAAACTATCACTTTTCTTATTCTTATTTAAATATGAACAAGTCTATTTGATGAATAATTGTCCCCCTTCTTCAGGGAGACAATTTGTTTTAGGATCATGATAGCCAAATCAAGACCACAAACAAGAAAACTCCCGCTTTCTTTTCTACTTTAATTTATAAAGTCCACTAGCATGAGGATTCAAAGTTACTAAAAAATCATTTGATACTTTCCCGAGCTTCTTTCCCGTCCACATATCCATAACTTCTACATCTCCATTCAGGCCAATCGTTTTCAGATTAACGGAAATACTCAATGGCTTTTCATCCATAATATTGAATAATGCCAGATAGACTTCATCCGTTTTCGAATTACGTGAAGTAATACCCACTTTTTCTTCATCTTGAAACAATTGAGCCACATCTATACTTTCTCTATGCATCTTAAGCACTTCTTCATTTGTCAACAAAGATAAAGTAAAATCATCATTATCAGGCAAGTTCCCGCCAAACATTAATGGTGAACGAAAAATAGTGTATAAAGTCATTAAAGAATATTGTTCATCTTGAGTAAGCCGCGTCATACGTTCCTCCCCTCTCTCTCCGCGGATAGAAATGCGTCCCAAAGGGATCATATCACAGTCAGGCCAAGTACCTGGAGCAATATAGGGATACCATTTCTGACTTATTTTCAAAAGATGCTTGACATCTCTCCATAAATCCCACACATCATCCACCATACGCCACATATTCGCATGCTCTTTTACATGCCCCGCAGCATCAATAGTAGTTTCACCTGGTGAAAGACTTAAAACAATAGGCCGTCCACACTGATCTATTGCATTACGAATAAGCTCGATCTCTCCCTGATGATAAGGATTGCTCAAATCATCTATTTTAACGAAATCGACTCCCCACTCAGCATACATATCAAATATGGAGTTATAATACTCCTGCGCACCTGGTTTAGTTGTTACAATGGTGTAATTATCACGTAACCATCGGCATTGTTGCTCGGTTGTATAAATTTGGTTAGCTGTGATACCTTCCGTCCCTTTCACCGGAAGCTTTCGCTCAACAGCCTCTTTGGGTATCCCACGCATAATATGGATGCCAAACTTTAGTCCTCTCTGATGTACATAATCAGCCAACTTTTTGAATCCCTTTCCGTCAGTAGCCGACGGGAAACGGTTAACGGCAGGTTGGTAACGTCCATATTCATCAAGCACATAGCGTGGATCCTTCTGATTGTATCCTCCAGCCTTATCATTTTCAACAAACCAACGGATATCTACCACAATGTACTCCCAACCATATTTCTTCAATTTTTCAGCCATATAATCGGCATTGGCTTTCACTTCATGTTCCTCGACCGTAGGACCATAACAATCCCAACTATTCCACCCCATAGGAGGCGTTTGTGCCCATTCTTTGAACTCTCCCTTTGCAAAAGGTTTACTTTTGTGTTCCTTTGCTGTATTACACGACATCATGGCTAATACAACTGCCACGCATACAAATAAATGTTTCATTGATTATAGTTTTAAATAAACAAATTATTATTTTTTATTCCAATATTCTTCTAACCTTTCGGCTTCCTCTTTTGTGATTTGAATAACTGAACCATGTTTGGGAGATTTAAAATTTACAGCCTTCATCACCCCTTCATTGAAACGTCCCAAATGCTTAAAATGGATAAAATCAGTTGTTTCCACAAAACCGAAATTATGCGGATTGATGCCAAATATGTCATACATCACTATCCATTTGTCTTCACCAATACGTTTCCAGACATTAGGGGCCTCACAGGCCTTTTCTTCAAAATCAATCCAGCGGGAATCATATTGATAACCATTATGGATACTATCAGACTGTGCCATCTTTATGCCACTTACCCCATCCTGCGCTACATACATCATACAGTAACGGCCATCCGGCATAAGAGTTATGTCAGCATCCAATACTTGAATCTCCGGTTTGCAATATTCATACAACACTTTAGGTTCGCTAATTAGTTCTGTAAAGTCCTTATCTGTATAGGCATAATAAAGTTTTGTCTTTTCATTGCCTATACGCATGGTAAAATAAATCATCATTTTTCCTTTTCTGACATCAAATATCGTTTCGGGAGCCCAAACGCAACCAATATTCCCAAGTTTCTCTGGAAACGCCTTGTCGATACGCACATGACTCCGTTTCCAGTGAATCAAATCATAAGACTTCATCAGTATCAGTGAACGATTATTGCCCCAGCCATACTGTACCCTGTCACGTTCCCACTCCGTATCACGAAATCCTTCGCGCTGTGCAAAAATATGCAGGTCTGTCATACATAAATAAAAAGCGCCATCCGGCCCACGAGAAATGTGCGGATCACGTACACCACATTGTTCGGCGATTGTATCTCCACCAACGACTGGACTTCCACCGTTAACAGCCGTAAAAGTATAGCCATCATGGCTGGTAGCCATAAAAAGGCTATGAGTAGAATCATTAAAAAATACAAAAAGATAGGCTTCCATCTCTTTTAAAGAAACATTCTGTCGAGCTATCAAAAGAATACAACACTGCAATCCTGCAATTAATAATAATATCTTCTTCATTATTCAATATTTCGTTTATTCAAAAATTCAGTAGTAATATCCATTTTCTTAATCGTGCCATCCATATTATATTCCAAGACTTTTCCACATATAGAACGACTGTAACTAGTTCCTTCCGGAAGTGAGCCATCATGCGTGAAAAAGTACCATTTTCCTTTAAACTTTGTAATGGCAGGATGAGTAGTGTTGCAATTGCCGGCCATTTCCGAAAGGATTCCTTTGCATTCATACGGCCCGTCTATATTATCAGACATGGCATAGGCTATTTTTTCCGGCCAACCGCAAGCATAAGTCAGATAGTATTTACCATTATGCTTATGTACCCAAGGGGCTTCTGTATACCTAAGACGGCTATCAATATGAACTCGTTTTATATCACCTTCAATTTCCACCATATTCTCTTTCAACTTGGCATAATAACAAATCCGATTTCCCCAAAAAATATAAGCTTGTCCGTCATCATCAATGAATACAGCAGGATCTATGCATGCCCAATAATGAGTAGCGCCCTTACAGTCTTCATTTGTCAGTAATGGTTTACCTAAGGCATCCTTAAAAGGCCCCTCCGGTCGATCGGCCACAGCTACTCCAATACCAGAGCCATTGGTGCTGACGTAAAAATAGTATTTCCCATTACGTTCTACTACATGTGCCGCATAGGCAGCTCCTGATTTATCCCATGTAAAATCCGTAATTTTCAACGGAGTAGGATATTCTGTCCAATTCACCATGTCAGTGGTAGAGAACACACACCAATCTCTCAATGTATATCCTTGCTGTTTTCCGGCGACATCATGTCCAGTATAAACCCAAAGTCTATCACCGGCTGTCATTGTTGCCGGATCTGCCGTATATTTATGCCTGATAATAGGATTTCCCCATGATTGAAAATGATAGGGAGCATTTTCACCCCATTTTTGTTTTAACACATTCAGTTCCTCTTGAGTGACAGAGATTACGGTACCGTGCCGTGGGAAAAAGTCTTTAATAAAAGCCTTCGGTTTTACATCAAAATGAAATAAATCCCGGCTTGTCTGGTATTCATACCGTCCTGCTGTATAGAGATCATACATCAATACGTATATATCCGAGTTGTTCATTTTAAAAATTCCCGATCCCTCAACAGGTGTTTTCCCAGCGTAAGCATCCAAATAAATATAATCCTCCTTCCATGGACCGTGTAGGTTCTTTGAGGTAGCTTGTTGGATACCATTTTTCTCCTCCTTACCATTTTCACTTTTCGTATTCCCTTTGTAAAACAAATGCCATAAACCATCTTTATAAACCAAATCATTATCTATAGAACCATTCTTTGCGCTGAACAATATTTTCGGCTCACTTTCAAACGACGTAAAATCTTTGTTGGCATAAGCATAATAAGTTATCAGTTGGCGATCCTTTTTCCGGCGAAACGTGAAATAAACCATATACTTTTCTACTTTTGGATCATATACAGTTTGTGGTGCCCATACCCAATAAGCATCTCCAAAATGTTCGGGAAAGGCTTTTGCCAATTCGATGTGAGCATGTGTCCAGTGTATGAGGTCTGTAGATTTCATCAAAACAATACCTGGATTCGCACCCCAACCATATTTGGCTGTGTACATATCAGTTGCTACCAAATAAAATGTCTTTCCATCCTTACCACGAAGAATGTGCGGGTCACGTATACCACCACTTTTCGAAATAGTATCTGAAGCAATAATGGGGCTATTGCGATTCAGAGCCTTCCAATTGACAGCATCGGTACTTACTGCAAAACGTAGATGTTCTTGTAAATGATACTCTCCTCTACCCTCAAAATAAACAAACAGATATCCGGTATACTCCAGTTCTTTTGTTTTAGATTGTATCTCTGATGCTGAACCGAGACATAATAAATAGATTACTAAAAATCGAAGGCTGTACGCCATAGTACTTACTAAATTGATAATTGAATTTTTCATGTAATTAAATAAAATTAGAGATGTATTCAATCACAAAGAAAAAACATTTCCATTAATCCATTATGCGTAACTTGTCGCATAAACCGGGGAAAAAAAAGACAGGGGGAATTTTGATAAAATTCCCCCTGTCTTTTGATATAAAGTTCTCCTCTTTTGCTATGATTTCATATTATTCCTTTGGTATTCGCTGGGAGTTATCCCAAAAGCTTCCTTAAAAGTATTAGTAAAATACTTGTGATCGTTGTAGCCTAATGCTGACACTACCTCACCTATAGTAATATTCGGATTTTCGAGCATCTGACATGCATGCTTCATCTTTATATTGCGGATAAACTCTAAGGGTGTCTGATCGGCAACTGCTTTCATCTTACGTGACAATGTAGCACGTGAGACGCATAAACAGCTCGCTAATTGAGACACATCAAAATCTGGATTATCCAAATGTTCTTCTACAACCTGCAGTGCTTTGGAAATTAATTGCTCATCCAACGACGAAAATTCCACCCGATTGATTTCCAGTTTCGGATTCTTTCGGGATGACTCTTGCTTCTGTCTACGCAAACGTAACAAATTCTCCAACCGGGCATATAATAATCTCATCTCAAAAGGCTTTGTAATATAAGCATCAGCATTCACTCGATAAGACTCAATACGATCCTCAATGGCTGTCTTGGCTGTCAACAGGATAACAATAATATGACTGGTAGATAGTTGATTTTTAAGAGTATCACATAATTCAAGTCCGCTCATTCCGGGCATCATTATATCACTAATGACAACATCTATCGAATTTTTATCAATGATTTCTAAGGCATCCTTTCCATTTGCAGCAGTAAAAGTTTGGTAACGCCGGGAAAAGATATTCCGCATCAACAAAAGCAACTCTTCATTGTCCTCTACAAGTAGCAGATTACATTCCTCTATCTGCGCCCCCTCCTCATTTTCCGGCATGTCACAAGATAAAATAAGATTTTCATCATGCATAGGCTCTATATTTGAAGATACTTCTAGTAACTCACTTTCGGCATAACTGCTACGGTCTATAGGAATAGTTACGGTAAAAATGGCCCCTTTCCCCCACTCACTTTTCAATTCTACAATACCATGATGCAATTCTACCAACTCCTTCACCATCGAAAGTCCCACCCCATTAGATATTCCGCTTTCCTTGTTTTTGTTATGATAAAAACGGGTGAATATTTTCTCTTGTTCTTTACGTTCAATGCCTTGTCCCTCGTCTTCCACTGCTATATGTAAAAACGTGTGCCCTTCTTGACTGAAAGACGTCCATGCACTGACAGATATGAGTTTCCCGTCTGGAGTATATTTGAAAGCATTAGAAAGCAAATTAAAAAGAATTTTATCTAATTTGTCAACATCACACCATCCTTCAATATTTTCTGGTTCCAACAAAAGCGAGAACGGTGTTTGCTTCTTTTGAGCTAACGGAGCAAAACCATTATTACATATATCTCTGACAAGTTCGGAAACATTGCTATAAGTCACAGTCAACCTCATTCCTCCGTTCTCTATTTTACGGAAATCAAGCACTTGCTGCAATAAACGTTTCAAGCGCATTGTATTGCTTCGAAGCAAATTAATAATCCGAGTATCTTGACGATTATCCAGTTGCATCTCATCCACAATACAAGAGAATATAGTAAGCGGAGTCATCAAGTCATGCGATATATTCGTAAAATAACGCAGTTTCATTTGTGCCAATTGCTCCGTCAGTTGTTTACTGTTCTCCTGTTTCACTTTTTGCAGATAAAGGTAGAACACGTAGCCTATCAACGTAACTGTTAATAGTACATAGCAACAATAAGCCCACCATGTCTCATACCACGCCGGCAGTCTATGAATAGTAAGTTCTGTAATCTGGTTACTCCACAACCCATTCTCATCCGTTGCCTTTACCTGAAAAGTATACCTGCCCTTACCCAGATGGTTATAGAAAGCTGAATTGCTACCATTCGTTGCGTAATTCCATTCTTTGTCTATTCCTTCCAAGCGATAAGCATAACGAATAAGTGGAGTATCCCAATAGTCAAGTGAAGAAAACTCAATGCGAATGTTGTAACTATCTGATGGTAATACAACGGGATGATTTTTCAAAGACTGATGCTGGTCAAAAAGAAGGGAGATATCCCCTATCTTTATATCTGTAATGAGCGTTTCCACATTACGTGGAATACTTTCCAACCGATTGCCGGATTGTATGGAAATGAATCCCGGTATTCCTCCAAAATACATCGTTCCATTTGTGTGGCGATAGGCAGAATACGGCAGATAGCGGTTTAACAGAATTGATTCAGTCGGAACGGTATAGTCGTGATAAACATTATTACGCGGATTAAATTCTTTCACTCTTTGATTGGTAAGTATCCACACATGGTTAAAATCATCCACCAGCAACGTTTCCACTATATCCCCATTCATACCACAAGTTTGGCTATATTCTGTATAGTTATCAGTGTCTTTTTGTGGTTCCAATAGCAACAAACTTCCTGAATAGGTTCCCAGCCAAAGCTTTCCGTCCGAAGTGGCATCTATACATGAAAAATCATTTTCAGCCGGATAGAAATCATAACGGCTCTCATTACCAACACAATACACCCCCTGACAATTCACACATACCCATATCTTTCCATCTGCCGTTTCAGTAATGCCAGTCACAGTCCCGTCAATACCATAAGCCTGTTCCAGATATTCGGTTTGGGGCGAATAAGCAAAAAGCCCTGTCGTAGTGCCTATCCACAACCTCCCATACTTATCTTCATAAATTCTCTTTAACGTCCCTGGACGCTTTGTCATTTTCTTCATATCAAGATATGCTTCTAAGTCCATCTGCATTCCCGATTGGCTAAGATTCCATATCCGTGTATCACGCGACATGACCCATACTCTGCTTTTTTGCGCCGATTTCAATATAATAGAATTTCCCCACAAAGAAGCATTGCGCATATTCGGACAGTCTGATGAACTCACAAGCACATCAGTCTCCGCATCGTACAGAAAAAGCCCGTAACGTGACAACGAGATCCAAAATATTCCTTCTTCATCACGGCAAAGCGAATTTACGGCTGGATTGGCGTGAAACCGTTTGTCAAAAGCAGGAATGGAAAATTCGTTCACAGCATTCTTTTTCAGATTGATGATACAACTCTTTGAGTCATACGCCGAAACCCAAAGATTTTTGTCACGGTCTTTAATGATAGAGTGCAACATTTTACTCCGTCTCGGTAACAAATTTGAGATATCTACTCGCTCAAGCATATCCTCCTCATTAATACGAAACACCAACAAATCCGAATAAGTCACCACCCAAAGGTATCCATACACATCATCCTGTTCCATATATATTACCCTGTCATCCACCTCACTCTGTTTTTTTTGCGTGGCAGGCTGATAGATATACATATCCTCCCCTGCGGCATCGGGATCAAAACGTGCCACTCCATTTCCCCATGTACCTACCCAGTAGTATTTCAGATTACGGTCTTGCAAAATACGAGTCTCATTTTCCGGTTTTTTCGACGAAAAAGAAATAATTTTGCCAGTAGAGCGTTCCAGTTTGCAAAGTCCTTCCTCTTTAATACACATCCAAACATTCAAATGATTATCTTCATACAAATATTCCACAATGCCAGAACCTTCATGAATAGGGAATGCCCCAACCAATGTCTCATCCTCTGCAAAACGATACAAACTATCAGCTGCATTGACCCAAACACTCCCATCGCTGGTCGATTGAACATAATTGATCGGTTGGTTATCCAATAGAGACGCAAACGGCGTATGTAACTGGTAAGTAGACTTGTCCAAGATATAAAGACCTTGTCCGGTTCCTATCCAAAGACGCTTTTGCAAGTCTTCTGTAATGTAATCCACCACATTACTACGCATTACAGTACGATTATGCATGTTTGTACGAAATACTCGAATATTATAGCCGTCGTCACGACATAATCCATCCCCCGTGCCATACCAAATATAGCCTTCACTATCCTGAAAAATCCGGGTAACAGACTGTACGGGTAGCTTGTCCGACTGGGGAACATGCATGATTTGCTGGCCTAGGACAGACGCCCAACCAATGACCAAACAAAAAAGTATCAATAGTTTGTTTTTCATTTATTAGATCGTTTTTAGATAGACAAATATATAAAAAAAATGGTATATCCGCCACTTCAGGAGCCTATTTGAAAGCTTTTTCTCCCCAAATTGACAGGATCTCCCCCCCTTCCTCCCACTTCCACCTCCAGCCAAATAATCAAATCCATACCACGACTCATAAAACAGCGAAATATTGGAGCTAGACATACATATAGCATTTCAAGAAGATACTTTTCTCAAAAAAAGGGGAGATTTTAATCAAATCCCAACTGGAAGAATTCTCCCCAATATCTGATTAAAATTTCACATCCTCCTTCAAATACTTCTCTTAAATTTGCAACAAGAAAAAACAGGCATTCAGAAACTATGAGGCACATAGAATCAGAAAACTGTCGTTCAATTATTCTATAATCTAATATTTATTAAACAATGAATCCAAATTCATTAATCAAGAATCGAAAAAGAGTGATGGTCCTATTGATCGCAATAGGATTTATCGTTGCCCAACCGATCGAGCTAAAAGCTGGGGAAACATCAGATGTTGCCCAGACTATCGCTCAACAAAAACAGACGGTATCGGGTGTAGTGAAAGACACAAATGGCGAACTGGTCATCGGTGCCAGTGTAGCAGTGAAAAGTACAACGAATGGAACCATTACAGACCTTGACGGGCGTTTCCATCTGGTTGTTGACAAAAATGCCATATTAGTAATCTCTTTTATCGGATATAAGACGATCGAAATGCCGGTTATTTTCGGTAAGCCGATGAATATCATCCTAAAAGAGGATAGCGAAGTATTGGACGAAGTGGTGGTAGTAGGTTATGGTTCTATGCGCAAAAAAGACTTGACAGGTTCTATCGTACAAATACGTCCAGATCGGCTGTCTAATGAAAATCCCGGTAATGTGCAGGATATATTACGCGGAACGGCGGGCTTAAACGTTGGCATGGATGCCTCAGCCAAAGGAGGAGGCATGTTACAAATTCGCGGACAACGTTCATTGTATCAAACAGACGACGATATAACGAAAGACACACACAATTCTCCACTTATTATTTTGGATGGCATGGCATTCTATGGTGAATTGTCGGAAATCAATCCTGATGATATCGGACAGATCGACGTGTTAAAAGACGCCTCTGCTGCAGCAGTTTACGGAGCAAAGGCTGCCAACGGCGTCATTATTATCACAACGAAAAAAGGGAAAGTGGGTAAGCCGACCATCAATGTCAGTGCCAATTTCGGATTCAATACCAAAGCGGATTATACAGAAGCCCGTAGCCCGAATTCTTACATACGCCTTTATTCAGACTGGAAGAAGGCCGATACATATGGTCTGAACGAAAACGGAGAATATGTAGCTTATGCTGCTAAGGACAAAAGCGGCAATCTTCTTGCCACTCCCGGCTATTATGATAGTTTAGCTGATGCTCAAAGACTTTATGGTCTGTCAGAATCTGACTGGCGTAATGGAGAAACAGGCGATTCATGGCAAGAAATACTTGGCATACGCCTCGGTCTGAAGGATGCAGTACTTGCCAACTATATCAATGGAAAGACTTTCGACTGGTATAAGAACTCGTTCCGAACCGGCTTCAACCAAGACTATAATGCCAGTATCTCCGGTGCCAGCGATCGTATGAGTTATTACTTGTCTATTGGTTACCTGAATAACGAAGGTGCTTGGCGCGATGATGAATACAATGCCGTACGCGCCAATATGAAAATATCCGGGAAGGTTAATAATTGGTTGGAAATTGGCGCCAATGTAAACTTCCAAGATCGTTCGGACGGCAATATCACCGGTGCCGATGAATCTATATTAAACAGTCCTTATGGAAATTACCAAAATGAAGATGGTACTTTAGCACAATATGCCCACGGAAGCACTGTTCGCCAAGGTGGTAACTTTGACTATTGGAGTTCATTCAAGGAACTCGAAAGGGGATATTCGGTACTGAATACTATTTTCAATGCCAAAGTGACATTACCTTTCGGCATCACTTATCAGTTCAATGCCTCTCCACGCTATCAATGGTACTATAACCGTGAGTTTACTTCTGCTGCACAACCGGGTACCAATCCTAAAGAATGTGGAGTAGTACGTAGCTGGTCAAAAAATTTCGACTGGTCTCTGAACAACACTGTAACTTGGGACTATACTTTTGCAAAAAGACACCATGTCATCCTGACTTTAGTTCAGGAAGCGGAAGAAATGCGCTATTGGAGCGATAAAACCACAGCCAATAACATTCTACCCTCCGATGTACTCGGGTTTCACAATACCCAAAACGCTAATCGGGAAAATACGAGTATTAGTACCAGCGATACACATCAAACAGCTGATGCTATGCTGGCACGTCTGTTCTATTCATATAATGATCGTTATATGCTGACCGCTAGTATACGCCGCGATGGTTATTCCGCATTCGGTTCTTCCAATCCTCATGCTACATTCCCTTCGCTAGCAGTAGCATGGAGTTTCACAAACGAGGAATTTTGGAAATGGGGCAATATACTCAGTACCGGTAAATTACGTTTATCTTGGGGTAAGAACGGCAACCGAGCATTAAAGGATCCTTACATCTCCCTAGCCGATCTTGCATCAGGAACAGGCGGATATACCGAGTATCAAACTGTTTCCGGTGAGGCTTACAACATAAAATATCTAGGTATCAGCCGTATGGCAAATCCCGCACTTCGTTGGGAGAAAACAGTCTCTACCAATATAGGTCTTGATTTCGGATTCTTGAACGATAGGATCACAGGTGCCATAGATATTTACAATATGAAAACCGAAGATATGATTATGAACCAGCCGTTACCTATTTTCTCTGGATTCGGAAGTATTGCCACCAACTTAGGTGAAGTGCAAAACAAAGGTTTTGAATTATCTCTCAATTCAAAAAATATCAAGAATAGAGATTTTGAATGGAATACCACGCTAACTCTTTCACACAATAAAAACGAAATTAAACACCTATTCTATGAATATGAAAATGTAACAGACAACCAAGGTCAGGTCATAGGCACAAAAGAAAAAGATTACAGCAGTTCCGGTTGGTTCATCGGACATTCCATCGGCGAAATTTGGGATTACAACGTGACCGGTATCTGGCAGGCCAATGAATATGAAGAGGCAGCCAAAGTAGGACAACGACCTGGCGACCCAAAAGTAGAAAACTATTATACCGAAGATGATATCATTAATGCAGATGGCACTCGAACAGCCGTTTATAACGAGAAAGACAAACAATTTCTAGGACAGCGCACAGCCCCTTGGAGCTGGTCAATGCGCAACGAATTCACACTATGGAAAAACCTAAGTTTCTCTTTCAATTTCTATTCACGTATAGGGTTCAAACGCTCATCCACCGCATACATGAACGATGAAAACGCAAGTTCCACAATGTTGCATAACTTCAACCGTTGGGAAAAAGAATACTGGACACCAGAAAACCCATCTAACAAATATGCACGCATTGGTGCCAAAGGTCCTACAGGCCTTGGTGCGGTAAACAAATGGTACAATAGCTCATTCGTTCGTCTGGATAACATATCAGTAGCCTATACCCTTCCTCAAAAGTGGGTGTCACCAGCAGGAATCAATAATCTAAAAGTGCACGCCAGCATCCGTAATGTCGCTGTCTTCGGTGATGACTGGGAATATGGCGATCCTGAAACAGGCGGATTCTCTAACCGCATATTTACACTCGGATTCAATGTAACATTATGATTCCGTACAAACATTAAAGAAACTTTACCTACAAATATATGAAAACAAAATTCAGACATATAATTTCAAGAAGTATCGCAATACTAACAGGAACAGCTATCCTAGCAAGCTGTTCTGATGACTTCTTGGCACAAGATCCTCTTTCTTTCTACGAGCCAACCAGCACATTCAGCACGGAATCGGGCTTGCAAGCTGCCTTGGCAATGTGCGATCGTCACTTACGCAATTATTGGACTTATTACAGCAGTTCAGCAAACAATGTTCCCATATCTACCGAATATATGTTTTCTGATATATCTGTATTTGGATGGACTGACGTAGGTGGCAACCTACAAGATGATTTAGCAAAAAAAATAACTCCTACCAGTTTTTTGTTGAATGCTACCAATAGTGTAAATCACATTGGGTTCTTTTGGGATGAAACTTATACAGGAATTAAGTATGCCAACACGATTCTATCGTATATCGACAAAGTAGAAGGGCTTAGTGAAGAAAAAAAAGACGAATATAAGGGACGTGCTTATTTCCACCGGGCCTATCGGTACTATAATCTGGTATTCCAGTTCGGCAACGTTCCTTTGATTACTAAAATCATAGAAACTCCTAAACAAAACTATCGTTCTACCAAGAAAGAGGCTATCCTCGAAATGCTTGTGTCGGACATGGAAAAGGCCATCAACTGGGTACCTGACCAAAAAGATATGGCCTACCAAGGAATGGTGAATAAAGGTGCTTGTCGTGTACTGCTCACCAAATTGTACCTTGCTACAGGACAATGGGAGAAAGCAGAACAACAAGCAGACATTCTGATAGAACAGTCAGGCTATTCGCTAATGAAAGAAAACTTTGGAACAGAATTGAAAAGTGGAGAAAACAAAACATGGGAGATCACCCGCAATATCATTTGGGACTTGCATCGTCCAGAAAATAAAATGATTGCCGCCAACAAGGAAATCATTATGGGGATGTCCAACAAGAGCGAAGAAGGGCACATAGACTTTAAAACAATGCGTATCTTCGGACCTTTTTGGAATGGCAACATATATTCTCCTTCAGGCAAAAAAGGAGTATATAATTATAGCCGGGAAAATGCAAACTACAATCAAGAACTTGACTGGGTGCGCGTAGCAGGACGAGGCATTGGCATTTCCCGCCTGACTCATTTTGCTCAACATGGATTATGGACTGTAAACAATGTAGAAGATACAAAAGACTTACGCCACAATTCGGAAGTAGGCAACTGGATGAACATGTAAGATCTAAAATATAATAATCCGGATGACCCGGATTGGTATGGCAAGAATCTCCGTCTATATGCCGACGATGGTAAGTTACTCTGTTCTGATACTATCCGCTGCTGGTTCGACTTCCCTTTGTATAAGATTTATCTGAAAGATATGCTTGAAGAAGAAAACATGGCTGCCACGACCTTTGCCGGAGCCACTCTGGGCAGTGATGCAACTTGGTATCTCTACCGCCTAGCCGAAGTCTATCTACTACGTGCAGAAGCCAAGTTCTATCAGGGAAAAGACGCAAAAGATGACGTAAACGAACTCCGTGAACGAGCCCTGTGTTCACAGCTCTATTCAAATACCATCACTATTGGTGATATTGTCAACGAACGTGCTCGCGAGCTCTACCTGGAGGAATGGCGTAATGTAGAATTGAAACGCATTTCCTATTGCCTTGCACAAAGCGGAAAACCTGATGAATGGGGCAATACCTATAGCCTTACCAACTGGGATAAACAGGAAGGCACTGATGCCAACGGAGGTAGTTACTGGTATCAGCGTATCTACCACTACACTCCCTACAACAAAGGAGCTATTAACTCTGGTGTAACATTGAACTACACTATGGATAAAAAGAACATGTATTGGCCAATTCCCAATGCATCCATTACATCAAACAATAAAGGCAATATCTATCAGAATTACGGTTATGATGGTTATGATGCCAATATCCCGATGTGGGAAACCTGGGAAGAGGCGGTTGCCGATGAGGATAAAAGTGAATAAGACATTACACAAGACATTTCAATAGCTATTAATTTTGAGGTATAAGATTGGAGAAATCCTATAGAGCCAAAACTTCTATAGGATTTCCTTTTTTAGGAAAATTTCCTTGCCAAGATTTGGTCGTGATCATTCAATAATAAAATAGAATAAAACTCTACATATTACATTTGACTGATATATGCTCCTTTTCTGATGAAAAATCATCCTCTTATTTCCCAAAATCCCTTTATCTTTGTCTCATAAAAAATCTGTAATATCTATAACATGAAACAATTGCTTATCAGAACAGTTTTGTTCAGCCTATGCCTTGTAGGGTTAGCAGTAGCAACAGCCCACCCCAAAAAATCTCATAATCCGATATTGCCCGGCTTTCACGCTGACCCGGAAATTTTATACTCCCATCAAACCAAGCGTTACTACATTTATTCCACCAGTGATGGTTTCCCCGGATGGGGAGGAAGTTATTTCAAGGTCTTTTCATCGAAAGATTTGAAAATATGGAAAGAAGGAAGAGTGATCTTAGACATGTTGAAAGATGTATCATGGGCCAATGGTAATGCATGGGCTCCTTGCATCGAAGAAAAGAAAATAAATGGGAAATACAAATATTTCTTTTATTACAGTGCCAACCCCGTCACCAACAAAGGCAAACAGATAGGGGTAGCGATAGCCGATTCCCCCACTGGTCCTTTCACCGATTTAGGAAAGCCAATAGTTACTTCTTCTCCCGTAGGACGAGGTCAACAAATAGATGTAGATGTATTTACCGACCCCGTTTCCGGCAAAAGCTATCTGTATTGGGGCAACGGATATATGGCGGGAGCCGAATTGAACGATGACATGGTATCCATTAAGGAAGAAACCATCAAAGTGATGACTCCGGAGGGCGGAACTCTGCAAACGTATGCTTTCCGGGAAGCCCCTTATGTATTCTTTCGAAAAGGATTGTATTATTTCCTCTGGTCTGTTGACGATACAGGATCACCCAATTATCATGTGGCATACGGTACCAGTGATTCTCCGTTAGGACCTATTCAGGTTGCCAAGGAACCGGTTATTCTGATACAATCTCCTAAAGAGGAGATTTATGGTCCGGCACATTGCTCGGTTCTCCAAATTCCTACTAAGAAAGACAAGTGGGTCATCGTATATCATCGTATTAATAAAGAGTATTTGAGACATGGACCGGGATGGCACCGCGAAGTTTGTATGGATCAAATGGAGTTTAATGAAGATGGAACCATCAGACAAATAGTTCCTACACCTTAAATTTAATTCTTTAGTTTCATAAAGTATAAGAACAAGGGGGATTTGGCTCAAAATAAAGGGGAAATCTGACCATTTCTCAAATGGATAAATTTCCTCCTATATTTGATAAAAATGCAAGGCTTTGATTCTGCAGATGTTCCTTTTATTTGCAAAGTCAAATCATCACAATGTATCAATTTTAAAATAATACCAAATGAAAAATGTTCTGCTTATCGTATTACTCACTTTCACCTACATGACAGGGAAAGCGCAACTAAACCATGGATATCCTATCGACCCAGTACCCTTCACTTCCGTCAGGGTGACAGATTCTTTTTGGGGACAGCGTCTCAAAGCAAGTCGTGAAGTAACCATACCTTTGGCATTCAGCAAATGTGAGGAAACAGGAAGATATGAAAACTTCGTAAAAGCGGCTC
>ENA-UOIY01002174-UOIY01002174.1-human-gut-metagenome-genome-assembly--contig:-P114-NODE-2174-length-16215-cov-8.545297_pt1 | contig 16215 bp, 16 predicted proteins | sample MGYA00242335_ERZ723882 | MGnify/ENA metagenome assembly ERZ723882
TGGTGGCCATGCCCACGGCGATGCCGGAGGAGCCGTTGACCAGCAGGTTGGGGAAACGGCTGGGCAGCACGGTGGGCTGCATCAGCGTTTCATCAAAGTTTGGCATGAAATCGACGGTATCCTTGTCGATTTCGCCAATCAGGCTCAGGGTGATCTTGGACATGCGCGCCTCGGTATAACGCATGGCCGCCGCGCCGTCGCCATCGACGGAGCCGAAGTTGCCCTGCCCCTCCACCAGCATATAGCGGGTGTTGAAATCCTGCGCCAGGCGCACCATGGCGTCGTACACCGCGGTATCGCCATGAGGATGATACTTACCCAGCACGTCGCCCACGATACGCGCGCTCTTGCGGAACGGCTTATCGGGGGTCATGCCCAGCTCGTTCATGGCGTACAGGATACGGCGGTGAACGGGCTTGAGGCCGTCGCGCACATCGGGCAGCGCGCGGTTGATAATTACGGCCATGGCGTAGGATATGAAGCTCTTTTTCATCTCCTGTTCCAGATTTACCGGAATCAGGCGATCTTGAATATCACTCATTGTCTCATTCCTTTCGCAGGGTCATTGGGAAAGGCCGCCAGCCTGGGCTGCGGAAAGCTCCGCCGCCGTCAGCGCGCGCAGCGTGGCCGCATCGTCCAGAAGCTCAGCCAGCTCGGGGCTGGAAAGCATGTTGTTTTCCGCCGCCACCAGATAAGCGTTTGCCTGGGTCACGCCGCTTTCGTTGGTATAAAAGGCGCACAGCACGTCATACGCGCCGCCAAAGGAGAGCCTAAGCACCGCCGCCTGGGGCATGTCCGCAGCCATCACGGCGCAATCGCCGCAGGACAGCATGGCAGATGCGGCCAGCGCCACAGCGCCCGCGCGGGATACCTGCATGGTACACAGCGTAACAGGCAGAGAAGCATAGATCTTTTGCCGGATGCCCTCGGACAGCGCCGGGGCGCTGTCGCCGATTTGCAGCAGCCTGTCCATGGCGGCGGGCGACAGCGTCAGCAGCGCGCCGGATACCGGCGCGTCATAGGGGCCCTCGCCCATGGCGGCGCACAGCGCGCCGATTTCAGCCGAGCCAGCATACAGGCTGCAATAGGCTTCGGACTGCGCGCACTCCTGCATGATAGCAGCCAGCTTTAAGGCCCTTTGCACCATGGCGGACAGGGCGGGATCAGCCGCCTCCGCGCCCGCGCCCATCGGGAAGGCGCACAATACAGTCAGGCACAAAGCCAGAAGCAGACATAGCTTTTTCATCCGTCCGCCCCCTTACAAATCAAGGTCGGTGACCATATCGTAATTCTGCTCGATAAACTCGCGGCGCGGCTCGACCTTGTCACCCATCAGCAGGCTCATGATCTCATCGGCGGCCATGGCGTCCTCCACGCTCACCTTCATCATGGTGCGGGTTTCGGGGTTCATGGTGGTGGTCCACAGCTGCTCGCTGCTCATTTCGCCCAGACCTTTATAGCGCTGGATTTCAGGCTTGGGATCGCGGCCGATCTGCTGCATCAGCTTTTCAAGCTCCACGTCGTCATAGACGTAGTATTCCTGCTTGTTTTTCGTCACCTTATACAGCGGCGGCATGGCGATGTATACATAGCCGTTTTCAATCAGCGGCCGCATGTAGCGGTAGAAGAAGGTGAGCATCAGGATGCGGATATGCGCGCCGTCCACATCGGCATCCGTCATGCACACGATGCGGTGATAGCGCAGCTTATCGGCGTTGAACTCCTCGCCGATGCCGCAGCCAAAGGCGGTGATCATGTTTTTGATTTCCTGATTGAGCAGGATCTTATCCAGGCGCGTTTTTTCAACGTTCAGGATCTTGCCGCGCAGGGGCAGGATGGCCTGATAGTGGCGGTCGCGCCCCGTCTTGGCGCTGCCGCCTGCCGAATCGCCCTCTACAATAAAGATTTCACACTTGGCGGGATCGCGCTCGGAGCAGTCGGCCAGCTTGCCGGGCAGGGAGGCGGATTCCAGCACGGTCTTGCGGCGGGTCAGGTCGCGCGCCTTGCGGGCGGCCTCACGCGCGCGGGCGGCGTTGCAGCAGCGATCCAGGATCATGCGCGCCACGGCGGGGTTTTCCTCCAGATAGGTGGACAGCCCCTCGGCCACCATCGCATCCACAATGGGGCGCACCTCGCTGTTGCCCAGCTTGGACTTGGTCTGCCCCTCAAACTGCGGCTCATGCATCTTGACCGACACGATGGCCGTCAGGCTCTCTCGCACATCCTCGCCCTTGAGGTTCGCGTCCGAATCCTTGAGCACGGGCGGGCGGCACTTATTGCGGCCGTAATCGTTGATCACGCGCGTCAGCGCGGCCTGGAAGCCCATCAAATGCGTGCCGCCCTCGGGGGTGTGGATATTATTGGCGAAGGTATAAATGTTCTCAGCATAGCTGTCGTTATACTGCAGCGCGGCCTCGACGGACACGCCGTTCTTTACGCCCTCGATGTAAATCGGCTCGGGGAAGAGCACCTCACGGTTTTTATTGAGGAATTTGACAAACTCGCGGATACCGCCCTCATAGTGGAAAACGCGCTCCTGCTCCCTGCCCTCGCGCTCATCGCGCAGCACGATCTTGATGCCCTTGTTCAGGAAGGCCATCTCGCGCATGCGGGTTTTGAGGATATCGTAGTTAAACTCGATATTAGGATCGAACACGCCGTCGGGGTTTTCCTCGCTGCGGATATCGGGCCAGAACTGCACCGTGGTGCCCGTGCGCTCGCCCGCATCGCCGATAATCTTCAGATCGTATTCGATCTTGCCGCGATTATACTCCTGGCGGTATACCTTGCCACCCTGATACACCGTGACCATCAGGTGACTGGACAGCGCGTTTACAACCGACGCGCCCACGCCGTGCAGGCCGCCGGACACCTTGTAGCCCTCGCCGCCAAACTTGCCGCCCGCGTGCAGCATGGTCAGGCATACCTCCACCGCGGGACGCCCCACCTTGGGATGGATGCCCACAGGGAAGCCGCGGCCGTTATCCTGCACCTCTACTGAGCCATCGTGCTTGATGGTGATGATGATATCCGTGCAGTAGCCGGCCAGCGCCTCGTCCACGGCGTTGTCCACAATTTCATATACGCAATGATGCAGTCCACGGTAATCGGTAGAGCCGATATACATGCCGGGACGGCGGCGCACAGCCTCCAGCCCCTCCAGCACCTGAATATCGCCTGCGCCGTAATGGCCCTGCGCATGATCAGGATTCTGAGCTGCGTTCATTTCTTCCGTCATTTTGACCTCCCTGGAAAGATGAAGCACGCGGCGCGCCGGCCCCAGCGATACGCCAAAAACGCCGCGTGTTATATCGAATCACGATGAGAAGCACCGGCAAAGGCCAGCATTTCTCTTCATTATCATTATAACACAAAACGGCGTTTTGTACAAGGTTTATACCTTATTATAAGGGCGTTTAAATTCCGATATGCGCCAGCGCGCGGGCGATGCCGCCCTGTCCGGCAGGAGCCGTCACCCAGTCCGCCTGCGATTGCACAGCGGGGCTGGCGTTGCCCATGGCCACGCTCCAGCCTGCGTGACGGAACATATCCAGATCGTTCTCGCTATCCCCAATGGCCACGCTGTTTTCCACCGGCACGCCCAGGGCGCTGCAGGCATGCTCCATACCCACGCCCTTGCCGTGGCCGTGCAGCACGGCCTCATACCAACGCTCCGAGCAGATCAGATCAAACCACGGTGCCAGCAGGCGGCGCTGCTGCTGCGTAGGCGCGCCCCAGATGGTCAGCTTGGTGACGCTCTCCCCGGCAAAGCGCGTGTCAAAATCATCCGCGCGGGTCAGCATCTGCCCCTGCGGATGCGTGCGCTGGATGGTCAGCAGCGCGGTTTCGCCCTCAAAGAAGCAGCCCTCGCCGGGACTCTCCAAAAAGTATGCCAGCACCTGGCGCAGCGCCTCGCGGGGAATCTCCTGCTTGAACAGCGTTTTGCCGCCTATAATCAGCTGCGTGCCGCAGCCGCACAGGAAGCCATCCAGGTAGTCCGCCGTCCGCAGCACCGGCGGCAAAAAGCCCGACGAGCGCCCGGTGTTGATCAGCACCTTATGACCGGCTGCGCGTGCCCGAAGCAGCGCCGTCCTGTCCTGCTCGCAGGGCGCCTCCGCCCCAAAGGGAATCAGCGTGCCGTCGATGTCCAGAAAGATGGCTCTTGCATTGGTATTCATGAGATATTTCTATCCTTTACTGCATTCACATCTCCAGCCGCATATACACCAATTCCTGATACCCCGCCGTGCGGGATCTGAAGCCCCTGGGATTGCGGCCATACTCCGTAAAGCCTGCCTGGGTGTACAGCGCCATGGCACGGGTGTTGTCGGCCACCACATCCAGCTCCAGCTGGGTATAGCCCGCCTGGCGGGCGCAATCGATGCAGGCGTTCAGCAGAGCGCGGCCAATGCCCAATCCCCAGTATTCGCGCGCCACGCTGACGCCAAACTCCGCGCGGTGACGCAGCTTATATCTGCCGCCCACCGCATCGATTCCCGCCGTGCCCGCGATCACATCGCCCACCTGGGCGATGATTTCCACCTCGTTGGCACTGTCGGCCTTGGCTTGCAGAAAGCGCGCCTCCGCTGCCACATCACTGCGGCTCTCGTCCGGATAGGTAAGCAGATAATCGGTCTCGCCATGGGTCAGGTTAAAGTTGTCGATCACCGCCGCCGCATCCTCCGCCAAGGCATGGCGCAGAACACAGGCGCGGCCATCCCTGAGCTGAATGGTCTGGTTATATTGCAAAAGCAGTTCTCCTTGTTTAGGCCAGGCCCAGGATCATCCCGGCAAAGGCGCAGTAGATCAGCAGGGCAAGCGCGTCCACAATGGTGGTGATAAAGGGGCTGGCCATGACGGCCGGGTCGAAGCCCAGCTTATCGGCCAGGATGGGCAGGGTGCAGCCCACCATCTTGGCGATGAACACCGTAACGCACAGCGTAAGGCAAATGGTCAGCGCAATGGGCACGCCCACACGCTCGATCAGCAGCAGCTTTACAAAGTTAGCCACAGCCAGCGTCACGCCGCACATCACGGCCACGCGCGCTTCCTTCCACCACACCTTGAACAGATCCTTAAAGTGCAGTTCACCCAGCGACAGGCTGCGGATCACCGTAACCGACGACTGGCTGCCGCAGTTGCCGCCCGTATCCATCAGCATGGGGATGGCGGCGGTCAGGGCGATGGAAAAGCTGAGCACGCCCTCAAAATGGGTGATGATCATGCCCGTAAAGGTGGCCGACAGCATCAGCAGCAGCAGCCAGGGAATGCGGCTTTTCCACAGCATCCACACGGATGTCTTCAGATACGGCCGGTCGCTGGGGGTGATGGCCGCCATCTTGCTGATATCCTCGGTGGTTTCTTCCTCGATAACGTCGATGGCGTCGTCAACGGTAACGATACCCACCATGCGGTTTTCGGTATCCACCACGGGCAGGACGTTGAGATCGTACAGGCTGAACAGGCGCGCCACGGATTCCTGATCCTCCTGGGTGGTCACGGAGATGACGTTGGTCTCCATGATGTCCTGCATCCTGGCGTCCTCGCGCGCCATGACGATGCCGCGCAGGGAGACCACGCCCAGCAGGTGCCTGCTCTCGTCAATGATATAGCAGTTGTTAACCGTCTCTTTATCCATACCCGTGCGGCGGATGGAAGCGATTGCGTCGGCAGCAGTCATTTGCGGCCGCAGGGCCACAAATTCGATGGTCATGATGGAGCCGGCGCTGTCCTCGGGATAGCGCAGCAGCTCGTTGATGCTCTTGCGCATATCCGGGTCGGCCTGAGCCAGCAGTCGCTTGACCACATTGGCCGGCATCTCCTCCACCAGGTCTACCGCATCGTCCACGTACAGTTCATCCAGCACCGATTTCAGCTCGGTATCCGAAAAGCTGCGGATCAGCTTTTCCTGCATATCGGGCTCCATCTCCACAAAGGTCTCGGCGGCCTGCTCCTTGGGCAGCAGGCGGAACAGCGGGGCAGGCGCGTTATCCGGCATCATGGCAAACAGCGCCGCCACCTGCGCGGGCTGCATGGTAACCAGCACGTCGCGCAGGGTATTGTATTTTTTGTTTTCCCACAATTTTTCCATTGTGGTTTCAAAGGCATTATCGATCTGCGACATTTTTGAACCCTCCTGACTGTAGTTTGGTCTGGAAGGCGCAGATGCAGGCGCTTTGCGCTATGCAGCGGCGGGCCGCGCAGGACCTGCCGCGCGCGTTGTTCGTCCTATGTCCGCGCCCATGGCATTACTGTCTCCGTCCATGACGGCCCTCCTTCTTTCTGGTTTTTGCAATAGAATAAGCGCCGCAGCCACCCGGAGGCGGCGCGGCGCATGCATGCTAAGCATCGCTGCTACCGTTCGAGCTTCAGCATCGCCGGGCGATGAAACTGCGTTAAACCATGCCTTGTATTTCGACATTGTCTGCTCATACCTGCTCAGGGTGTCTCCACCCCTCCGCGGCAGCAGTCCGTATCCCTGCGGTAGCCTTGCCTACCGGGCTTTCGCGTACATTTTATTATACAAAGAATGGAAGCGCCTGTCAACGAAAAAAAGCAATTAAGTCAAAACTACGGCTGATATGACAGTGATATGCAAAAAAAGAATAGCTGTACTTTCATAATTGTATGATATGGGGAAATTCATCCTGCCTATCTGCCAATTATAATATCAGCGTATTGACTTTAAATATATTCTGAGCTATAATATCCCGCGTATAGAACGTTGTGTCTCCACTTTCGCAAGCACAAAAGGAATGTATCGGAGGTAGTCATCGTGGGACTCGAAGTAATTCGCACCGTCATGCAGCGTCAGGGCGTCACCAGCGACATGCTGTCCGCCATGAGCGGCGTACCCAAGAGCACAATCGACAAAATCGCATCCGGCGCAACGGATAATCCGCGCTACAAGTCCCTGCAGAAGCTCATGGACGCGCTGGGAATGACCATGGATGATTTCATTCGCCTGGTGGACAACAAGGAACGCTCCACGGATGAGGACATCCTGATTTCCGTTTTCCACAGCATGAATCCCGATGGCCGCGCCCGCGCCCTGCAGCTGCTGCAGGATATGGCCGACAGCGGTCATTATCCCATCCGCCTGATTGGCAAGGACGAGGAATAATCGGCGCATTCCGCGCAAAAAAGCTGCCCCCCGGCATTAAGCCAGAGGGCAGCTTTTTTATCTATTCGTTTTTTTACAGTCTGTCCAGCAGCGTCACGCTCTGGATGGCAGGCACATTGCGCAGCGCAGCCACCAGCGAATCATCCGGCACGCTATCCAGCTCCAGCGCCATCACAGCGCGCCCGCCTGCCTCGGCGCGGAATACACGCATGGTAGCGATATTCAGCCGCGCGGCAGCCAGCAGGCGGCTCACCTTGGCAATGGCCCCCGGCGTATCCCGATGCTGAATGACCAGCGTGGTGCGCTCGCCCGAAAAGCCTACCTCCAGACCGTTGAGATACTGCACGCGAATGCTGCCGCCGCCCACCGATACTGCCTGCACACTGATCTGCGCGCCGCTTACGCCCACCGCGTCAATTAACACGGTGTTGGGGTGCGCGTCGCGCAGCTGCACCGCGGAGATGGTATAGCGCATGCCGGCCTGCTCAGCCAGCGCGCGGCTTTTGCGCAGGCGCTCGTCATCCACCTGCAGGCCCAGCAAACCGCCAATCACCGCGCGATCGGTGCCATGGCCCTCCCAGGTTTTGGCGAAGGAACCGTGAAAGCGGATATCCGCATACTGAACCTCCTCGCCCAGCAACATGCGCGTGATGCGCCCAATGCGCGCCGCGCCCGCCGTGTGCGAGGAGGAAGGGCCGATCATAACCGGCCCGATGATATCAAACAGCTGCATAATCGCTGCTCCTGTTATACATTGTCAAAGGGTTTGTTCTGCTTGCACAGTGGGCAATCGGCTTCCTGATAGTTTTCCACTTTCTCGCAGTACAGCGGATAATAAGGATATTCAAACGCCACTTTGCCGCCCGATGCATCGATAATGCAGGATATGCCCACCACTTCACCGCCAAGCGCGCGAACGATCTCAATCAGCTCCCGCACGCTGTGGCCGGTGGATACCATATCCTCCACAATCAGCACCCGCGTGCCAGGAGCAAAGGCAAAGCCGCGCCGCAGGGTAAGCACCTGGTCGCGGCGCTCGGCATACATATTGCGCACGCCCAGCTGACAGCTCACCTCGTAGCCCGCCAGCATACCGCCAATGGCCGCGCTGAGCACCAGCTGCACGCCGGACTTGGCGTAATGCTGGGCAATCAGAGCGCAGACCTCCTGCGCGCTGCGCGCGTTTTCAAACAGATGCGCGCACTGAATATACAAATTGCTGTGGCGGCCGCTGGCTCGCAGAAAATGGCCGGAGCGCACCGCGTCAGCACGATAAAGCAAATCCTTCAGCTGGTTCTGATCCATGCAATCACTTCCTCGCCCTTATTATAGAGGATAGCCAGCGCTGCGGTCAATGCATAAAAGCAAAAAACACGCTTGAAAAGCAAAAAAATCAGATTTTCACGAACGTTCGCCATCAACATCTATTGCATTGTTCGTGATTTTGATGTATAATACGTCGTCGCTCTCAATTACATGGCAAGGAGGCTGCCATCGATGGATAAATTCAAGCGCAATGAGCGCCTGGCGGTCATGACTAAGATACTTTCCGACGCGCCCAACCGGATCTTCACCCTGTCTTTTTTCTGCGAAATGTTCGGCGCGGCCAAGAGCACGGTCAGCGAGGATGCATCCATCCTGGCCGGCATTATGCAGGATTTCAAGCTGGGCACGCTGGAAACCGTCACCGGCGCGGCGGGCGGCATGCGCTATCGTCCCCTGGTGCAGGAGGGCGAGGGCCGCGCATTTTTGGAAGGCATCTGCGAAAAGCTGCGTTCCCCTGGCCGCGTGCTGCCGGGCGGCTTCCTGTATTTTTCGGATATTCTGTCCGATCCCCAGCTGGTATCGGGCATGGGCAAGCTGTTTGCGGCTGAATACTATGATGCGAACGTGGACTTTGTGCTGACCATGGAAACCAAGGGCATTCCCGTGGCGCTGATGACCGCCGAAGCCCTGCATGTGCCGCTGATTATCGCGCGCCGCTCCTCCAAGGTATACGAGGGCAGCGCCGTAAACATCAACTATGTTTCAGGCAAGGGCGGCATTGAAACCATGTCGCTCAGCCGCCGCGCGGTGCGCGAGGGCGGCTCGGCCCTAATCGTGGACGACTTTATGCGCGGTGGCGGCACAGCGCGCGGCATGCTGTCGCTGCTGAGCGAGTTCAACGTAAAGGCCGTGGGCATGTGCTTCGTGCTGGCAATGGAGCATCCTGCGCAGCGCTTTGTGGAGGGTGAAAAAGCGCTAATGCTGCTGGGTGATATCCGCGATGGCGAGCCGAGCCAGGTGCGCGTAGCAGACTGGGTAAAGTAAAAAGGTAGATTTAAGGTAAATTCTAATATGAAGCTATTTATTGGATTGGGCAACTATGGCGATCAGTATGCCCACACCCGCCACAACGCGGGCTTTGAGGTGATCGACCGGTTATCGGATCGCTGGCACATCCCCGTCACGCGCGCGCGCTGCCATGGGCTGATCGGCGAGGGCACGGTGGGCGGCGAGCGCGTGGCGCTGATCAAGCCGCAAACCTACATGAACCTTTCCGGCGACTGCGTGGCTGCGGCCATGCAATGGTACAAGGTGCAGCCGCAGGATGTGATGATCTTTTCGGATGACATCGACCTGGAGCTGGGCACGCTGCGCGTTCGCCCCTTCGGCGGCTCGGGCACGCACAATGGCTGGCGCGATATCCTGCTCAAAACCGGCAGCGACCGCTTTCCGCGCATCCGCATCGGCGTAGGCGCGCGCCCGACCTTCTGGAACCTGGCGGACTGGGTGCTCTCCCGCTATCAGACCGAGGAGGAGCGCAAGGCCATGGACGCCTGCTTTGCCCGCGCGGCCGAGGCGGCGGAGTGCTTTGTGCTGCACGGCATCGACAAAGCCATGAATACCTACAATACCAAGGCATAGCGCCCTCCCGCGGCGGGTTTCCGCACGCGGGAGACTTTTCGTATACGGGCAGTTTTGGCGTATACGGGCAGTTTTTGGCTTTTCCTTGCACTGCAAGCAACGATGTGATATGATAACAAAAGCGGGTCTATCCCGCGAATCCCCGGAATGGAGATCCCGGATGAAGCTTTTCAATTGGATGAAACACTATGTCCCCAAATACGCGGTGCTGCCGCTGCTGGGCTGTCTGGCGCTGAATATGCTGGTCTACTACGGCAGCCGGCTCTTTAACCTGAGCATGACGTCCTACGATCTGTCGCTGCCCCTCGACCATCGCATTCCCCTGGTGCCGCCGTTTATCGTGGTCTACATGCTGTCGTTTGTATACTGGTGGTTCGCCTACATGGTCATTGCCGCCGACAGCCCGGAGCGCGGCGGCATGCTGTTTGGCGAGATGATCGGCAAGCTCATATGCCTGGCCTTTTTCCTGATCCTGCCCACCCAGATGGAGCGGCCTGCGGTGACGGGCAACGACATCTTCTCCCGCCTGGTGCGATTTATCTACTGGACTGACGTGCCAAACAATCTGTTTCCCTCCATTCACTGCATGGAAAGCCACCTGTGCTGGCGCGGCCTTGCCCGCTGCCGCCGCGTGCCAAAGTGGGTGAAAATCGCCGCTTTTATCCTGTCGCTTGCCATCTATGCCTCCACCGTCCTGGTGCGCCAGCACCTGGTGCTGGATATTCCCGCAGGCATCCTGGTTGGCGAAATCGGCCTGTGGATATCGCGCAGGCTGCGCCTGGGTGAGCGCTATGCCGCCCGCTGGAGAATTGCTCATGAAGCGTAAGCAATGGCTGTACAGCCTGATATTCGTGCTGCTGATCGGGCTGACGGTGTTTACCATCTGCTCGCAAAGCGCTTCCTTTACACGAGAAGGCTTTTGGGAGTATGTGCGCGCGGCGCATCCTGCCGGACTGGCTGCCGCTGCGCTGTGCACGCTGCTGTATATTTTGCTGGAAGGGCTGGCGCTGCTGGCCATCTGCCGCGCGCTGGGCTACCGGCGCAGCGTGGGGCAGGGCGTGCTCTACTCCGCAGCGGATATTTACTTTTCCGCCATCACGCCCTCAGCCACGGGCGGCCAGCCGGCCAGCGCGGTGCTGATGATGCGCAGCGGCATTCCCGCCGCGCCCACAGCTGTGGCGCTGCTGATTAACCTGGTGCTCTACACCCTGTCCATCCTGCTGATGGCTGCGGCTGGGCTTGCGCTGCATCCGGGGCTGCTGAAGCTGTTCGGCCCCGCCTCGCGGATCCTGATCTGGGTAGGCGCGGGCACGCAGGTGGCGCTGCTGGCCGGGCTGACGCTGCTGATTTTCCACGAGCCGATCTTCCTGCGGCTGGCGGACTGGGCGCTGAAAATCGGCCATAAGCTGCACCTGATCCGCGATATCGAAAGCCGCAAACAGAAATACGCCGAGCTGCGCGACGACTATCAGCAGTGCTCCGGCGCGCTGCGCAGACAATGGAAGCTGATTTTGCTGAGCTTTGTCTTTAACCTGGCGCAGCGGCTGGCCATCGTGCTGTCTCCCGTGTGCGTGTATCTCGCCGAAGGCGGCAATCGCGCCCGCATAGGCGAGGCGTTTGCCGCACAGACCATGGTGATCCTGGGCTCCAACGCCGTCCCCCTGCCCGGCTCGGTGGGCGTGGCGGACTATCTCTTTCTGGATGGATACCGGTCGCTTGCGCAGTCTCCGGTATTGCTGGAGCTGCTGTCCCGCGCGATTTCCTTTTACAGCTGCGTCGTTTTGTGCGGGGCGCTGCTGCTTGTCTACGCCGCCAAACGAAAGTTAAGCAAGGAACGGTGAAGCGCATGCTGGGTTTTTACAATTATACCGTCTGGCTAACCTACGGCTCACTGGTATCGGCCGTGATCGGGATTTTCGTGTCCCTGGCGGGGCACGGCCATCCCTACATCGGCGCCATTTTCCTGCTGATCAGCGGGCTGTGCGACGCCTTTGACGGCATGATCGCCCGCACCAAGACCGACCGCACAGAGCAGGAAAAGCAATACGGCATCCAGATCGACTCGCTCAGCGATCTGGTGGCCTTCGGCGTGCTGCCCGCCTGCATCGGCGCAGGGCTGTACAAGGCCTCGATGATCTTCGATCCCCCGCAGGATCCCTGCCTGGTGGCGCGGGTGCCCTATCCCGTGTATGTGGGCATCTTCGTCATTTATGTGCTGGCGGCGCTGATCCGCCTGGCCTACTTTAATGTGCAGGCCGAGGCCGGCTGCGCGGCGGGCGAAAAGGTGCAAAAGGTATATTATGGCCTGCCTGTTACCAGTTCAGCGCTGATTTTTCCCACCTTTTTGCTGCTGCGGCACCTGATCTGCGCGGACATCGCCATCGGCTATTACGCGGTGATGCTGCTGACGGCGCTGGCCTTTGTGTGCAAATTCCGCATGCGCAAGCCCACGCTGCGCACGGTTCTGATCATGGTGGGCATCGGCGGGCTGGAGTTTCTGCTGATCCTGTTGGTAAAATACAATGGCTTCCGCGCGTTCTGATGGGCGCGCGCTGCGCTTTTTATACGGCACGGTGCCAGGCCGCATGCTGCTGCGCCCGCTGACGGCGCGGCCGCTTTCGCGCGCCGCGGGATGGCTGCTAAACCGGCGCGTATCCTGCGCGCTGATCGGCCCCTTTATCCGCAAAAGCGGCATCCGCATGGCGGACTATCTGCCCGAAACCTACCATAGCTTCAACGACTTTTTCACCCGCCATATCCGTCCCGAGCTGCGTCCGCTGCCGCAGGATCCTGCCTGCCTGTCCGCCCCCTGCGACGGGCGGCTGAGCGCGTATCATCTGGAGGAGACGGGCGTATTTGATATCAAGGGCAGCCGCTACGATGTGCGCGCCCTGCTGGGCGGCGATCCGCGCGCGGCGCTGTTTGCAGGCGGTGATTGCCTGGTATTTCGCCTGTGCGTGGATGATTACCACCGCTATCATTATATTGACGATGGTGAGAAGGGCGAGAATGTTTTTATTCCAGGCAGGCTGCACACGGTGCGCCCCATTGCGTTAGAACATACCAACGTGTTTATCCAAAATTGCCGCGAGTATACCCTGATGCAGACCAGACACTTTGGCACCGTCGCGCAGATTGAAGTGGGCGCCCTGCTGGTGGGGCGCGTCTGCAACCATGACGGCGCGGGCGCATTTACGCGCGGCGCAGAAAAGGGCTGCTTTTATTATGGCGGCTCTACCGTGGTGCTGCTGCTGCAAAAGGGGCGGGCAACGGTGGACGAACGCTTTTTTGCCGCCACGCGCCGCGGCGAGGAAACGCGGGTGCTGCTGGGGCAGCGGCTGGATTGCCTGCCGTAAAGCGCCGCCCATTACCCTCACAGGAGGTTATCATGGATCGATCGGTTGAAAAGCTGCTGCTTGCCGCGCAGGATACTGGCATTGCCAACGCCGCCCGTGCCTGGCAGTTAAAAAACGACTCCGCCGCAGTCACGGCGGAGGAATTGAACGCGCACATGGCGGAGGCGCTGAGCGTGATGCGCGACGCGGCTGAAAAGGGTCTGGATCCCAATCTTCGCTCAGTCAGCCGTCTGACGGGCGGCAACGCCGCCAAGCTGATGCGAGCCGCTGTTTCCGGGCAAACCATGGGCGGCAGCCTGCTGGGGCGCATCTGTGCCAGGGCGCTGGCCGTGGCCGAGTGCAACGCCGCCATGGGCCGTATTGTCGCCGCACCCACCGCGGGCGCGTGCGGCATCCTGCCCGGCGCGCTGCTAACCGTGCAGGAGGAATACGGCTATACTGACGATCAGTTGGTGGACGCGCTGTTTGTGGCCGGCGCCTTCGGGCTGATCATCGCCAACCGCGCCAGCATATCGGGCGCGCAGGGCGGCTGTCAGGCGGAGTGCGGCTCGGCCGCAGGCATGACGGCTGCGGCGCTGACCACGCTGCGCGGCGGCTCCCCCAGGCAGGCGGCGGACGCCTGCGCTTTTGCGCTGATGAATTTGCTGGGGCTGGTGTGCGATCCCGTGCGCGGGCTGGTGGAGGTGCCGTGCGTATTCCGCAATGTCGGCGCGGTATCCATCGCCCTGTCGGCGGCCGATCTGGCACTGGCGGACGTGACCTGCCCCATCCCCTGCGACGAGGTGATCGACGCAATGCGCCAGGTGGGCGACACCCTGCCTGCCTCCCTGCGTGAAACGGGCGAGGGCGGCTGCGCCGCCTGCCCCTCCGTATGTGAAAGGAGAGCCTCACTATGAAAGCGATTATCAATGGCAAAATTCTGCTGCCGGACGGCGTGGTTTCGGGCAAAGCGCTGCTGTTTGACCGCGCCGTGACCGGCCTAAGCGATACCGTGCCCGCGGACTGCGAAACCATTGACGCGCAGGGGCTGTACGTTTCCCCTGGTTTTGTGGACGTGCATATTCATGGATATCTGGGTGAGGACGCCTCCGACGGCAGCCTGGACGGCCTGCGTCGCATGGCGCGCGGCATCCTGCAAAACGGCGTTACATCCTTCCTGCCCACCACCATGACGGTGGCCTGGGAGGAGCTGACGCGCGCGTTTGAAACCATCCGCGCCTTTATGGCCGAAAGCGCCCAGCCAGATTTTGACGGCGCGCGGGCGCTGGGCTGCCATGCCGAGGGGCCCTTTATCAACCCGGCCAAGAAAGGCGCGCAGGCGGGCAGCGCCATCCTGTCCCCGGATGCAAGTCGTCTCCTGCCCTGGCGCGATACCCTGCGGCTGGTCACGCTGGCTCCCGAAATGCCCGGCGGCATGGACTGCGTGCGCGCGCTGCGCGCGGCGGGCATTGCCGTTTCCATCGGTCATACCAACGCGGATGGCGATACCTGCTATGCCGCGCTGGAAGCCGGAGCCGATCACTTTACCCACACCTTCAACGCCATGTCGCCGCTGACCCATCGCGGCGTGGGCGCGGCGGGCGCGGCGCTGGCCTCTGATGCTTACGCCGAGTTAATTGCTGACGGCTTCCATGTGGACGCGCGCTTGTTCCCGCTGATGCGCCGCGCCAAGGGCGAACGTCTGGTGCTGATTACCGACTGCACCCGCGCGGGCGGCATGCAGGATGGGCAGTACACACTGGGCGGGCAGCCCATCTTTGTGCATGGGGTGGAATGCCGCCTGGCGGACGGCACCATCGCAGGCAGCGTGCTGCGCATGAACGACGCGGTGCGCAACTACTGCGTTCACGGCGGCGCGCCGCTGCATCAGGCCGTACACTGCGCGGCGCTGACCCCCGCGCGCAGCATCGCCATGCAGGCGCGCAAGGGCTCGCTGGAAGCGGGCAAGGACGCGGATATTCTGCTGATCGACAAGGACGTGCGCGTGCACGCCGTATGGACAGACGGCCAGCGCCGGCTGTAATCATTCGGGCGAGAGCGGGCACTCCATGATCTCATTTTCGGCGCGGAAGCCGTTGCGCGCATACCAGGGCACCGAACGTTCGCTGGGCCAGGCAAACAGCAATTCGCACCGCTGCGCGGCCAGCGCCTGCTCAATGGCTTGCAGCAGCCGCGTGCCCACGCCCTGATTGCGCCATTCCGGCAGGGTATACACGTTGGTCAGGTAGGCAATGGACTGCGCGTGCCCGCCGGGCTTTGGCACCTTTGGAATCACATACACAAACATAGCCGCAGCCAGCGTATCCCCCTGCGCGGCGACGTAGACGCGGTATTTCGGATGCGCGCGCAGAAACGCCGTAAACTCCGCCGCAAAGGTCGCGTAATCCGCGCCGTCCAGGTTGTGCTCGCCATAGTCGCGGTCATCCTCCTGGCAGTGCAGCCACTTCATGCGCGCCAGCTGCATCTCCTCGCCGGGCTGAAGCATCCGAATCTGCATGGTTTTGCCCTCCGTTTTTGCGTTTTTCTGCTTCCATTATATCGGCACAGCAGGCAGAAGTCAAAGCTGCCCCTGCCCAAACCAAATTTTTGCAAAAAAAATGCAAAAAAGCGCAAAATCCCTATTGCAATTTGGAAGCAGTTCGTGTATAATTAATTCGTTGTCACGCTGATGTAGCTCAGTCGGTAGAGCGCATCCTTGGTAAGGATGAGGTCGGCGGTTCAAATCCGCCCATCAGCTCCAGATGATCGCCTTTGTGAATACAAAGGCGATTTTCTTTGTCGCTTCAGCGAAGAAGAAAACCACCAGCGGAGCTGGTGAGAGGGAAAAGC
>ENA-UOIY01002176-UOIY01002176.1-human-gut-metagenome-genome-assembly--contig:-P114-NODE-2176-length-16209-cov-27.088771_pt1 | contig 16209 bp, 8 predicted proteins | sample MGYA00242335_ERZ723882 | MGnify/ENA metagenome assembly ERZ723882
ACGGAACTTTACCCTCCTCAAAAAACAGAAGCTGACCTTTTGGGTCAGCCCCTTTCGTATGGATGCCGACCGCCGTTTACAACAGAAATCCGACCGAAAAGAGAAACGTGTCGTTGAGCGGGTTGAATTTGTTACCGCCGAAACGCCATGCGGCGTCGCACCGCACGGGGCCTGCAATGAATCCGCAACCCAGCGAGGCGTAGTTGCCGGCGCCTTTGTTCTTCTGACCGAGGTGGTATCCGCCGCGCACGACACCGTGCCGGAAAAAGGTGTATTCGGCTCCTGCGGCCAAACCGGTGATTCCTCCCCGGAACTGGTGGCCCAGATCGAGGGCGATGCCGAGCACATGGTTCGGGCGGAAAGGCAGGTGAAGCGAGCCTCCGAGCGAGCCGCGTGTCGGCAGGCCGTAGCGCTCTCCGTCGGAGGCTTTCACATTGGGGCCGATGTCGGCCAGCCGCAGTCCGACGATCCAACGGGCGCCCTTCACGGCACGGAGCGTTCCGCGGTAGGCCGCACCGATGTCGAACGAGACGCCCTGCATCGGTTTCTCCCCGAATCCCTGATCGGAACGGACGTAACGGACCGTCAGCGAAAACGCTAGATTCCGGCCGATCCGACGGCCGTAGCCGACCTCCGCCGAAAGGTCTTGCGGACGGGCTGTTCCGGCGGGAAATCCCTGTTCGTCGGTCAACCCGACCGAAGGTCCGCGGAAATAACGCACTCCGGCCAACAGGGCGTTCCGCGAGTCGGGAGTATAAAATCCCCCCACGCCGTAAAGCACATTGGCGCTGTCGAAAGCCGTATTCCAAGGTCCGGAGAACAGAGTGCCTCCGGCATGTCGTTCGCCGATGAGACTTAACGCGGCATTGGTGTAAACGGCCAACGGATTGTCCGTAACTGCTGTCGCGGCCCCTGCCATACCGGCTGTACGGGCATTGGTTTCCAGGCCGAGGAACGGCATGATCCCGGCATCAGTGGTCTGGGCTTGCGCCGCATAACCGCCTGTCGCGAAAAGAAATGTCGCGGAAAAGTATCTGATTGATTGGCAGATAGACATGATGTTTGCGGTTATCGTTTGATGATATGGCTGTTGAGTTTGCGGCCGCGGCACTCGACCGTGCAGCTGTAAGTCCCGGGAGAAAGCCCGGATACGTCGATGCGCCCCGTGTTACCGTTGTCGCTGGCGCGGATCGAAACCTGCGTAGCGAGCACCTGCTGCCCCGCCGCATTGTGGAGCCGGATGGGAAAATCGCCCTCGGCGTCCGGAATGCGTACGTTGAGTACATCACGGCATGGGTTGGGGAAAAGCTCCATCGCAACGCCCGTACCGTCGACGATCACCTGGAATTCCGAAGTCGCCGCGGCGCCGTCGAGGTCTCTTGCCGTTACGGTCAGCGTCGTGCGGCCCGCAGCGCAGGGCCGTACGAGCAGTTCCGAATCCTGTACGCGGCACTCCACGACCTTTTCCGCGGAAGGCGAAACAAAGTAGGAGAGCCGATCGCCCGGAGCATCGGCATCGGTAAAATAAAGTTGAAGATCGATGCTCCTGCCCGCTTTGTCGTCACTTTGCAGAAAGAGGTTCGGAATGGGAACGGTTGCCTCGGGCGGGGTATTTTCTCCGGTCCGAACGGAGATGACGGCCGGGCGGGACGGAACGCCCGACGGACTTCGGCCGACGATTGCCAAGCAATAAATTTGCCGCGGTTCCAGCCCCTCGATTCGGCAGGCAAAAGTTTCACCGAGACTCGCATCGGAAGCAAAAGTGTGTCTGACGGCCGTAGCAGGAATGTCGTCGACCGTAGCGGCCGAAAATGTCCGGGTGTCGATGTAAACGTCGAATGATGAGACCGGACGCTCCAGATAGCATCGCGGAACACGCCACGACAGTTCCGCATGGGTGCGGTATCCCGAAACCGCAATCGTACGTTCGTCGACCGGATCCGGCCGGGTATCATAGAAAAGAACGTATTCGGCATCGACCAGTCCGTTACCGAGCATTCCGGCATACTCGGGATTGATCGTTTCCGTAAACTGCTTTCGGCCCGAACCCACGAGTATTTCCCGCAATTTCTCGCTGGTGAACCCCGGTCTTTGCACACCGAATGCGGCGACAGCCAAGGCCGCAATGCCCGAAACCTGTGGCGCGGCCATCGAGGTTCCTGCGGAGTAACCGTAACCGCCGTTCGTCGTGGTGCTGAAAACGCGAAATCGTTCGTCGCCGGTAGCATGGCCGCCCAAAGCCGCGAGATCGATCCACGAACCGTAGTTGGACCCGGCGACCTTACGGCCGTCGATGCCCAGCGACGCTACGGCCACCACTTTCTCGTAGGCTCCCGGGAACACCGGGTCGGAAATGCCGTCGTTGCCCGCGGCAAAAATGACGATGCCGCCTTTCATGGGACCTGTCTGATTGCCGTTCTCATCGCACCCGGCATACTTGATAAAATAGTCAATGGCTGCTTTGCCCGACTGCGACAAGTCCGGAAGACCGGGGACATAAGTCCAGCTGTTCTGGCTGATGACGGCCCCATGGTCGGCCGTCCAGACCATGATCTCCTCGATCGTCGCGGCATCGCGTCCCGGTTCGTCGAAAATCTGGCAACTCATCAGCCGCACACCGCTTCCGGGCGTTCCGTCGCCCCCCGCGATGCCGCAGACGCCGATGCCGTTGTTGTTGACGGCGCCGATCGTACCTGCGACATGCGTGCCGTGGCTGCTGGGAGTGATCTCCGTATTATGGCGGCAGAAGTTGTAGCCGCAGGCGCCCTGTCCGTCGCGCCAGATATTCGCTGCCAGATCGGGATGCGTATAGTCGATGCCGCCGTCCACCACGGCGACGACGACGTCTTTATGTCCGGTGCTGACGCTCCATGCCGGAAAAATGTTGAGGTCGGCCACGGCCGTCGATCCGACCGCAGCGCCCACCCGGTGGTAAATCCACTGATTGACCAGCAGCGGATCATCGAATCCGGGGATTGCGACATTGTCCGAACCTGAGGTGCGGCTGAAATCAGCTTGCGAGACCGTCGCCCCGGCGGGAACCATACGCGGAACAGGTTCGATGCACTCGACTTCGTCCACCCGGCCGAAGCGTTCCATGGCCTCGGCGACAGAAATCGCCCCGGAGAAATGAACGTCGTACCACAGATGAAGTCCGGCCCTGCGGCGGCGTTCGCGGAAACGGTCGCCATTGGAAAAGACACGCTGTACGGCAGTTGCCCCGGCACGGGTGGCGGCGGCATCGAATGCAGCGATTCCCGAGCCGGAACCGCTGCGGGTAAAGGCACGGGTGTCGAGTTCGGCTGCTGTTTCGCGCAGCTTAATACGGAATACGCCGGGTATGTAAAACTCCTGCATCGGGGTTTGTCCGACGCCGGGAGCCGGGCCGGATTCCGGGTCTCTGGTACAGGCCGTCAGCAGGAGGAGCGTCAGAAAGAAAGAGAAGTGTTTCATCGGTTTTAAAGGAAAAAGGTCCGGAGCCGGCAGACGGCATCCGGACCGAATAAACATTTCTTAAGGATCACGGAACCAATTTGATGTCGAGAAACGAGTCGGTGCAAACGTAACAATCCGATGCCGAGGTAGGTCCCAATTGCCATTTGAAGGTTTGCACCGTCTGGTTCGGGAGTCCGAACAATTCACCCCGGAACGTGTAGGGGGCGTAAAACTGCATGATGCCGTCCGGCAGATAGATGACGCTGACGGGATCATTGGCTTCGACCGTTTCGTAGACCGGTTTCCCATGTTCGTCCACCTTCGGCCGTCCATAATCGTCGAAGGCCTGTTGGCGATAACTGTAGCGGAACGACCAAACTTTGCTGGCGGCATATTGCCGGAAATTGGTCGTCAGCGTCGCGTTGGGCCGCGTGAGTGTCCCGATTTGTTCGCCATTGGCCATTACCTTGAATTCGGTCTCGGTGATCGCCAATTGGCTGCTGCGGATGGTTTCGAGGTAACTCTCCGGCGTGTATTGTCCCGAAAGCGGCGTCATGCGAATCCGGTTGCCGGTTTTAATGCCCCGCAGAATGATTTCATCGAAAGCCGGAGAGAGCGACATGAACGTGAATTCGTAATCTCCTTTCCATCCTTGGTAGCCAGCGCCGTTGTCTCCGGGAAACGAGAAGAAATGCAGGTAATCGTTATGGGTCGCAAATTTCAGCATGGGACCGGTCGAGAATTCGACCCGATATTCCGATTCCGTCCGCAGCGGGTCGGCTTCGACGAAAGTGCTCCCCTCGAACCAGGCCTTAACCATACGGTCATCCTGGAATTCGACGATATAAATCCAACCGCCATAACCGAGATTCTCGTCAGGGAAATACTCCATCACCCATGTCTTCCCGGCCTGCAATGCGAATTTGTAGCGTTCAAGCGTCTGCTCGATCCGGGTCGAGGTCGACTCGCTGAAGTTATTTTCCGAATCGTCGCATGCAACGGCTGAGAATAACAGCCCAGCCAGCAGTAATATATTGATTCTCTTTTTCATACATTCAGTTTAATCTTCAAGATTTGTCCAGTCGATGTCTCCGAGTTCGGAAAGACGGCGCAGGTAGATGTCGCTCCACTTCGCAACGTCCACGCCAAAATCGTCGCGGAGCCATGCGATGAGAATCGAGCGCTTCTTCTCGATTTTGGCGCGGCCGTCCGCGCTTTCGATCGAGGAGAGCATTGCCTCCCACTCCTCCTCGCTCATGCTGATCAGGCGTCCGCCCGTTTCGGCGATGTCCTCTGCGGGACTCGAACGTGCATACTTCGAAACGAAGCCCAGCTCCATGTAGTCATTACCGCTTTGGGCATACTTGTCACCCACATAATCGCTTTGCGTAATGGTATCGTAGTCGCTCGGTACGGGATATGTACCATCGAGGATATGCATGAACTCATGAAGCATCGTTCCGGCGATTCGTTCGCTGTCCTTTTCCCGGTCGAAAAATTTTACGCCGAGAACATTGATTTGAAGGCCATTTTCAGCCGATGCCAGCACGGTGTTCCCGGTGCTGCTGATCTCAAAACTGCCCACCAAATAGAGTACCCGCGGGAAATAACTCTTTGCGAAGAGCAATGGATCTTTCTGATCGGACATCAGTTCCGCCATGGCGTCAAGCGTCGAGTATTTGATCAGTTTGGCCACCTCGATCGATTTGTCCACGGGCGGCGGCGAGACCCAGTAGTTGAAGTGGGTTTCGCGGTCAGGCATGCGGTATTCGAAACGAATGTTGTAAGGTTCCGTATAGTGCCGGTCGAGCCAGAAATCGAACTCGGTCTTTTCCTCGGCGGGATCGACAAAGATGCTTTTGCCGTCCGGTTCGTCCTTGTCGCATGAGGTCGTTGCGCCTGCGACAAGCAGAAGCAAGAACAGGGATATGATTGTCGGTTGCATAATTCAATATAAATATTTGGCGAATTGGTTATTGGCAGAACGGATGGTCAGGACGATTCTCATTGCGGGGATTCGCCTCCAATCCGGCTGTGATAACCTCTTGAGGCAGTTGGAGCGCACGTCGAAGATCTTTCTCGCCGAGCGTGGCCGCAACAGTGAATCCGGTTGTATTGTCATCGTTGTAGGCCGAGTCGTCGAAACGATCAATCACGATGCCGTAGCGTTTGATGTCACCCCAACGCAGTCCGTCGGCGATGGTCTCAATGCGGCGGCAAAAGAGCGTGGTCTGAATAAGGTGCTCCTGTTCGCCAGCCTCGACTGTAAAGCCGTGGGGATGGAGCGGCTTGCGCGATGTCGGCTCCAAAGCGGTGTATTCGGCGATGTAGCGGTCCGATGACGGATCACCGTAGACCTCGGCGATGCGTTCGCGGGTCAGAGATTCGATGCCGTTCTGTCCGACCAGATAGAAAGAGCCGATCCAGGCATTGAGGTCGGCAACTGCCTTGTCGTACTCCTTGAGATGGACATAGGCCTCTGCACGGCTCAACACCGTTTCATTGGTTGTGAACGCCACCATCGTCGAACGACCGATTCCTACGCCGGTTACCGGGTCGGTTACCTCCCACTGGTTGGGCCATTTGGGCATGTAGATCTTGTTGACATCGTTGTCCTGCCAAATGAAAGGAGGATGCTGGTAGACCTTTTCGATGCAGTTGTCCTTCCATCGGTCCCACGGACCGCCCATCGGCCGCTTCGCGCGGTAGGTCTCCCTCTTGGCGACGCGGTAGTTGTGAGTGAAGCGCGCGCCGGAGTTGCTCCAGGCGTTAAAAAGCGATCCGTTACCGGTCACCATGGGAATCATCAGCAGGTTGAACGAGTGTCCGACGCTGATGTAGTCGAGGGTACGGACCGAGCCGTCCCAGGCCAGCTGCTTGACTGCCGCCCAGTCGCGCATGACGGTCGAAGGGGCACTGCCGAGGACCTCGGAGGCGTATTCGACCACCTTTTCCCACTTCAGATAATAGAGGTTGAAGCGCGTGGCAAAGGCATAGGCGGCGCTGCGGTTGAAGTGGTACTTCGGAACCGCATAGTTTGCGTCGCTGACCAGAGGAAGCGCCTCCTCGATATCCCGGTCGATTTTCTCATATACCTCCTTGAGATTGTCCCGGTGATAAACCGGATTGAGCGTCGTTTCGGGAGCTTCCATGTAAGGGACTCCCAGGTATTCGCCACTTTTTTCAGGATGATAAGGGAGACAATAGAGCATCGTGAGGCAAAAATGCGAATAGGCCCGGCAAAGCAGGGCTTCGGCTTTGGCCGGAAGCAATTCTTTGGGCGTACCCTGTTTTTCGATCGCTTCCAGAGCGGTGTTGGCTGCGGCAATCGCGGAGTAGTAGGCCTGCCAGGTATTTTTGTTGCTATCGTTCTCGGCCTCGTTCATGTCCATCCAGTAGCTGTTGTGCTCCAGCAGCAGGCTGGTGTTAGGATTGTTCGCTCCCATGTCGTCGCAGTTGTCCGATGCGATTTCGCACATGCGGGTGAAACTGCGTGAAGGATAGGCCGACACGAGCAGCCGGTTGATTTTGTCCGGCGTATCGAGCTCAGTACGGTTGTCGGGCAGTTCGTCGAGGAAATCGTTGCAGGCAGCGAGTATGAGCGAACCGGCGCCGAGAAGCATTATGCGTGATATCAGTTGTTTGATTTTCATGGCGGAGCGGGTTTAGAAGCTGACACGAAGCGTCAGCGTGAACTGTTTGGGCATCGGTACTGCAACACCTCCCGTATTGAAGAACTCGGGATCCTGGCCTTGCAGTTTTTTGTCCGAATAGATCAAAAACGGGTTGGTTGCCTGGAATTTGAGCGACAATCCGCTCATGCGCAATTTCGAAGAGACCGATTGCGGAAAATCGTACGAGAGCGAAATCTCTTTCATGCGGATGAAATCGCCTTTGGCGACCCGTACATCAGAGTAATTGTAGGCGCTGTACGCGACATAGAGATTGGAAATATCGTTATTCTGTCGCGTGCTGGCGATAACCGGGACATTGGTCCGTCGTTCATCGCCGGGATTGAGGTAGCGATTGGCGAATTCCCGGGGCATGGCCGTCAGATCGGAATAACCGTTCGAGAAAATCGGATCGAGACGGACGACGTTTCCAAAGGAGTAGGTCATGAAGAGGTTGAGCGTGAATCCCTTCCACTTAAAGATATTACCCAGGCTGCCCGTGATGGTAGGATCGACAGGACCTTCATAGACGAGGTTGCTCATATTCACAGTCTCCTGGAACTGGATGTTCGTTGAGGTAATGCTGCCGTCAGCAGCGAGGAACGTCGGGATGCCCATCTCGTTAAGTCCCTTGAATTTCAGGGAAAAGAGCGAACCGCGCGGCGTACCTTCCATCGAGTAACCTGTGCCGGTGATATAATCGATCATGCGCGTCATGGTTTTGAGTTTGGTTACCTCGTTGTCCATCCAGGCAAAGATGAAATTGGTCTGCCATTTGAAGTTTTTACGTTCGATATTGCGGGTGAAAAGCGAAAGTTCCACACCCTGCGATTTCATCTCCGCGACGTTACCCTGCTTATCCACGGCACCGCCCAAACCCATTGTTACAACGTTGCCGATCAGGTCGAAATTATTGCGCCGGTAGGCGTCCATCGAAAGAGTGATGCGGTCGTCGAGGAATCCCATGTCGAGGCCGACATTCAACTCATGCTTTTTTTCATAGGTCAGTTCCGAATTCTCAGGAGCTGAAATACTCAATGCAGGTTCCCGGATTTCAGTCGCACCACGCCACGGGTTCAGCGGATAGATCGTAGCCGTGGAGTTATTGACCCATGTGGGGCCCCGGTCGGCAGTGAGGCTGTAAGAGAGTCGCAGCGCAAGGCTGGAGAAGGCCGGACGCAACGATTCGAAGAATGACTCCTGGTCGATGCTCCACTTGCCGGCGATATTCCAGGTCGGCAACCAGCGCGCCTTACGCGATCGGCCCAACCGGTTGGAACCCTCGTAACGGAGCGTACCGTTGATCGTATAGCGGTAGTCGTAGGAATAGGAGAATGTGCCGGCGAAGGCGGCGTTGCGTTCCCGTGTATTGGACAGGCTGTAATACTGGGTGTTTTCCTCCAGTTGTTTTTTGAACAGGTCCAGGATGTAGAACGGCGTTTCGCCCATGTCGTATTGCAGGCCCCAGCCTTGGAACGAGGTGGCGCGGCGGTCGATGGCATTGACTTCCACAATGCCGAACAGATTCAGAATGTGCTTGTCGTTGAACGTGTCGTTGTAGCTGATCGAAGCCCGGAAATCGCGGCTCTTGGCGCGGAAGTCGCTCCGTTTGTAGATACCACCCTGGGGAAGGATCGAGTATTTGTCACGGTTCGGCTCATCGGGATTGTCGTAGAGGTAGGGATTGTTGCTCTGAATGATCGAGGTGGCCATCGAACGGTAGGCCTGCGCCTGGTTCGAACTGTCCTCGATGTGATGCTCGGTGCTCGAAGCCTGATATTTGATTGCCCCAAGGGCCGAAACTTCGACTTTCGGAGTGATCTTCCATTTGAGTTCAGCCTGGAATTTCACGTCGCTCACGTTCAAGTCCATATAGTTCTTGGACAACTCGTCCTTGATGTTGAACGGAGTGTAATTGCGTGTGTAGAATTCATCAGGGTCGAGCGTGCGCGACGAACGCAATGCATAGGAGTAGGGGTTGATGTCGAAATCGCGTTTGACGGTTCCGAACACAGGGTCTACCTCCGACGAGAGCGATCCCGGTGCACGCTGTTCGCGGTACGAAGCGTTGCCGATGAGGTTCAGCGTCAGCTTGTCCTTGAGAATGTGCTGCGTGGTATTGACCAGAAGCGTGTAGCGGTTCACCTTGCTTTGGATGCTCCATCCCGGATCGACCATCGCACCGACGGAAGCGTAATACGAGCCTTTTTCACTGCCCGAGGAGATGCTGGCCGAGTGGCTGTGCTGAATGCTGTTGCGGAAGAGTTCCTTGAACCAGTCGGTATTGCGAAACTCCGCCTGTCGCAGGTAGGCGTTGCGCCCTTCGGGGGTGTTCAGCACGGCGAACTGCCCCGTGGCAGGGTCGTAGGTGTTGATCAGTTGCGACAACTTGCCGTAGACGCCGCTTTCCGAGCGGTAAACGGTATTGGCATAGTTGAGCCATCCCTTGTCGTACATCTCCTGGTAGACGGCCATCTGCTCTTGCGAATTCATGATGTTGAAGTTCGAGTAGCTGGGAACCATACGCATCGTGAATTCGCCGGTGTAACTGACTTTCGTAATACCGGGCGTGCCTTTCTTCGTGGTGATGACGATGACTCCGGCCATGGCGCGGGCGCCGTAGATCGAGGTTGCCGAACCATCCTTGAGAATCTGGAAACTCTCGATGTCATCGGCGTTGAGTCCGGCGATGGCCGAACTGATGAGCGTCGTGGCGTCGCCCGACGACAAGGAATTGGCATCGACGTTGATCACATCCTCCATGATCACACCGTCCACCACCCACAACGGCTTGGAGTCGCCGAAGATCGACGTGGCGCCGCGAATGCGGATTTTCGGGGCGGCGCCGAAAGTTCCGGAAACGTTTTGCACGGACACGCCGGCAGAACGGCCTTCAAGGCCGCGGCTGATTTCACTGATGCCGTCCAGTTTGACATCCGAGGCCAATAGTTGGTCCGTGGCTCCGGTGAAGATACGCTTGTCCATCTTTTGCATACCGGTCACTACGACCGATGCGATTTCTTGTGCGCTCGCTTTGAGTATGAAATCCATGCGGTCGGCATCGACCTTCTTCTCGACCGGATCGTATCCCAGAAAGGAGACACGCAGTACGGCTCCGGAGGGGACATTTTTGAGTGTATAAAGCCCGTCGATCGCTGCCGTGGCGGCATTGTTCGTGCCGACGACCTGGACGACGGCGCCCGTCAGCGGCGTACCGTCCTCTTCGGATACCGTGCCTGTTACCACGCGGTTCTGTGCCGAAGCCCGGCACACCACTGCCATGGCGAGCAGAATGAGTATGGTCAGTTTTTTCATTGGTCAGTCATTGAAATTCTTGGTTCCGGGGCGCAGGCAGGGCCGCGGTCGGCAAAAGTCGCGGCCCGCCCGCTGCATTCGGAGTCGGTTAGTAGTTTTTGGAAAGTTCCAGTGCGTTGGTTAAACAGAGCTGCCCGGTAAACGACCAATACCGGTCGTTGTTCTCCCAGAAACAGAGCGTCTTGGCCTCCCGGCCATTGCCCTGGCCGTTATCGCTGAACACGAGCTGGATCGTGCCTGCATTTTCATCGAAGACAGGTTCCGCCGCCCAGGCGACCACGCCCGCCTGTGACCAGATATAGTTGCCTTGCCCGTTATTCGGGCCATTGAAATGGAGGGTGTAGAACTTTGTTCCCGAAAAACCCAGTTCCTGACCGGTCTGAATGACCACTTTGCCATCGGCGAACTCCGCCGTAAAGGGATAATCCTTGAGTGCGGGATCGTTGATGGTGACCTTGTACGAATATTGATTTTCCTTGGCGGAGAATGTGACCGACGAGAGATTCTGGATGCTCCCGGCAAAAATATCGGTTTTGGTTACGTTCCACGTGCCGAGCAGGAAATCATAGGTGCTCTTTTTAGGTTGTATAAGCGTAACGATCACCGGATCGCCTTCTTCAGGTGTAAACTCCGCGCGCCCCTTCACCTCGACACGGCTCGACGCCTTGTTCGATGTGAAACTGACGCTCGCGCCGTCTTCGCTCTTCGAGAACGAGAATGCGTTATTCGGGTTCTCCGTGAGTTTTACATCGTAGACTCCGGAGCAGGTTACCGCAACGGAGAGCGTGCGGTCCGTATCGGAGAAGATGAGCGTCGAGGGTACAACGACAAGCCCCCTGAATTTATCCTGAACAACGTTGATCAGCAACGGCTTGAGTCCTTCCGCCTTCACGGTGACCGTGGCTGAACGCTCCTCTGAGCCCGTATACGCAAGAACGTTGAAATTGACGGTCGAGCCGATGACTGCAGTACGACACCACGATTCGCTCGACTCCGCCGTTACATCCCGGCCACCGGCATCTACAATAGCACTGGCAAGACCGCCCTTGTAGTCGAATTTTTCACGCGTAATACTTCGGAGTGAAACAGATGTAGGATCGTCATCCTTCTCGCATCCGGTCAACAAGGCCAAGGAAGCCAGCAAGAAAAGTAAGTAATGTTTCATATGGGTAATTTTGGGTTGGTTGATTCCGCATTGTCAATCCTGGCCGGCTGATACTGCGACCTGCCGAATTCAATGTAAAATTACTGAATCCGGGATTCCGTGTTGAAAAATATCGTTCACTTTTACGATAAAATCGGCTCGGAGGCCCCGGGAGTTGAGAAATGGCTCATTCTGCCCCTGGCTACTGCGTTCCGGGGTCCTGCTTTTCGAGGAATTCCGTCGGAAGAACCCCGAACTGCTTGGCAAAACATTTGGCGAAATAGGACGACGAACTGAAACCGGTAAGAAATCCGATTTCGGTAATGCGGTATCGGCCTTCAATGATCATCCGTTTCGCCTCGTTCAAACGAATGAGTTTCATAAAATCGTTTGGCGTCAAGCCCGTAACGGCTTTCAGTTTTCGGAAAATCAGCGTGCGGCCCATCGCCAACTCACGAGCAAGAAGTCCCACGGACAAATCCGGATTCCGCATATGGGCGATGATCACGTCGCGGCATTTAAGGATGAACTCTTCGTCCAACCGGTTCTGTTGAGAACCCGTATCGAATTCGGTCATGAATTTGCCTGCATAGAAGCGCCGGATTTCATCACGCGTACGAAGCAGGCTGGAAATCTGCGCTTTGAGCTGGTCAGGCGAGAACGGTTTCTCGATATAGGCGTCAGCGCCGCATTCGAAACCCTCGATTTTAGAGCTTATGCCAGTCCGAGCCGTGAGTAAGATCACAGGGATATGGCTTGTGGAAATGTCGTTTTTGATACGCCGACAGAGCTCTATTCCATCGATATCGGCCATCATGATGTCGCTTACGACCAAATCGGGATCGTTGTTTCGAAACAGGTTGAGCGCCTGGCTCCCGCTATCCGTTGAGATAACAAAATAATCGTTTCCGAGCACCTTGACCAAAAAATCGAGGATATTGCTGTCATCATCTACGACCATGACCGTATGGCGAACCGTCATATCGGAGGGCCGTTGTATCGCCAGGTCCGTTCCGGGTTCTTTCTGAAGCTGCGATTGCCCGACGGTTTCCGTATTGAGACGTGTTTTTACGCGAATATCCATCTTTTCGCTCGCAGGTTCAGGGATGAATGCCGTCAGCAGCGCTCCTGATTTGCCGTCCGGACGTTCTGTCGCCGTAATTGTTCCGCCCATCAGGCGGATGAAGATTCGGCACAGATGCAAGCCAATTCCGACTCCGGACGCGAATCCGTTGTTCCGAGTTTGGTAAAAAGCTTCGAAAACCTTTTCCCGCTCTTCAGCCGGGATACCGGGACCGTCGTCCCACACTTTCATCACAAGACCGTCGTCTCTGCGATCGATGCAAATGTGGATTTCTTCTGCGGCGAAACGCAGAGCGTTAGACAACAGGTTGCTTATGATTTTGGTCAGCGCCTCTCGGTCGGTGATTTGCATCAGGCGATCAGGGATCTCTTCGATCAAACGGATGCGCCGCTGTTGTGCCGTGGGACCAAACATAGCCAATTGTTCTCGGACGAGTCGGCCGACATCGCAGATATCGTAGCGGAGTTTGTATTTGTTCGAATCGATCTTTCGGAAATCGAGCAGTTGGTTGACCAGCGAATGAAGCCGGTGGTAATTTTGCTTGATAACAGCCAGATACTCTCCGTCCTCCTCGGAAATCCGATGCGATTTCATGACTTGTTCCAGCGGCCCAATAATCAGGCTCAAAGGAGTTCGGATCTCATGGGTAATATTGGTAAAGAAACTGATGCGTTGCTCGTAGAGATTCCGTTCGTTCTCGCGTTTGACCGATTCGATCTTCTCTCGCTGCTGTTGCTCGGTACGCCGCATCCAGTAATACAGACCGACAGCGATTACGATAAGCGTCAGTACCACGTAACCTGCCAAAGCACCTTTCGACCGGAAAAACGACGGCTGGATACGAATCCAGAGTTTCGTCTCATCAGAATTCCATTGCATGTCGCCGTTGCCAACCTGCACCCGAAAACAATATTCTCCGGGACGCAGGTTATTGTAGTTGACCGAAGCGTTCCGGCTATCGGTCATGGACCAATGATCGTCGAGTCCGTCGAGTCGGTAACGGTAGCGGCAATCTCCCGGAAAGAGGTAGGTTGGCGAAACGAAACGGAATCCCACCGAGGTCTGGCGGTGCGACAGCGTGATCTTCCGGGTGTATTCGGCAGGAACCGAAAGCGGCGAGCTTCCGTCTTCCGCATGGGATACAGGCAGTCCGTTAAGCGAAAATCGGGTGATTATGACCGGATAGAGGTTCAAGTTGCCCATGATGTCATGGGGGGGGGTGAACGTACATATACCATCGGTCGTACCCAGCACGATGCGCCCGTCGGAAGTGAGGATACCCGAATTGGACATAAATTGTTCGGTGTGAAGCCCGTCGGCGCGCGAATAACGTTTCAATTGTCCAGTTGCGGGATAAAAGACGATCAGCCCCCTGTCCGTCGTGATCCAGAGTCTGTCGTTTTCAGGGATGATCCGCTGAATGATCTTACTGGGCAGAGGCAAGGTTTCATGGCGAACGAAACCGTCCTTTTCGTTATAACTGCAAAGTCCGTAACCGTTGGTTCCGATCCACAACCGGTTCGTGCGGTCGACGGCAAGCGTGTTGACCGCATTGCGGCTGATCGTCGCAGGGTCGTCGGGATCGTACCGGTAGTGCTGCAGGAGGTCGGTACGGGCATCGTAGGAGTAGAGGCCGTCTTCGTTCGTCGCGATCCAAAGACGGCCAGCATGATCCTCCGTAATGTCTGAAATACGCACCTTGGGGTCGCGTGTCACAAAACGATCTTCAAACCGGTCGTAATAAAAAAGCCCCACGGAAGTTCCGGCCCAAATGCGGCCGCTGCTGCTCCGGAATAGGACGAAGACACGAGAACTGGGATCCGACGGATCTGCAAGATAGGATTTCACGGTTCGGCTTTTCAAGTCCACGGCTTCGATACCCCGTTGGAAAGCGGCGATCCAGAGCGTTTGGTCATCGACAAGCATTGAAAAGACGTTGTAAATGGCAGTCCCAACGTTTTGAGCCGTGCGGTACGGAACGACCATGCCGGCATGTCTGTCGAAGAGCAGGATGCCGTCATTTTCGTTTCCCAATAGATACTGCCCGTCTTTCAGTTCACAGACCGCGCTGACGACCTTACCCCGGTCGGAACTATCGTTCTTTCGTGTGGCATAGCAAGTGAAGCTGTTACGGGCCGGGTGAAATTCTACACCCTCATAACAAGATCCGAACCAGAAATTTCCTTCGCGGTCGTATAGAAAAGAGAAGATGTTGCAACACTTGGTACGCATGAAGGGAACTTCAGTGTCCTCTATGGGACGAAGTTCCGATTCAGAAATACGGTAGAGTGTCGCACCACTGTTCGCACAGACAAGCAATTCGCCCGGCGCCCGCTCTGCCAGGCAGTGGATACGTTGCAATCGGCCCTCCCCATTCCTATCGTCATAATTGGTGAAACGGCCTGTGCTCCGGTCGAAGCGATCAAGACCGGAACTTACCGTCCCGAGCCACAACGTGCCGTATGAATCTTCTGTGATGGCATCGATCGAATTATCCGAAATGCAATTCCGTCCGTCTGTTTCCTTCCGGTAATGAGTGAAGCATCCTGTCTGCTTGGAAAAAGCGCACAACCCTTCGCTGTAAGTTCCAATCCATATGGTTCCATCCTTGCTTTCGTAAATGGTAGAGATATAATCCTGCGCGATGGAGGTGTCATCACCGGGAACATGGCGGTAAACCGTAAGGCATTCCGTTACAGGATTCCAGCGAAAAAGCCCCGAATTGACAGTCGCAATCCAAATTTCACCTTCCCTGTCCTCAATGACTTCGGTCGTCTGTCCCGTAACGCATGCTCCGTCGGAAGTTCTGACATCGAAATGTCGGAAACGGTCGGTCGCGGGTGTGTAAATGTCCACGCCGTTATCAAGTGCGAGCCAGATCTGCCCGTGGCTGTCGAGCATCAGCCGGCGGATATTGTTGCTCGAAATGCTCGACCGGTCGCCATCGGTATGGGTGTAACTGCGGAACTCACAGCCGTCGAAACGGCACAATCCGTTGTCGGTTCCGAACCAGATGAATCCTATCGAGTCCTGAACGATGCCATAGACGTGATTGGATGACAGGCCGTCATCCACAGTATAGTTACGCAGATTATGATAAACAGAGGCGTTCGCCGATTCGGCACGCCCCGGCAGAAACAAGATATAGAGTAGAAACAAAAATGCAGCAATACAGCGGAAAATTCGTTTCATAGAAATTTGGATTATTGACAAATGTAATAAATGCAGGACTTTCTACAAAGATAATATGATGCAGAAAAAGGCCAATTTCGTACATCTCGGTGTTGCAAGACGACGTTTCATGACGCGACAATTCGATTTTTCCTTTCCATTCAGATTATTGGCCTCGATATGTACTATTTTATCGTACAGCGGAAAACTTTTCATCTATTTTTACTTCGCGAGACGAGATAAAGAATTACTACTTAAATTTCTATCTTAATGAAATCGAACCCAAGCCGCACCCTGTTCCGCACGCTCTTCGCGACGGGACTCATCGCAGCCAGCCTCTGCTCCTGCTGCCCCAAACACAACACCCTCACCCAGGCCGAAATCGCCGA
>ENA-UOIY01002188-UOIY01002188.1-human-gut-metagenome-genome-assembly--contig:-P114-NODE-2188-length-16125-cov-3.377349_pt1 | contig 16125 bp, 8 predicted proteins | sample MGYA00242335_ERZ723882 | MGnify/ENA metagenome assembly ERZ723882
ACATCCTTTTAGTGAAAGCAAAATTAGGTAAGATAATCATAACAAAGTAAAACATATGTCTCGGAAAAGCACAAATGCGTCCCAAATTAACGCCATAATAAAATAAGGAATAGAATTTTAAGGTTTGGCTTTATGAAAAAAGTTATATTTCCTTTCCAATACATCTATAAGTTCATCAACAATTGCTTTCTTTTCTGTACTAAATATATTCTTTTTTTCCATCCCTTTCAAACGATAATTATATAATTCCGTTACACATTCCCCCTTATGCCAATATCGCGTTAATCTATAATTAGGAACTCTGACACTAATACCATTATTAAAATAACTATATGCAGCATCAGACCATAAACTTTGATTAGGATTTTCCAGTAACTCAACAAAACTATGTCCATCCATTCCTTCTGGGATTGAAAGGTCGCACAACTCCATTAAAGTCGGATAAATATCAACAGCACTAACAATACGATAATTTTTAACTGCTTTACAAGCAGATGGAGCTCTTACTATTAACGTACTACGCAAAGAAACATCCATCAATGTATGTTTCCCCCATACACGCTGGTCTCCTAAATGCCAACCATGATCTCCCCATACTATTACAATAGTATTGTCCTTTTCTCCAAGTCGCTCCAACTCATCCAAAATCTTACCAACTTGGGCGTCCACATAACTTATACAAGCAAAATAAGCATGTCGGAGTCTTCGGGCATAAGATTCCGAAATACTTTTATTCAAAGAAGCTTTCTCATCTCCCAACAAATAACCATTAAATTCATTACTATTGTGCAAAGCAAATTTATGAGTACCTTCAGGTATTTTCGGTACAGGAGACAGTGGAATTTCTGATTCTTTATATAAATCCCAATATTTTTGAGGAGCAGTAAATGGTAAATGAGGTTTGAAAAATCCTACCGCCAAACAAAAAGGCCCCTGCCTGTCCGATAGTTCTCTGAGTTTTTTCTGTGCCAAATTAGCCGTCAACCCATCTGGATAACCTTCGTCCGGTACCTCCGCACATTCATAAGGAAAAACTTGCAGATTACGACTTTGTCGATTGCTACCATCAGCATACCCAAAGAATGCATTCCAACCCGTCTCCCATTTTCCGGCATCAAAAAGCATCTCATTCCAACTATGAGGCAATTCAAGACATTCGCTTTTTAACTGCGTATAACCATACAAGAAGCCATCGGCATAATGGCTGATCTTACCGATCCCCACTGTATAATATCCATTACGCCTCAAGTGATGAAACATTGTCTCCGGTTGTTCACTCTCCTCTTTACCGGATATATTTATCTTACAAGCTTCATTAGACAAATCTCGTTCCTTCCTCGGTAACCTACCAGTTAACATACTGGCTCGCGACGCTCCACTAGTAGGAACTTGGACATAATGATGAAAAAACAGGCTGCCCTCATCAGCAAGCTTATCTAAGTTTGGAGTTTTCACCATAGAGCCATAACATCCCAACTCTTGTCTTAAATCATCTATACAAATGAACAATACATTAGGTTTATCCCGTTTATTCATACTTTGCTGTGCAATACTATATATCGGTATCGTCAACAAATAAATAGGCATACATACATTTTTTCTTATTTTCATCATTCTGCTCAATTACTTTACAAAAATATGCTCTTTATCACAAAATAACTATTCTTATAATAAACCTAATTATTCACCGGAAGGAACAACCATAGGTTCCCCCCATCCCACTGGTGTCCCAAAATTCGGAGTTCCATCCATATTCCATGTAAAACGTTGAATAAACGTGGAACGTCCAGTCTCATAACTACCATGATTCCGATTCTTCACATGATAAACAATCCAATCCTCCGTTCCATCAGGCGATTTTGTAAAACTACAATGTCCCACTCCGTTCACTCCATCTTTATCTACTGTATCATCACATCTATAGAATACATCGTGCGAAGACTTCTTCCAATTTGCCGGATTCATTGGATCGTCACCTATATTAAGCATAAGATAAGCTAAACGATAGTATTTTGTCCAAGAACCATTGCAAGAATATACAACAAATAACTTATCATCACGTTGTAAAAAAGCTGGTCCTTCATTTACTTTTGCCGAAGGCTCTATCAACTCCCACGGTTGGTCAGGCTTGGAAATCTCAATACGGTTAGAACAGATAGTCCATGGATTACTCATCTTTGCAATATAGATACGCTGATCACCACCCGATTCTTTATTAATAGTACCTGACCATACAGCATATAATTTACCAGCAATATTCACAATCCCCATATCAATAGCATAACAAGTGTTATCTACGGTAGGTATAACATTATCAGTATATTCGTCACCTGTATAAATCATCCCCATATCCTCATATTCCCCCATAGGGTCATTCGTCTTAGAACGAAGTACTCCAGTACGCTGCATTTTATAGCTTCCACTTTCTGATGACGGACGTCCCGCTGCATAATATACATACCATCTGCCGTCTACAAAATGCAATTCAGGCGCCCATACGTGTGAAGCGTTCCATGGCTTTATATTTCCATTATCTTTAGGTGCAGTCCAAATTGCTTTTGTTGAACTTATAATAGTCAACTTATCTGATTTAGAAATATTAATTCCATCACCGTGAGCCTTACAAGTATAATAGGTCCCTTGATGTTGGATAATCCATGGATCGGGTATACCTGCTATCGGGTTTGTGAAAGTTTTGTCACTTTGCACTATTTCCACTACCACATCATTTACCCCCTTTGCTGAAAACGTAATTTTAGCTTTACGGAAAGACGTCACATCGTCATTAGTAGTATAACTTACATCTAATAGTTCTTTTCCACCTTCGTTTTTGGATAGTTGAATCCATTTGTCCTCCGTCGTTGCAGTCCAAGTCAGATTAGTTGCGATATTCAATGTAAATGTTCCGGACAAATTACCAACCTGAACAGTTACAGGCAATACCGACAAATAATCTTTGCCAACTAACATCTGCACTGTATTCTCCAAAGTTTGGGAATCATCTGCTTCATCACAGGAAAGCATTAATGGTAATGAGAAAAACAAAAATAAGAATTGTACTAATCGATTCATAGTCTTAAATATTAAAAAGGTTATAGATATAAGAAGAAGGTACTAAAAAATACATCCAGTACCCCTTCTTTAATTTATTTTGTTACAAATTATATGGAAGCTGTTCCATTACAAAACGAAAACCACTATGATTACCTGCTTCTCCTTTATGCTGATTGCAGCCACGTGTATAAACTTTCAAATACGTCGGATGTCTGAAACTTCCTCCACGAACGACCATTTTACCATCAGCCGTCAGTTTTCCAGCATTGATAGGGTCCACAACTGTCTCTTCCAAATGCACATCATAAAAGTTCCAATCAAAAAAGTCTCTACAATATTCCATTACATTACCAGACATATCATAAATACCAAGTTCATTCGGTTTTTTTGTACCTACAGGTGCTGTTCCTTTACTATTATCTGTCGAGACAGATACTTCACTAACAGAATTACTTCCACTATATAAATATCCTTTGCTCTTGTTTCCTCCACGAGCTGCATATTCCCATTCTGCTTCACTTGGCAGACGAACCTTCACGCCTAGTTCGGCAGATAACCACTCACAATATTGCTCTGCAGCCGGCCAAGTCACATTTACAACAGGATATCGATCTTTACCTGCACGAGGTTTATAAATTAAATTAGGAGCTGTTCCCGAGTACTCAAAACTCCAAGCATTCGTATTACTATTATGCAATGATTTTACCGGTTGTGTCCGACTATTCCTATTCTGATAAACATTTAAAAATGTACACATCTGCTCAACAGTTACCTCATATTTACACATATAAAAATCTTTTGAGAGCTGTACTTTATGAACAGGTTCTTTACCCATTGTCTTATTATCGATCGGAGACGCTTCCGTATCCGTATTCGGATTTCCCATATCAAATATTCCTTTCTCTACCAAGATCATATCTTCCAAAGTCATACCTGGAACAATATCTCCTGTACGTGTTGTAAATTCAACAGGTAAACCATAGAACACGCCGTCCATATTTCTTGCATAGGCACGCACATAATAAGTCTGTCCTTTCTCCAATCCTCCAACAATAGAATAATAGACCCCAACACCTTTTTCTATTTTCTGATAAGAGTCAGTCTCAATTGTAGGTTCATGAGTTGTTCCCCAACAAACGCCACGTTCTGTTGTTGCAGAACCAGCATCCATCAAAACCTCACCATACAAATAAGCACTCCGATATCCCGGAAACACATCACCAGTTTTAACAAAATTCATAGTTACAAACCAGACAGTCTCACCATACACAATTCTATCTTTCGTCTTAAAATAGGGACGTACCAAATAATAAGTATTTTGTATCAAGCCCTCTAAAAATGCATTAAACGCATATCCACCAGCTTCCGCAACAATCTTTTTTCCATCTATAGTCGGTTCATTCTCAAGGGGAGGAACAGGCTGATTGTCTGCTTCGGTATAACACACTCCATACTCTAATACTTCGGACCCACCATTATCCGCTATTTGCATCAATGCAGTAGCTGTGGTCGGAGTAATCTTAGTAATATCATCAATCACACACCAGCCATTACCAGGAATATTTTTTGTTGTAAACGTCAATTCATTACCATAATAAATATGACTGCCAGTATTCACATAAGCTCTAACATAATACTCTGTGGATGGCGTTAAGCCACTAAGTTGCAACATATAACCATTTTCATTGAGCATTTCAAAAGTCTCAATTTTATTATCGTCCACGGTAGGAGAAGGGCTTTCACTCCAACAAAATCCTTTCGGCATATTCTCTGTAATCATCCCCTTCGCAACATACCCACTTACAAAAGCTGTATTTTGCCCTATTTGAGCAAACCCTTGCGTAGTTACCTGTATTGATGATTCTACTATTTCATCTTCCTTACAAGAAGTAACAAACAAAGCCATCAGCGCAACCATTAAAAATAAAAAGATTCTATTTTTCATATCGTTTTATTCTTTAAAATTAATTACTCGATCACACGTGGTGACCATCCCCAATTCTGAATCAGGTTCTTATTCTTATTAATCTCCGACTGTGGAATAGGAATCACATTCATGTGATTTTCATAACTGCGCCTTTCAATTTCTCTTATATTATACTCCTTAGTCTTATCGTCTTCTTTCAAAATGATATCTTGTTCATGAACGACTCTCTGAGTTTCTGTTCCAATCATCCAACGACGTATATCCCAAAAACGATGTTCTTCAAAAGCAAATTCTACACGACGTTCATTCTGAATCAGCTTACGAACATTTTCTTGTGTCAATGCCCAGCCGCGATTTGTAAAGGTAGTACGCACATCAGGCATTCCTGCTCGGGCGCGTACTGTAGAAATAGCCCAACAAATAGCATCATCAGGCGCCAAAGCAGGATCATCATAATATTCATTCAACGCTTCCGCATACAACAGAAGAATATCGGCATAACGAATGATCGGGTAAGAATTTGGAACCGTAACATTATTTGTCGGATTCAAATCTTTATCCATAAACTTCTTCAAGAAGAATCCTGTACGAGAGTATCCACGGATATAATCCTTCCCCCAAGGTTTATCCGAATCCACATCACGTCTCCAAGTCTTAAACTCCACACCACAGAAAGTAGCCTCATCATACCATATTGTTGCATCTAAACGTGGGTCGCGCCCTGAAAATGGATGCAATGGACGAAAACCAGACCCATCTTGTTCCGGCAACATTCCGTTCTGCATCTCATAGGTTGCTACCAAATCTTGTGTAGGTAAGTTATAACAAACTGGACTACCCTTACCACGAACCAACATAAAGTTAAAAGGTAAATTATTATAATATACATCAATAGAAGGTCCCTTTAAGAAAGGAAATATAGACTCTTCCACTGTATTACGGGTAACGAAGTAAGTCTCATAAGCAGACTTAGTCCCATTGGTTTTCTTATATAAATCATAACGTCCCAAATCTATCACGGCTTTTAAAGCCTTCGCAGCATCATTCCATCGTTCCTTCTTATAATCAGAATAACGCCATAATTCCTTATTCTGACTCTCGGAATCATACTGAGGATAGTCCGAAGGACGATTATATAACGGACTTGCCGCTAATGCAAGTACTTTCCCTTTCAATGATAATGCTACCCCATCATTTGCACGCCCAAAGTTATTACCAGCCCAGTCTTTATTTACACTTCTAAAGACTGCAATAGCATCATCGCATTCTTCTAATATGTAATCTACGCATTGCGCAAAAGTCGCACGTTTTGCTCCTTTCAATTCAGGAGAACCAAAATGCAGTGTCTTCTCCAAAATTGGAACACCACCAAAATGCTTTAATAACTCAGCATAAAAGAAGGCACGCAAGAAGATCACTTGACCACGTAAATATTCTAAATCAGAACGAGTTGCAACTCCATCTCTTTCCTCAATATAGTCATAGTTTTCCAAGAATTTATTACATGCACGAATAGCCGCGTAATTAGTAGACCACACACTTCCCAAAGGTACACTTTCAGCATTCCAATTTCCATTATTAAACCGCTGCGCATCAGAATCTAATGAACGAGCCTCACCATTATCTGTTGCACAATCTAAATATGCTCCTCCCCACGAGCCTGGAACTTCGGCACCTTTAGGTAATGAATAATAAATATCATTCACAAAATATCGGGCATATGTAGGATCTTTAAATACATCTTTCTCATACAAATCTCCCACATCCTCCTTGTCCATTAAAGAAGATGCATCCAAACATGAACTCAGAAATACGATAAAAAGAGCCAAGTTTGCTATCGTATAAAGTTTTATTTTCATTTTTGACAAGTTTTAAAATTTAAGATTCAATCCCACACTATAATTCCTCATCTGAGGATAAGAAGTATTTCCTCCGTCATTGGACTCCGGATCATATTCTTTAAATCCGGCAAATGTCAGCAAGTTTGTTCCACTCACATAGATACGTGCTGATGCTATCCTAGCTTTCTTTGTCCAGCTGGCAGGGAGTGTATAACCTATCTGCATATTTTTTAAACGTAAATAATTTCCATTTTTCAACCAAAATGTGGACAACCGATGATTTTGCTTAGAAGTTGTAGGAGATAAACTAGGATACGTAGCATTCTCTTTATTATCTGGAGTCCATCTCCCAAGATGATGTTTCATCACACTACCTGTATTTGTAAATTCCCAATAACCATATCCATTTACATAAAGATCAGTGATAGCTGCTCCTTGAAAGAAAACTTGCCAGTCAATGCCTTTCCAACTTCCTCCTAAAGTGAATCCATACATAATCTCTGGCAAACGAGTTTTTCCAATAGGAGCTACATCATAACTATCAATTACTCCGTCATCATTTATATCCCTATATTTTAAATCTCCAAGTTTCAAGTTACTGGAAAAGCGGGATGGCAAAGCGTCTATTTCTTCCTGTGTATTATAAAATCCATCTACAATCATACCAAAACGTTGTCCGACTTTTCTACCAATTGCAGAGGTCCACGAATAAGTTTGAGGTTCTTCTCCTTTTTTCAGAACCTTATTACGGGCAAAGGACATATTTCCTTTAACATAATAAGAGATCTTCCCTATTCTATCATTAAATGATGCATCAATCTCAAAACCAGAATTACGCACTTCACCTAAATTCTGCGGTGGAAAACCCTTATTGCCATCTGTAGCCCCCAACATACCATATATAGTAGAGATAGAACGGTCATAGTCGAGAATGTTCACTCTTTTTTCCGTAAAAGCATCTACAGTCAAAGCCAATTTGCTATTAAAAAATCTCATATCAATACCTACATTCAACTTTCTTGCACGCTCCCAAGTTACATCCAAATTTCCCTCTTTACCTTCATAAATACGATTCTCCGGGTTATTATCAATGCCAAACGAAGGACGATTAGAAGTTAACATCGGATAGGTTTGTAAGTAATAATATTTATCTGAACCAATTTTATCATTTCCTACTTCACCATAAGCTCCACGAATCTTCATATAATCGAAGATTTTACTATCTTTATTCCAGAAATTTTCTTCTGAAACAACCCAGCCTAAAGAGAATGCGGGGAAAAAGCCATAACGTTTACCTTCGGCAAACTGAACCGAACCATTATAGCCGGCATTAAACTCTGCCAAATACTTATTCTTGTATCCATAAGTAATGCGTCCCACATAGTTGATATATCCGGTAGGGAGTGCTTCATTATTATACTGACTCAATTGATTGAAAGCAAGCAATCCTGTAACAGCATGAGCACCAAACTTCCGATCATAATTAACTGCAATTTCAGATGTAATAGTCAGACGATGGCGACCGGCAGATGTATCTATTCTAATTGGTGTTTCTTCACTTACAATCACATATTGCCCATCTTTTGTATATTCCCATAATTCCGGACGTTCTGTGATATCTCTTCTAGACGCCATGTTAGATACAAAACCAAACATAGCCCTCGCTGAAAGACCTTTTGTTATAAAATCCAACTTTTGATTCAACTTTATCACTGCCTCAAACACATTACGTTTTGAATGATTATAACCATATCTAGATAACGCAGCATATGGGTTTACCACATTCAATTTTCCACCATAAGTACCATTCGGATTCACATAGTTCAGATAGTTAGGCGGCAGACGTACCATAGACTCATACAACCCCTTTTCAGCATCATTATCATGCCTTTCTTCCAATCTTCCGGAAAGATCCACACCAAACACAGTCGTCTTCGTAACATTAAAGTCTAGATTCGTACGCATACCATAGCGCTTGAAGTATACATTCGAATTATAATCGTCATTATCAAATGTTTTGTAAATACCTTTTTCATCGACATAGTTTGCCGACACATAATAACGTACGAAAGGCGTGCCACCACGCACAGTCAAATTATACTGTTGTTTTGTACTGACATTCTTTAATAGATCACCGATGTAATCATTATCCGGATGTGTATAAGGACTAGCTCCTGTACGATACATATCCAAGTCATAAGAATTATATTCAGGTACTTCTCCCACATTCATCAAAGCTTCATTCTTTAAACGAGCAAAGTCATAAGAACCTAGCTTATCAGGTAAGTTCATGGGAGTATTCATCGTAAATGAAGCTCTTAAATCTACCACAGGTTTACTTGTCTCACCACGTTTAGTCGTAATTAAAATTACACCATTCGCACCACGAACCCCAAAAACAGCTGTAGCAGAAGCATCCTTCAGTACAGAAAAAGTCTCAATATCCTCCGGGTCAATTTGTGAATAATCACGTTCAATTCCATCCACCAACACCAATGGGGAAGAAGTTCCAGAATTATAGCTAGCAATACCACGAATATATATTGAAGCATCATCGTCCCCCGGACGTCCACCAGGAGAACGGGAAATAACTCCCGCAATTCTACCCCCAATTGCTTGTGTTAGGTTCGTTGTTCCTGTGTTCTGCAATTCTTTAGCGTCAGCTGTAGAAATTGCCCCCACAACAGAAGCCTTTTTCTGTGAACCATACCCCACCACAACAACTTCTTCCAAATCAACTCCAGACTCCAGCATCTTCACATTTAAGTTCCGTTGCTTGCCAACCGCTATCTCTTGATCTTCATATCCTATAAAAGAAAATACCAGTACACTTTTAGAACTAGAGACTGTAATTTTGAAATTGCCATTTATATCACTAATAGCACCATTGGTAGTGCCCGTTTCCACAATATTCACTCCCGGCATAACTTCATCGTTCATATCGACAATTTTACCGGTAACCGTCAATGATTGGGCGTATAGCGAGCTAAATAATCCTCCCGCTATTACTATTATTAAAGTTAATAGAAACTTATTCATGAATTTGTTTTTCATTTAATTCTACAATACTGAGTTACCAACCGGGATTTTGAACCAATTCCGTATTTTTATTCATCTCGCTCTGAGGAATCGGATAATAATAGCATCGTTCTGGGAAGATTCTATCTTCTATCTCAATCGGATTACTATAAACGAATTCTCCCGTACTTTCGTCTTTGGTTATCTGTACACCATGAACAGGACGATTTAACACCGTCTCTGCTTCTCTCCAACGACGCAAATCAAAATATCGTATTTCCTCAAAAGAAAGCTCTACTGTACGTTCCCGATGGATAATAGTACGCATTTCTCCCTTCGTTTTATCTGCTACAGAAGGTAACCCTGCCCTCGTACGTAATAAGTTAACACAAGTATACACCATATCGTCATTCACAATATCATCGTCTGATGTTGCATAATACTCATTAGCAGCCTCAGCATAACTCAACAAAATCTCAGCGAAACGCAGTATTGGCCAATCATGGAAAGTGCTCTTTTCAACACCAGATATTCTGACTTCAGGATCCAAATGTTTGCGTAATGTATAACCAGTTACACAACCTTTGGCCGTAGAGTTTAATGCTGTATAGTCCTTTCCTCCAACGTAAGTTTCAACTTCAGCATCCCACCATGGACATCCGTTATAAAGCACCGATGCCTTAAATCGCTCACAACGATTTTCCCACGGTTTTTGCGGATCATAGTTCTCATCCTCATTAGGCAATTTACCGCTCTTTAACTCGAACATATCTATGAATTCCTGAGTCAAACTAGTATTGCCCGTAGCTCCAGAAAAACCGGCAGGTCCATTACGTTTTTCTACATTATTGGTCATCCCTTGCATCCTCATAATCAACATTTCTCTATTACCTTCTCGAGTAAAAAAGAGTCGCTCATAGGAAGGATAAAGTTCATATGCCGGAGTTCCATTGGGGAGCTTCAGATTAATAACATCCAGCGAAGCTTTTGCCGCCCGTTCCCACCGCGTATTATCAGGAGAATCATAACGTTGCAACACAGTCGTATTGGCTATTGGCCTTTCATTAAATAACGGACTTGCAGCATAAAGCAGAACTCTGGCCTTCAATCCCAAAGCTGCTCCTTTGGTCAACCGTCCATAATCATTATCAGGATAACGTAAAGGAAGCCCGATAGCAGCCTCATCACATAAACGTACAATATACTCTACGCATTCTTCAAAAGTATTACGAGGTATATTGATATCACCTCCCTCAAATAATTCATCCATTATGGTAATGCCGCCATAACGTTTCAACATTTCATAATGCAATATTGCTTTATGAAGCTTAGCCTCACCAATGTATTGCGCCATACGTGCTTTTGACAGGTTTTCGCAATAATGTAAGTATTCTAAAACTATATTCGTTTTACGAATTAGCTGATAAGTTTCCGCCCAACGAGCATCCTTGTTTCCTCCCGAACCAGAATGAAAAGTAGCTCGAGTAAAACTATTAACTTCTGTATTTGTACTTATCGGAGAAAGTACCCCTAAATCAGTTACACAGTCAAAGAAACTATTTTGATTAGCCGATCCTCCTCCAAAACGATTATATCCTCCTAAACCAGTATTTAGTCCAACATACAATTCATTCACGAACATTTCAACCTTCAAACTATCTCTAAAGGCTATTTCCGGTGGCATTCTCTCCAAAGGGACTTCATTCATCGCATCATAACAAGAAGTCAATAATGCCATACCGACAAACAATATCATTATCTGTTTTTTCATATTCATTACTATTAAAATTGAAGACTCAAACCAAAGCTTGACACTTTCAGCACCGGATAGTTACATACACCCGGCTGGCTCTCCGGATCTAGAATACGCATTTTGTGCCAAGTAAAAAGATTATATCCAGTATAAAAAATACGTGCTTTTGATATTCTAATCTTACGAGTCCAATTTTGTGGGAGCGTGTAGCCTATTTCTAAAGTTTTTAATCGGAGAAAATTTCCATTATCTTGCCAAAAATCTGAATCCAAGCGGTTGTGTGTTCCTCCCAACAAAGATAAACGAGGATACTTAGCCGTATGCCAAGTAGAAGGATCATTAGGATTATAGCGATTATTCCAATGGTACTTTTGTACACTGCCACCTCCCCATTCATTTCCATTACCAGCTTCATTCTTGAAAGCCATAATATTAAGGTCACCATAAGTGTAATCCCGATCTGCTACACCAGTAAACAGTGCTTTTACATCAAATCCTTTATAAGCAGCACCTACAAAGAATCCATAACTCCATTCCGCTAAATTTGCATCTCCAATTTTACGCTGATCCTGCTCATTAATAACACCGTCACCATTTAAGTCTCTGTACTTAATATCACCTGCATAAGCGGCTCCGAAATCTGTTTTTGGACTATTCAGACGATCTTGTTCATCAATGTATAATCCATCTGACACATAGCCATACAAATCATTGATAGAATTACCTGTACGTTTCTGATAATCATATGGATATGGTTGCTCATCATTATATAAGATAGTATTATCTATAAAACTGAAATTACCGCCTACCGTCCAACACAAATCTCCCCACTTATCGGTATAAGCAATGCGAGCTTCATAACCTTTATTTTCCGTCTTACCTATATTCTCCAATGGACCTCCAAAACCATATCCCGAAAGAGTAGATACGGTATAGCGAGTTGTTAATATCTGAGACGTTTTTTCCTTAAAATAATTGAATCCCAAGCAAATGCGATCCTTCCATAAACGAATATCTGCACCAAGGTTTAATTTTAATGATTCTTCCCATGTTACATTGGGGTTGAAAACACTATTTTCTCCCCATCCTCCTACATTGGTTCCATTCACTCCAAAATGATAACGGCTCGAACCTTTATTAGACATTGTAGGCAGATAATAAAAATAAGGAAGCCCATCATCAGTCCCTGTCAAGCCATACGAACCATAAAACTTGACAAAGCTCAACAAATCATTTCCTATGGTCTTTTTAACAAAAGGTTCCTCAGATAAAACCCATCCCAATGAGATAGCCGGGAAAAAACCATAGCGCTTTTCCGGTGGTAATTGCTCAGTACCTTGATAACCAAAAGAAAATTCCGCCAGATAACGAGCATCAAATGCATAGGAAGCACGGCCAAACAATCCTTGATGAAAGTTCGCCATTTGTTGTGTATCTGTAGTTTGCTGAGTACGATTAAAAGTCAAGACTCCAGATATATCATGCTTTCCTCCAAATATACGCGCATAATTCATTCCTGCTTCTACATCAAAAATACGAACTTTACTATCACCAAATGAATTCTTATTCACCTGTTTTCCAGGTTCTCCCCATGTGGTAAACAGATCTTCACTTGTAATCGGATCCTTACCTGTATATTCATATACCATATATGCTTTACTACGGTTAATCGTATTATCAAAACGGGCATCGAAAGCCAACGAAGCATACACACCCAATCCTTTTGTGATAAAATCCAATTTTTGATTTGCTTTCATTGAAGCCTCCATAGTACTGTGAATATATTTGGAATATCCACTATGATTCAAGATCCCATAAGGATTCTTACGATAATCATTAGTTCCTGCTACTTTATCCGGTCCATAATTCAAGGGGAAAATATTAGCAGGTAAGGAATATACAGTTTTAAACAATCCTTCCGCACTCATAGATCCCCCTGGATTATTCCTTAACTGTTGACGTCCAAACAAATCTACGGATAATAGCAGGTCTTTAGTTAAAGAAACATCCACATTAGAACGGATAGAATACACCTTAAAATTAGCATTCGTATTATATGTATTCAGTCCTGCTGTTTTATATAACCCATCATTATTTTGATATGAAAAATTAACAAAATACTTTGCCTTAGAACTTCCTCCTTGAATGCTCAAATTATAACGTTGCGCTATTGTTTGTTTTTTTAAAATCTCATCAATCCAATTTACATTTGGATGAGTATACGGAGATGTACCGCTTGCATATAAATCTAAATCTTCTTTTTTATACACAGGTTCACTCCCTGGATTATCATTAAGATAGGCTTCATTATATAATTGGGCATAATGATACGAATCTAAATATTCCGGCATTTGTGTAGGTTTCGAAAGACTTAACTGTGCATTAAATCGTATTATAGGTCTTCCTTCTTTCCCTCGACGAGTAGTAACCATAAATGCTCCGTTTGCCCCTCTTAAGCCCAATATCGAAAGAGAACCTGCATCCTTGTACACAGAAATAGATTCTATCTCATGAGGATCAATTAAAGAGAACGAACGTAAACGACCATCTACAAATGCAACAGGTGAACCACTCCTCCACGAACGTTGCCCACGTACATATAAATTAGCATTATCAGCGCCCGGCAAACCAGTAGTCTGAATACTTTGAACTCCCATCATTAGTCCAGCGATTGCAGCATTCTGAAACATAACTGGGATGTCCTCCAACTGCTCACCTTTAACTGTTTCTACAGCTGTAACCAATCTCGATTCTCTTTGTGAACCATACATTAAATGTACAAGATTGTCCTCATACCTTTCTACTTTTCTAAGAAGAGTAAGCTGCATATTGCGGCTTTTTCCTACCTGTACCGTTGTTCTTTCATATTCATCCAATGTAAATATCAAACAAGATTCTTCATTAGGCACGGCTATTGTAAAGCAACCTTCTTTATCTGTTAAAACAAAAGACAAAGTTTCTTTTACATCAACTAGGACATTTGGTAGTACTTCACCATTAGGATTCACGACTTTCCCTCTTATTACAATTTGCTTGTTTTTCTGAGCAAATACATCCAATGTATAAAAAACACAACTACAAAAAACGACAAAACAAATCAATTTATAGAAAACAGTCTGCTTCGATAATAAGTGAAACTTACTATAATTTTTCATCATATTAAAAAATAAATTATTGTTTTTTTATTCCAAAGAAAAGATAACTGTGTTGCGGAGCCAATTCATAATGAGAGGTTGACTTGATACGCAACGGCAACACATATTGCTTTGTTGGATCTAGTTTAGCTGTATGAAAGATAATTCGCAAATCTCCTCGATTTGCATTTTTTTTGATCATTGCCACTGTATCTGCAGGAGTAATATCATAACTCCCTTCAGGGAGCACCTCATAATTAGCAAAAGAAGGTTCTTTCACCTGAAGTTTTTTCAAAGAATCAACTGATAACCCAATAGATACGTTTACATTCTGAGGGACAGGAAGACTCCCTCCACAATATACTCCTACAACATAGGTAGTATCTTTAGCATAATCAAAATTTGCAATAAAAAAATCACATTTTGAAGCCCATGTAGATAATGGGAAATAAATATTTGCATATCGCATTTCTTCATCATCCCCACAACTAAGCAAAAAGAATGCACACAACATTAGTAACAACAATTTGTTTTTCATATACAAGTTTTACTATTTATGGTTAATAATATAATTATTTGCAAAAGCAAAAGTATACGATTTGTTTTTCTAAGGATAAAAGAAACATCCCAATAAATGGAAGAAATATCCCAAATGAGCTCTAATTCAAAAGAAAGCTGTATCTAATCATCACTCCAGACTATACAAGAACCAAATAGCTCCAACAAGCAGTTAACAAATTCTTTAAAATCGGGCATAAACACATTAACACCCGGATATCAAATTGATTGATATCCAGGTGTTATAGAAAATAATAATTGAAAAGGAATATTATAATATTAAAACGTTATTCGGCCTTTGTCGGTTGTGGCCCCAAATAAGAACGTTTCATACCTCCAAAATCCAATACAATCTTTTGTAGAACCGTACCGGCATCCCCACACAAAACCTTTACAGTATGTTTTCCTGGTTTGCTAATATGTAATGTCGTTTTATTGATACGACAATTTTTCAAAGCACTTTCATACCATATCTGTGCATACTCAAAAGAAGATGTCGACGGGTTCATCACTGGACCATCGTCAACGCACACTCCATAACGAGTTTCAATGTTAGTCGCCTCATGACCAGCATAACCTTTATCTGCACTCAAGGTGAAAGTAGGCAACACATAAGTATATACATCTACCGACCCTTGACCGAAAGTATAAAAATCATATTCTACACGCGGCACAATACTGCTACCTGTTTTTTGTGCAGGAGCAATCGGGTTACCCAATTGTACAGATGTATTCTCAAATCCTAAATTAGGGATAGTCATAATCTTAATAGCTTCATTTTCGACCTTTCTATGATAATCAGCAGCATTAATAGAAACATATCCGTTATGCTCGACAAAC
>ENA-UOIY01002200-UOIY01002200.1-human-gut-metagenome-genome-assembly--contig:-P114-NODE-2200-length-16047-cov-4.682279_pt1 | contig 16047 bp, 12 predicted proteins | sample MGYA00242335_ERZ723882 | MGnify/ENA metagenome assembly ERZ723882
ACCATGGGCGAGATGCGCTTACGCGTGAGGAAGAGCACGAGCAGCACGAAGAGCAGCACGACGGACAGCCCCAGCGTTATTATCATGGGGAAAACGGAGGGAGCGGACGCGGCGGGCGTTTCCGTCGCGGCCTCGGAAAGGATGAGGTGGAGCATCATTTATCCTCCTTGACGTGCACGTCTATCTGGTTGAACGGTATTTCGATGCCGTTCTCCTTGAAGGCGGCGAACACGCTCTCGTTCATGTCCCAATACACCGCCCAGTAGTTTTCGTTCTTGACCCACATGCGCGTCACGATGTTGATGCAGCTGTCCTTGAACTCGTGCAGGCGCACGACGGGAGCGGGCTCGTTGAGCGTGAGCGGGTGCGCGTCTATCAGCTCTTTGATGACGTTCTTGGCCTTTTCGATGTCCGTGTCGTAGCTCACCGAGAAGAGCATGTCCACACGGCGCGTGAGGCGTTCGGAATAGTTGCTTATGGTGTCGTTGATGACGTTGGAGTTCGTCATGACCACCTTTTTGTTGTCGTCGGACACCAGCTCGGTGACGAACAGGCCGATGCTCTTTATCGTACCCGTCACGGATCCGATCTTGACGTAGTCCCCTTCCTTGAAGGGGCGCGTGTAGATGATTATCACGCCGTTCGCGATGTTGGAAAGGCTGTTCTGCAACGCCAGGCCTATGGCGACCAGACCGGCGGAGATGGCGCTCGCGAGCGGCGACAGGTCGATGCCCAGCACGCCCGCCAGTACGAACACCAGCACGAGGTACAGCACGAAGCGGCAGACGGTCACGATGAAGCCCGTGAGCGTCTTGTCCACGCGGCTGCGGAGCATTATCCGCCCTATGGCGTAGCACAGCGCGCGCACGATGAGCACGCCCACGACCAAGACCGCGAGAAAGGTCACTATACGCCATCCGCTGTCCGAGAAGAACGTCAGGACGGCATTCCATATCTGCTGAAGATCCATAGCCCGATTATAACACGTTACGCCGCGTTTGGCAAGACAAAAAACGAACATAACGCAAAAGCGCGGTCGCATGACCGCGCTTTTGCTCCGTATCCTTAAAAATATCCATCCGAGGAGGCCCCTCAGGCCACCATACCCAGCAATGTGTCGCGCACGCCCGGGAAGAACATAATGATCACGCAACCCGCGATCACGACCGCATAGATGATGAAGAGCCACCACTTGCGGAAGGCCAGCTCAAGTCCGGAGAGTGCGAGCGTGAGCAGCGTCGCCCAGTACTTGATGTACTCCAGCACGCCGGTGGAGTCGCCCAGGAAATACTCGCCCGTCGATCCGCCTATCGCGCTGTTGAGCAACGTGATGAACCAGAGTATGACGGTGATGAACGCCAGTATCTGGCCGATCACGTTTACGAACTGGATGATGGGATTATCCCTCTTGAATCCGCCCATTGTCTTATTTTACCTCCCTTTTATAGGTTAGATAAAGTATACCACCCGCCGCGGGCCTTGTCAACGTCGGCCCGACCGCGCGCGCTTTTTTTAATGCAATTCTAATTCGGGCGGCGCGTCGTCCCGTGAGCCGAAAAACCGCGCGCCGTCGCCCCAAAAGGCAAGTCCGCCCCTTTGTCGGGGGCGGACGATATCCTGTCAGCCTTCGGCGGCTTCCCCGCCTTCCTCTTCTTCCTCGTACGGCTTTGCCTTGGCGACGCAGACTATCTGTCCCTCGCCCTTGACCTTCATCATGCGCACGCCGCGCGTGTCGCGGGAGATCTTGGATATCTCCTTGGCGCGCATGCGGATGATGGTGCCGTTGTCGGCTATGAGCATGATGTCCTCGTCGGGATCGACCAGCTTGAGGTTGACGAGCTTGCCCGTCTGTTCGTTGAACACGCCCGCCTTGACGCCCTTGCCGCCGCGCGACTGCAGGCGGTATTCGTCGATGTCGGTGCGCTTGCCGTAGCCGTACTGGGACACGGTGAGCACCTCGCAGCCGGGATAGACGACGGTCATGTCCACTACCACCTCGCCCTCGTCCAGACGCATGGAGCGCACGCCCATGGTATCTCTGCCCATCGCGCGCACGTCGTCTTCGGAGAAGCGTATGCACTTGCCGCCCGAGGACGCGATGAGTATCTCATCGCGGCCGCCCGTGAACTGCACGCTTATCAGCTCGTCGCCCTCCGCCAGCGCGATGGCTATCTTACCGCCCCGACGGATCTTGGTGAACTGATCGACGGGCGTCTTTTTGATTATGCCGCCCCTGGTCGCCATCATGAGGTTGCCCTGCGTCTGATCCTCGCGCAGGGGTATGACCGCGGTGACGGCCTCGCCCTCGGAGAGCTGGAGCAGGTTGACTATCGCCCTGCCGCGCGTGGTGCGCGCCGCCTCGGGTACTTCGTACGCCTTGATGCAATACACCCTGCCCTTGTTGGTGAAGAACAGCAGGTCGTCGTGCGTGCAGGTGGTGAGCATGGTCTCCACGAAGTCCTCTTCCTTGGGCTTGTGCGCGGTGACGCCCTTGCCGCCCCTGTGCTGCACCTTGTACTCGGCCACGGGCAGGCGCTTGATGTAGCCGAAATGAGTCATGCTTATGACAACGTCCTCGCGGTCGATGAGGTCGCCGATGTCGATCTCGTCGTAGTCGATGCACAGATCGGTGCGGCGGGGATTGCCGTATCTTTCCTTGATGTCCAGCAGCTCGCTCTTGATGATGGCGAGCACTTTCGCGGGATCGGCGAGTATGCTCTTGAGCTCGGCTATCTTCTGTTCCAGCTCGGCGAGCTCACGGTTGAGCTGCTCGACCTCGAGGGAGGTCAGTCGGGACAGACGCATGTCGAGTATGGCGTTGGTCTGCTTGTCGGAGAGGTAGAACGCGGACATCAGACGCTCGCTGGCCTCGTACCTGTCGCGGCTCGTCTTGATTATCTGCACGACCTCGTCGATGTTGGCGAGCGCCTTGACCAGACCCTGCAATATGTGTTCGCGCTCCTCCGCCTTTTCCAGGTCGAACTTGGTGCGGCGCGTGATGACCTCTTTCTGGTGCTCGAGATAGTAGACCAGCATTTCTTTGAGGTTGACTATCTTCGGCTCGCCGTGGACGAGCGCGAGGAAGATGATGCCGTCGGACACCTGGAGGTTGGTGTGTTTGTACAGCGTGTTGAGCACGACCTGAGCCTGCGCGTCCCGCTTGATGTCGATGACGATGCGCATGCCGTCGCGGTCGGACTCTTCCTTGACGTCCGCTATGCCCTCGATGCGCTTGTCGTTGACCAGATCGGCGATGGACTTGATGAGCAGCGCCTTGTTGACCTGATAGGGCAGCTCGGTGACGATTATGCGCTGGCGCGCTCCGCCGCGCGCGTTCTCGCCGAACTCCTCGATCTCCGTGCGCGCGCGCATGACCACGCCGCCCTTGCCCGTGCGGTACGCGCAACGGATGTTGGCGCGCCCCATGATCAGGCCGCCCGTGGGATAGTCGGGCGCGGGGATGTACTTCATCAGATCGTCCACCGTTATCTCGGGGTCGTCGATAATGGCGCAAACGCCGTCGATGACCTCGCCCAGGTTATGCGGGGGGATGTTGGTCGCCATGCCCACGGCTATGCCGTCCGAGCCGTTGACCAGCAGATTGGGGAAACGCGCGGGCAGCACGACGGGCTCTTCCAGCGTTTCGTCGAAGTTGCCCTGCCAGTCCACCGTTTCCTTGTCGATGTCGCGCAGCATCTCGCTCGCTATCTTGGAAAGACGCGCCTCGGTGTATCGCATGGCCGCGGCGGGGTCGCCGTCCACCGAACCGAAGTTGCCCTGCCCGTCCACGAGCGGTTCGCGTATGGAGAAGTCCTGCGCCAGACGCACGAGCGCGTCGTACACCGACGAGTCGCCGTGAGGGTGGTACTTGCCCAGCACGTCGCCCACGATACGCGCGCACTTGCGGTAAGGTTTGTCCGAAGTCACGCCCAGCTCGTTCATGGCGTAGAGGATGCGGCGGTGCACGGGCTTCAAGCCGTCGCGCACGTCGGGTATCGCGCGGGAGACGTTGACCGCCATCGCGTACGCGATGAACGACTGTTTCATCTCATCGTCCAGCTTATGGACGAGATATTTCGTATTGTCCGGCACTCTCGGCCGTTCGTCCTTCTTTACTGACACTGTTGCTCCTCCCTTAAACGTCCAGATCCTTGGTCTCGATCAGCTTGGCGTTCTCTTCGATGAACTGCCGCCTCAGCTCGGGCTGGTCGCCCATCAGCGTGGAGAAGATCTCGTCGGCTGCGAAGGCGTCTTCCATGGTTATGCGTATGAGCGTGCGGTGCTCGGGGCTCATGGTGGTCTCCCAGAGCTGGTCCTTGCTCATCTCGCCCAGGCCCTTGTAGCGCTGGACCTCGCAGCCCTTCCTGCCCATCTCGTCCAGCTTGCTCGCGAGCTCTGCGTCCGAGTACGCGTACTCCACGCGCTTGCCCTTGCTTATCTTATAGAGGGGCGGCATCGCGCTGTACACGTGCCCTTTCTCGATGAGCGGACGCATGAAGTTGTAGAAGAACGTGAGCAGCAATATGCGTATGTGCGATCCGTCCACATCGGCATCCGTCATGCATATTATCTTGTCGTAGCGCAGTTTGGACTCGTCGAACTCGTCGCCGATGCCGCAGCCGAACGCCGTTATCATCGCCTTTATCTCGGCGTTTTCCAGCACGCGGTTGAGCCGCGCTTTCTGCACGTTGAGTATCTTGCCGCGCAGCGGGAGTATCGCCTGGAAACGACGGTCGCGGCCCTGCTTCGCGGTGCCGCCAGCGGAGTCGCCCTCGACGATGTATATCTCGGTGTTGGAGGGGTCCTTGTCCGAGCAGTCGGCCAGCTTGCCGGGCAGCGTGGAGCTGCCGAGCACGCCCTTGCGGCGGGTGAGCTCGCGGGCGTTGCGCGCCGCGTCGCGCGCGTGCTGCGCGGTTATGGTCTTGAGCACCAGCTCCTTGGCCTGGGCGGGGTTCTCTTCGAGGTACGTCCCCAGCCCCTCGGTGAGCACTTTGGACACCACGCCGCGCATCTCGCTGTTGCCCAGCTTGGTCTTGGTCTGGCCCTCGAACTGCGGCTCGCGCAGCTTGACGGATATGACGGCGGTCAGACCCTCGCGCACGTCCTCGCCCGAGAGCTTGTCGTCCTCTGTGAGCATGCCGTTCTGGTGCGCGTAGTCGTTGATTATCTTGGTGAGGGCGTTCTTGAATCCGTCCAGATGCGTGCCGCCCTCCTCGGTGTTTATGTTGTTGGCGTAGGCGTAGATTACCTCGTTGTAGCCGTCGTTGTATTGCAGGGCGATCTCCACCTCGTTGTCGGCGTTCTGCTTCTCGATGTACAGCGCCTGCGGGAAGAGCGTTTCCTTGGTGCGGTTGAGGTATTCCACGAAGTCGAGTATGCCGTTGTCGTACCTGAACGTGTCCTCGCGCTCACGACCCGGACGGTCGTCCTTGAGGTGCACGGTGAAGCCCTTGTTGAGGTACGCCACCTCGCGCAGACGGTTGCGTATGGTATCGTAGTTGAACTCCGTGGTCTCGAATATCTCGGGATCGGGCATGAAGGAGACCTTGGTGCCGCGCTTGTCCGTCTTGCCCACCACCGCGAGCGCGCGCATGGGCACGCCGCGATTGAAACGCTGACGGTACAGCTTGCCGTCGCGCGCGACATCCACGTCCAGCCATTCGGAGAGCGCGTTGACGACGGTCACGCCCACGCCGTGCAGACCGCCCGACACGTTGTAGCCTCCGCCGCCGAACTTGCCGCCCGCGTGCAGATGCGTCATGACGATCTATTCGGCGGACACCTCCACCTGCTTGCCGTTCTTGACGATCTTCTTCATGTCGACGGGTATGCCGCGGCCGTTGTCCGTGACGGACACGCTGCCGTCCGCCGCTATCTCCACGCTGCAGGTATCGCAATACCCCGCCAGCGCTTCGTCCACGGCGTTGTCCACGACCTCCACGATCAGGTGATGCAGACCGCGTTCGTCCGTCGATCCGATATACATTCCGGGGCGTTTGCGGACGGGATCCAGCCCTTCCAGCACCTGGATGTTATCGGCGGTATAACTGCCTTTGACTTTCTCTTCCATTAGACGTTCTCCTTATGCACACATTATAACACATACGCGCAAAAAAATAAAGCATTTTCAAACATTTTTCCGCCGCCGAACGAATTTCCAAAAAGCAAGATGCGCTGTAACGGCTTTAAATGCGCGATGACGCCCTTTTTACCGCTGTTCAATGTAGGGACACGACACTTGCGCGTTGCGCGGCAGAGCGCGGTTTTTCACCCTCGCCCGTTTCCCGCCCGCCATGCCCGACGCGCCCGAAAAGTATTGACAACGGCGTTTCGGTCAAATATAATTATAGGGCGGCGGGAAGCCGCGAACGGGAGGTCGACGCTTTTGCCTTATTGGCTGGAACTTACGATAAAGATAGCGAGCGGACCCGTGATCGGAGCGGTCATCGGGTTCTTCACGAACTGGCTGGCGGTCAGGATGCTTTTCCGGCCGTATCGGCCCAAGTACATCGGCAAGCTGCGTCTGCCGTTCACGCCGGGCATAATCCCCAAGCGCAAGGAAGCTCTGGGACGGGCGCTCGGCAAGGCGGTGGGCACGCAGCTCGTCACGCCCTCGGACATACAGAAGCTGTTCGCGGGCGACGAGATATGCGCGCGCGTGGGCGATATCGCGGCGAACGCGTTGAGCGCGACGGACGACGGACTGTCCGTGCGCGGCGTAGCCGACTCGCTGGGCGGCGAGGGCGGCGCGTCCCGACTGGCCAACCGCGCGACGGACGCCGTCACGGCGGAGCTGATGCGGGCGGCGGGCAAGCTCGACCTCCCCGCCCTGCTCGCCGAGCACGCAGGCAAGGCGGTCGCGTCCCGCGGAGGTCTGGGCGGACTGCTCGGACTGCTGGGCGGCGACCGCGTGGCGGCCAAGCTGGCGGAGAGCGCGGGCGAAAGACTGCGGGACTATCTCAACGAACACGGCGAGGAAACGGCAAGGCCCGTCGTGCGCGAGGAGATAGACAAACTGCTGGACACGCCCGTCAAAGGCGCGCTCGAGAGCGCGGGACTGACCAAGGAACGCGTGGCGGAGCTGGCGGCGGGCGCTTACAGGCGGTACGTCGTGGACAAGCTGGCGGACGTCATCGCGGGGTTCGACATCGCTGGGACGGTCGCCGCCAAAGTGCGCGAAATGGACATGAAGGAGCTGGAAGGGCTGTTCATGACGGTGATGAAGCGCGAACTGCGCGCCATCGTCAATCTGGGCGGACTGCTGGGCGCGCTCGTGGGCGCGGTCAACTCGCTCATCATGATATTTCTATGAACGCGGCCGCGCGCCCCTCTGGCGAGCGCAAGCGCACGCGAAAAGGACGTCGGAAACATCCGACGTCCTTTTTCATTCGCTCTTTTCCAGCACGCGCACGACGAGCACGCTCATGTCGTCCTTGGGCGCACCGCGCGACAGCGCGGCGGAGAGCAGGCTCTCCGCCATGGCGCGGGCGTTGAGGGGCGAGCGCGACATTATCAGCTCGGGCAGGTCGGGCAGAGCGTCGCTCGCGCCGTCCGTCACTAGCACGAGCGCGTCGCCCGGCACGAGCGTTTTGCGCGCGAGCGCGTACGAAGCGCGTTCCAGCGCGCCCACGGGCAGCGACGAACCGTCTATGCGAGTCAGGCCGTCGCCGTGTATGAGATAGGTCGCGGGCGAGCCCGCCTTGATGATGTCCGTCGCGCCGCTCTCCAGATCGATGCGCACGAGGTCGAGCGCGGAGAACTCCTCCCCCGACCGCGAGGACAGGAAGGCGTTCACGCTCGCGATGCCGTCCTCCGCGTCGAAGCCCGCGCGGCAATGGCTCTCGAGCAGGGACAGCGTCGTCTGGGACAGCCGCGCCGCCTCTCCGCCCGTGCCGCTGCCGTCGCACAGCGATATCATCGCCAGCCCGCCTTCGCGCACCGCCGACCACGAATCCCCGCACGCGCCCTTGCCGTTAAGCGAGCGTTGCGCCGCGGCGTACACCACGCCCAATCGGGGCGCGGGCGCGAAGGAGTACGCCGTCCAGCCGGGCGCGACGTCCTCCGTGCGTTCCACGCGCACGCCGCCCAGCGACCTGCTCACGGCGCGCTCGGCGCGTTCGGGAGCTGTGCCCGAGGGCAGGAGCACGATGCCCCGCCTGTCCGCCGTCGCCAGCGCGCCCCCGCACGCCAGACCGCACTCGGGCAGATCGCGCGCGAGCTTGTCGCTCGTCGCCACGTCGTATCTGCGCTCCTCCGCCACCAGCCTGGCGAGGCGGAGCATCAGCCTGCGAAGGGAGTCCAGCCGCTCCGCGTAGCTGGCGGCGCTGCGCTCCTCGCCGTGCGCGGCGTTCATGAGCGCGCGCAGTTTGCCCGCCGATTCGTTGGCGGTGCGCAGCATGCGCCCGCCGCCCGGGCAGGGCAGCGAGAGTATGCCCGATTTCAGCTTGCCCCCGCCCGCGAGGAAGTCCGCCGCCAGCGCGCGCATGTCCGCCGAGAGCGGGCAGCTCTCTTTGCGTTCGCAGTCCGCGCACACGCCCGTGAGCGCGCTCGCCAGACTGTCCGCGAAGCGCGGATCGCCCTGCGCGTCCTCCGTCAGCATGACGCTCATGTCCCCCAGCGCCTCCGCCGTGCGCACCAGGCGTTCGGGCAGCAGTCTGCCCATGCCCGAAGCCGCCGCGGCAGCGGTCAGGCGGGGCGCGGGACGGAAATGCTCCGCTATCCCCCGCACCGCGACGGGCGGGAGCGCGACGAACGCCAGCGCGCCCGCCGCGTATGATATCAGTTCCCACGGCACGCCGTAGCCCAGACCGCCCAGGCCGTAGCCCGCGCCCGCGCAGCCCAGCACCGCCGCCGTCGCGGGGATGGGACGCGCGCCCGAGGAGAACGCGGCGGCGCACATCGCGCTCACCGCGGTCATCGCCATGACGCCCGCTCCGCCCGTGCCGTGCGCGAGCGCGCAGCCCGCGCCGCTCACCATGCCCGCCGCGACCGCGGCGAACGCGCCGCGGCTCCTGCCCGCGAGGAGCGTGAGGAGCGAGCACAGCATGCGCGCGGGCACGAAGGGGCCGAAGGACAGCGGCTCGACGCCCATGAACAGTATGAGCGTGACCGTCGTCAGACCCGCGCACTCGGGCGCGTCGGGGCGGACGAAGTCCCTGCCCGCCAGAAGGGGCGCGGCGAAGGACGCGAGCACGCCCGCGCCGCCGCCCGTGAGTAGCGACAGGAACAGCAGCAGCCGCACTTCTCCGAACGCGGCGGAGAGCACGCCGTACAGCGCGAGCTGCACCGCGGCGTGCGTTATGTATCGCAGGAGCACCCGACGGCGCACGCGCACGAAGCGGAGCGCCAGCCGCGTTAGCACGCCCGCGACGGCGAGCGACCCCGCCGTCACGGCGGACGGCAGGGTCGCGGCGGATATGAGCGCGGCCACGAGGAAGTACAGCGAAACGAGGGGCGACCCGCCCGCCACGAGCACCGCGAGGTGGACGGAGAACCCGAAGGGCCGCATCCCGAACAGTTGAGCGTTGCACGCCGCCACGAGCAGCGCGAACGTCAGCGCATGGACTATGACTTTTTCTATACGTTCGTTCACCCCTCGAGTATAACTCGCGGGCGACGTCGGAAAAAGGGATATCTTTACACCACTTCCGCTTTTATGTCGAAAATCAGCTCCGCTCCGTCCAGGCTCCCGCCGCTCTCGCGGTAGGCGTCGGGGTCGGCGCGGTACAGCCGCGTGCGGTAGCCCAGGTAGTCGTCCTCGCCCAGCGAGTCGCGGGCGATGCGTTCCAGCTCCTCGCGCATGGTGCGTTCGTAAGCCGCGTTCATGCCGTCGAACAGGTCGGCGAGCGTCCTGCCGCGTTCGGCCAGCGCGAGCACGGAATACCTGTCGGTGAATTTGAGCCGCGCGGAGGAGCGGAAGGTAAATCTCGGACGGGGCGCGTATTCCGCGTCCAGCGAGAAGGAACGCTCTTCCAGCGTGGCGCGTATGGTGATGCTCTCCCCCTCCGTTTCGTAGACGGTCTCCACCATGCCCTCCCGCGCGCGGGGCTGCGTCCACACCAGGCCGCGCGTCAGATCGCGTCCCAGCAGGCGCGTCCCGCCGTCGCCGATGACGCGCGCGGTCTTGACGGGAACTATCTCCGTCTGTTCCTTGGGGTCGCCGCCCGTTGACGAGCCGCTCTCGCCGCCCCCGCTCTGCGTGCCCGCCTCGTTGCCCGCCTCGACTTCCTTTTTCTCGAATTCCAGCACGGGCAGCACCGCCGCGCCCGAGCGCGAGTGCAACTGCTGCATGGTCTCCAGCACGCTGGGCACGGTGACGTTGGAACGGGAATCGGCGAACGTGACGAACCCCGTCACGCCGTCCGACGCCTTGGTCATGATGACGGCGTTCGCCATCAGCTCGGCGGCGGAGCCCGACGCGGACACCACAGAACAGCCCGCGTTGACCTTGGCGTCGGACAGCAGGCTCATCAGCAGGCTGACGAGCGCGGGCTTGTCCGTGTCCGCGCCCAGCGCGATGAGTCCGCAATGCCCCACCTCCACCTCTCTGCCGTAACGGGCGTTGAGGTCGGCGAACGCGGCGGAAAGCGACTCGCCCTCCCCCTTGACGACCTCGCTCGCGCCGCCCGACACCGTCTGGCAGGACACCGCGATGCCCGACGCGTTCGCGTCTATGCCGATGGCGTCCACCATCAGTCGGGTCTTGACCTCCGCCTCGGGCGAGAGCGGGCTGAGCGCCGCCATGCCGAATATGACGATCATTCCGATGGTGAGCAAGCGCGTTTTAAGTCTGCGGGACGGTCTTTTCATGTTTCCTCCTTTTTGCCTTGCATACGCCCGCGGCGATGAGCGCGAGCGGCGGCAGAGCGCACTGCACTATCGCGGAGGGCAGAGAGAGCGCATCCATGGCCAGCTCCACGATGCGGTTGAGATCGCGCACGATCAGCAGTATCACGACATACCCCGCGCACGCCGCGGCGCCGAGCACGTAGGACGCTTTGCGCCCGACCGCGAACGCCGAGCACCTGACGAACGCGCCCGCCATCAGCCCCGCCGACAGCGCCACGCCCGTCTGCCACACGCAGAATATCAGCAGGTCGAACCGCCCGAAGCGGTAGCTGCCCACGGCGAACTGCGTCATGTTGCTGATGTTGTGGCCGTAAGTGAGCACCTCGGTCATGTCGCCGTACGAGGCGAACAGCACGGTGGCGAACGTCATCAGCAGGGCCATGGCGACCGCCGCCGCGATGAGCGCCAGATAGGAGCGTGCGCCGCAACCCGTGGTCTTGCCCGCGAAGAGCAACAGCAGCGAGAGATCGCCGTACCACGCGCCGAAGGGCAGCACGCCCGCGCTCACCTTTCCCCAGCCCTCGCCCACCATGGGCATCAGCCCAGCGAAGTCCACCTCGGGCAGGGTGAGCGCGCCCAGCAGCACCATGCTGACGACGACGGCGGGCGCGAGCAGCTCGGCCAGCCTGCCCGTGACGGACAGCGGCTTGACTGCGAGATACGCCGCGGCGAGAAGAAAAGGCAGGATGTAGAACGCGCCCAGCTCCGAACCGAACACCGAGGTGGAGAAGAACATCTTGACGTCCACCAGCACGAGCAGCAGTTTGAGCAGGCACACGAGCGCGAACAGCGCGACGACGACGCGGGACACTATCCCGCCGAACGCGTCGGACAGCGTGGCGAACAGATCCTTTTCGCTCACGTGCAGCACGGCGGCCACGACGGCGAGCACGACGAGGTCGACGCCCAGCGCGATGAGCATGGCGGTAAAGCCGTCCCGCCCGCTCTCGCGCATGACGAGCACGGGCAGCATGAACATCTTCATCGCAAGCGCGACGAGGAAGGTCACGCACAACAACTGACGCAGTCTTATCTTATCCAAGTCATCCCTCCTTCTGCCTGGTCTTGTTCGACCCGGGCAGGCTCGACGGCCGCCTGTCCATGTCCGTCACGGGCTTTTTGAGCAGGCCGTCCCGCTTGTCGCCCGGCACGCAGGGCGCGTAAGGCGCGAGGTAGGGCGTGCCGTAGCCGTTCAGCCCGGCGACGTACGTCAGCGTTATCACCACGCCCACGAGCAGGCCGAACAGCCCGAGCAGGCCGCCCGCGAGCGTAAAGAGCAGGCGGAGCAGCGAAGAGCTGTCGGCGGCGTCCGGCACGGTGTACGTCGCGATGGAGGACAGCGCGACCATCATGACGGCGGTCGAGCCTATCATGCCCGCCTTGACGGCGGTGTCGCCCAGCACGAGCGCGCCCACCACGCTCATCGCCAGCCCCATCGCCTGGGGCATGCGCACGCCCGCCTCGCGTATCACCTCGAACAGCAGCATCACGAACAGTATCTCGGCGAGCGGCGGCAGAGGCACGCCCTGCGTCGCGTTGATGATGGTGAGCAGGAGCTGATAGGGCAGGACGGAGAAATGGTATATCTCCAGCGCGACGTACGCCCCGGGCAGCAGTATGCCCAGCGCGAGCGCTATGGCGCGGGCGATGCGCACCAAGCTGGCGAACGCCGAACGCTGGTAATAGTCGTCCGCCGACTGCACCGTTTCGAAGTACATGAAGGGCAGCGTGAGCACTATCGGCGAGCCGTCGCACAGCACCGCCACCCTGCCCTCCAGCAGCTTGGCGGCGGCTATGTCCGGCTTCTCGCACGTCCCCGCCTGCGCGAATATGGAGTACGGCCGCGGCTCGAGGTAGGATTGCAGGTAATGCGCGTCGATGATGCCGTCGATGTCTATCTTTTTCAGTCGGGCGAGTATCTCCTCCGCCACGTGCGCGTCCGCGATGCCGTCCACGTACACGACCGCGACGTCCGTGGACGTGGAGCGGCCTATCTTCAGCCGCTCCACCTTGAGCTTGGGCGTGCGCAGTTTGCGTTCGAGCAAGGACAGATTGGTCTTGATGCTCTCGATGAACCCCTCGCGCGGGCCTTTTATGACGCCCGACGTGGGCGGTTCCGCCACCGCGCGCGTTTCGTACTTGCGCACGTTGACGAGCACGCAGTCCGCCTCGCCCTCCATGAACACCATGGCGTCGCCCGAGAGCAGACCGCTCACCGCGTCCGCCATGTCCGTTAAGCGCTTGTGCTCGAAGTTGACCAGCGCCCGTTCTTCCGCCGCCGCGAGGTCGGACCCGTCCGTGCTTTTGAGCGCGCGCAGCAGCTCGCGCAGCGCCTCGGGGTCGGTCAGATCCACGTTGGCGATCACGCAGCCCCGCGCGTTCTTCGCGACGAACTCGCTCTTGGCGTAAAGCGACGCGCTCGACATGCCCGCGAGCAGTTCGTCTGCCGCCGCCACGCCCGTTTTTCTATTTTCCGTCATACGTTTATGTTGCCGCGCGGCACGCAAATTATGCGGACGCACGGCGCGCCGCGGACGTCATGGCACGAAAAAAGGCCGGACGCTCTGTCCGACCTTTTTGTTCGGTCTTGCTCTTCACTCACCGACGGACACCGTCCGATGCGTCAAAGCTCCTTTGCCAGCGGGAGGAGCAGCTCGAAGAGGCTCTCCACGCGGCCTTCGTCCACCGTTTCGGCGATCTTGGGATCGATGGGCAGGGACGCGGTGTGCGGCACGGAATGCTCCTTCGCCAGCGCTTCCAGCTTGCTCTGTCCGAAGATGTAGTGGCGTTTGCCGCAATCGGGGCAGTCGAAATAGGACATGTTCTCCACGATCGCGACGAGGGGCACCTTCATCATGGTGGCCATCTTAGCGGCCTTTTCCACTATCATGGACACCAGCTCCTGCGGGCTGGTGACGAGGATGATGCCGTCCACCTTGAACTGCTGGAGCACGGTGAGGGGCACGTCGCCCGTTCCCGGGGGCATATCCACGAACATGTAGTCCACGTCGCCCCACACGACGTCCGTGTAGAACTGCTGAGCGCAGCCCGTGATGAGCGCGCCGCGCCAGATGACGGGGTCGGTCTCGTTCTCCATGAGCAGGTTGAGGCTCATGACCTTGATGCCCGTGGCCGTTTCCCCGGGCATGATGCCGAGCGCGGACCCGCCCGCGCGCTTTTTCAGGCCGAAGGAACGGGGTATGGACGGGCCGGTGATGTCCGCGTCCAGCACCGCCGTGCTCTTGCCGAGGGAGGCGGTCGCCGAGGCGAGCAGGCTCGTCACGAGGCTCTTGCCCACTCCGCCCTTGCCGCTCATGACGGCGTATACTTTCTTTATCTTATTGATCTCCTTGCGCGCGACGGCCGCGGGGTCGACTTCCTTCTCGCGGGAGGAGCAGCTCGCACCGCAGCTCGAGCAGTCGTGCGTGCAGTTCTCCGCCTCTTTGTCCGCGACGGCGGTATCGCTCTTCTTTTCGTTCATTGTCGTTACCTCTCTTGCCCTACCCGAACGGATACGGCAGTTAATATTATAGCGCGGAGCGCGCGCGTTGTAAAGCAAAACGCGGCGCTCTCTTCGCAAAGAGAGCGCCGCGCCTTCGTTACCCGATCAATGGCGATGTATCTCCTCGTCGGTGGGGATGTAGTCGGTCATGGTCCCCGCGAGGTAAGAGTCGTAAGCCTTCATGTCGAAGTAGCCCGTACCCGTCAGGCCGAACACGATGACCTTCTTCTCGCCCGTCTTCTTGCATTCCAGCGCCTCGTCTATCGCGCCCTTGATGGCGTGAGCGGACTCGGGCGCGGGCAGAGTGCCCTCTATGCGCGCGAACTTGACGGCGGCTTCGAACACTTCCGTCTGCGTGCACGAACGCGCTTCCATGTATTTGTCGTGGTAGAGCTGCGAGAGCACGGGGCTCATGCCGTGATAGCGCAGGCCGCCCGCGTGGTTGGGGCTGGGTATGAAGTCGCAGCCCAGCGTGTACATCTTTGCGAGCGGGGTGGTCTTGGCGGTGTCGCAGAAGTCGTACCTGAACTCGCCGCGCGTGAAGGACGGGCAGGACGCGGGTTCGACCGCGACTATGCGCACGTCCGACTTGCCTTCCAGCTTATCCGCGACGAAGGGCGCGATGAGTCCGCCGAGGTTGGAGCCGCCGCCCGCACAGCCCACGATGACGTCCGGCTTGACGCCCAGTTTGTCCAGCGCGGTCTTGGTCTCCAGACCGATGATGGACTGGTGCAGCAGCACCTGATCGAGCACCGAACCCAGGACGTACCGCGTCTTGTGCTCGGGGTCGGTCACGGCCGCCTCCACCGCCTCGGAAATGGCGCAGCCCAGCGAGCCGTTGGTGCCGGGGTGCTCGGCGAGGATCTTGCGGCCCGCCGCGGTGGTGTCCGAGGGCGAAGGTATGACGGACGCACCGTAGACGTTCATGACGTTGCGGCGGAAGGGTTTCTGTTCGTAAGACACCTTGACCATGTACACCGTGACGGGCATGCCGAAGTAAACGCCCGCCATGGCGAGAGCGGTGCCCCACTGGCCCGCGCCCGTTTCGGTCGTGACGGCTTTGAGGCCCTGCTCCTTGGCGTAGTAGACCTGCGCGGCGGCGGAGTTGAGCTTATGCGAGCCGGAGGTGTTGTTGCCCTCGAACTTGTAGTATATCTCGGCGGGCGTGTCCAGAGCCTTTTCCAGACCGTAAGCGCGCACGAGGGGGCTGGGACGATAGAGCTTGTAAAAGTCCAGCACGGGCTGAGGTATGTCGATGAACTTGTCGGTGTTGTTGAGCTCCTGCTCCGCGAGCTTGTCGCAGAACACGGGAGTGAGGTCCTCCTTGACGCAGGGCTTCATGGTCGCGGGGTTGAGCAGAGGCTCGGGCTTGTTCTTCATGAACCCCTTGATGTTGAGCCACTTGCGGGGCAGCTCGTTCTCTTCCAGATACAGTTTGTAAGGGATCTTTTTGCTCATTGTGCTTTCCTCCTTTCGTTTATTTTCCGCCGCATGAGCACCGGGCGGATCACGGGTGCGCCGCCGCGCCGCGAGCGTTTAAAAGAAAAACGCCCCCGAACGCGCGTCACGGCGCATTCAAGGACGGAAGATTCCGCGGTGCCACCTTGATTCGGTCGGTATCCCGACCGCACTTCGGGGAAACATCCCCCGCAACTGACGCGTGCGTTCTGCGTCGCGCAATACTCGGGTCACCCCTT
>ENA-UOIY01002203-UOIY01002203.1-human-gut-metagenome-genome-assembly--contig:-P114-NODE-2203-length-16033-cov-15.981975_pt1 | contig 16033 bp, 13 predicted proteins | sample MGYA00242335_ERZ723882 | MGnify/ENA metagenome assembly ERZ723882
CAGTGGGAGAGTAGGTAGCCGCCATTTTTAGAGAAGCCCTTCAGGTAGAAATACCCGAAGGGCTTTATTGTTTTGGATACTTTCGGAATTTAAGTACACATCATCCACATACTTCAAATCTCCTGTTCTGCTAAAAAATAAACGACCGGACAATCTTTTAATAATACTTTTTTCAGTATCCTTTTCAGCCTCTTTTTCCTTCAATTTCATTCTTTTTCCTTCTGTTTTATTTAAAATCCCATATTCTGTCAAGACTAAATACCCTTTCAAAATTGAACTACTTTTTCAAAATGGAAAGGTCGGCTCTGTTATTATATATTTCCTTCTTCTTTATATATGTTTGATAATCAATTTATTGCCATTTCTTTTAGAGTTTTGGCACGCATTTGGCATAATACATTGCAAGTATTATAATAATAAATATTTAAAAGATTAAAGACATGGAGATAACACTATCATTTGTTTTTTGCCTCTTGAGCGGCTTTACCTGTTTCTGGCTATTTTGGAAATGTGTAGACTGGTTTGAAAAGATCTAGAAGAGGAAAGGAGAATTAATTATGTATACAGCACTATTTGTATTAGGTATTACAATCTTCGGTTATTTGATGTATGTACTCATCAGCCCCGAGAAGTTTTAAAGTTATACAGTTTAAGGTAAAAGTATGAATACAGAAATTTTAGGTGTGGTCGCACAAGTTGCCTTGATGGTGATTTTGGCTTATCCACTAGGAAGATACATTGCCAAGGTTTATAAAGGAGAGAAAACCTGGTCGGATTTCATGGCTCCTATTGAAAGAGTCATTTATAAAGTATGCGGAATTGACCCTAAAGAAGAAATGAACTGGAAACAGTTTCTGAAAGCATTATTGATATTGAATGCTTTTTGGTTCGTATGGGGAATGGTATTGCTGGTTTCGCAAGGATGGTTACCTTTAAATCCGGATGGCAACGGACCCCAAACGCCGGATCAGGCTTTTAATACCTGTATCAGTTTTATGGTCAACTGTAACTTGCAGCACTATAGTGGCGAAAGCGGATTGACTTACTTCACACAGCTGTTTGTCATTATGCTCTTTCAGTTTATTACCGCTGCAACCGGTATGGCTGCTATGGCTGGTATAATGAAGAGTATGGCTGCCAAGACAACAAAAACAATCGGTAACTTCTGGCATTTTTTAGTCGTGAGCTGTACCCGTATCCTGTTACCGCTTTCTTTGATCGTGGGTTTTATCCTGATTCTTCAGGGAACTCCGATGGGATTCGACGGAAAAATGAAGGTAACTACCCTCGAAGGACAGGAACAGATGGTTTCGCAAGGACCTGCGGCTGCCATTGTGCCCATTAAACAATTAGGAACAAATGGAGGTGGTTACTTTGGTGTGAACTCTTCTCATCCGTTGGAAAATCCGACTTATCTTACCAATATGGTGGAGTGCTGGTCTATCTTGATTATTCCGATGGCAATGGTACTGGCATTAGGGTTTTATACTCGTAGAAAGAAACTGGCTTATAGTATTTTCGGAGTGATGCTCTTTGCTTTCCTGGTAGGCGTCTGTATCAATGTCAGTCAGGAAATGGGGGGAAATCCCCGTATTGATGAGCTGGGAATTGCGCAGGATAACGGTGCGATGGAAGGTAAGGAAGTTCGGCTGGGTGCCGGAGCTACAGCGCTTTGGAGCATTGTGACTACTGTTACTTCCAATGGTTCGGTGAATGGTATGCATGATTCTACTATGCCGTTGTCCGGTATGATGGAGATGCTGAATATGCAGATTAATACCTGGTTCGGCGGTGTCGGCGTAGGTTGGATGAATTATTATACATTCATTATTATCGCGGTATTTATCAGCGGTTTGATGGTAGGACGTACACCGGAATTTCTCGGAAAGAAAGTAGAAGCCCGTGAAATGAAAATAGCTACGATAGTAGCACTGCTTCATCCATTTGTCATATTAGTATTCACAGCAATCTCAAGTTATATATATGTACATCATCCTGACTTTGTGGAAAGCGAGGGCGGTTGGCTGAACAATCTCGGATTCCACGGCTTGAGTGAGCAGCTTTATGAGTATACATCTTGTGCCGCTAACAATGGTTCCGGCTTTGAAGGACTGGGAGATAATACTTATTTTTGGAACTGGACCTGTGGTATTGTACTTATCCTTAGCCGATTCCTGCCTATTATCGGACAGGTTGCCATTGCTGGCCTGCTGGCTCAGAAGAAGTTTATTCCCGAGAGTGCCGGAACACTGAAGACTGATACGCTGACTTTTGGAATAATGACATTTGTCGTTATCTTCATTGTGGCTGCCCTGTCCTTCTTCCCGGTACACGCTTTGAGTACAATTGCCGAACATTTAAGTTTGTAATTCTGAATTAGAGAAGATATGAAAAATATGAAATCAGCTTCTTTGTTTCAAAAGGAGCAAGTTATAGAAAGCCTGAAACAATCATTCGTGAAGCTAAACCCGCGACTGATGATAAAGAACCCAATCATGTATACGGTAGAGGTGGCTACAGTGGTCATGTTGTTTGTGACACTTTACTCCATCATCAATCCCTCTCAGGGTTCGTTTGCCTACAACATAGCCGTGTTTATCATTCTGTTTATTACATTGCTGTTTGCCAATTTTGCCGAAGCGATTGCCGAAGCACGGGGAAAAGCGCAAGCCGACAGCCTGCGTAAAACACGGGAAGAGACACCTGCCAAAAAGGTGGAAGGTAATCAAATAGTGACTGTAAGTTCTTCGCAGCTAAAGAAAGGAGACGTGTTTGTCTGTGAAGCCGGAGACGTGATTCCGTCCGATGGGGAAATAATCGAAGGATTGGCTTCTATTGATGAAAGTGCGATTACAGGTGAGTCCGCTCCGGTGATCCGGGAGGCAGGCGGCGATAAAAGCTCAGTGACGGGAGGTACGAAAGTGCTGTCCGATCATATAAAAGTAATGGTGACCACCCAACCGGGAGAAAGTTTTCTGGATAAAATGATTGCACTGGTAGAAGGTGCGTCCCGTCAGAAAACTCCGAATGAGATAGCGTTGACTATTCTGCTGGCAGGTTTTACGCTTGTCTTTGTCATTGTGTGTGTTACGTTGAAACCATTTGCCGATTACAGCAATACTGTCATCACCATTGCTTCACTTATTTCTTTGTTCGTGTGCCTCATTCCGACAACTATCGGCGGACTTCTTTCTGCCATCGGTATTGCCGGTATGGACCGTGCGCTGCGGGCCAATGTGATTACGAAATCGGGTAAAGCAGTGGAAACTGCCGGTGATATCGACACATTGCTGCTGGATAAGACCGGAACCATCACTATCGGCAATCGTAAAGCCACTCACTTTCACACGGCTCCGGGCATCGATTTGCACGATTTTGTAGAGACCTGTCTGCTTTCTTCTTTATCCGATGAAACGCCGGAAGGTAAATCTATCGTTGAGCTGGGACGTGAATCCGGAATCCGTATGCGCAGCCTGAATACGACAGGCGCACGAATGATTAAGTTTACAGCCGAAACCAAATGCTCGGGTGTCGATTTGCCGGACGGAACTCAGATTCGTAAAGGGGCTTTTGATGCTATCCGTAAGATTGTGGAAACTGCCGGAAACAAATTCCCCGAAGAAGTGGAAAAGGTGATTGCTGCTATTTCAAGTAATGGTGGTACGCCGTTGGTGGTATGTGTTAATCGGAAAGTGACGGGTGTTATCGAATTGCAGGATATCATCAAGCCGGGTATTCAGGAACGTTTCGAACGCTTGCGCAAAATGGGAGTGAAGACGGTGATGGTGACCGGTGATAACCCGCTGACTGCCAAATATATTACAGAAAAGGCAGGTGTCGATGATTTTATTGCCGAAGCGAAGCCGGAAGATAAAATGGAATATATCAAGAAGGAACAACAGTCCGGCAAACTGGTGGCAATGATGGGGGACGGTACGAATGATGCTCCCGCTTTGGCTCAGGCGAATGTCGGAGTGGCGATGAATAGTGGTACGCAGGCTGCAAAGGAAGCCGGCAATATGGTGGACCTGGATAACGATCCAACAAAACTGATCGAGATTGTGGAAATCGGTAAGCAGTTGCTGATGACTCGTGGAACACTGACTACTTTCTCTATCGCCAACGATGTGGCTAAGTATTTTGCCATTGTGCCCGCCTTGTTTATGGTGGCTATCCCCGAGCTGGCAGCGTTGAATATTATGCAGTTGCATAGTCCTGAGAGTGCGATTCTTTCGGCAGTCATCTTCAATGCGATTATTATTCCGATCCTGATTCCGCTGGCTTTGCGTGGCGTTCAGTACAAGCCGATAGGTGCAAGTGCCTTGCTCCGCCGGAATCTGCTGATTTACGGTGTAGGTGGTGTGATTGCTCCGTTTATCGGAATTAAACTGATTGATTTATTAGTAGGTTTATTCTTTTAATTAAAAAACAATAGCGATGAAAACTTTATTTAAATCACTAAAGATAACTCTTGTTTTCTGTGTCTTTTTCTCCGTATTCTATATTCTTATTTTGTGGTTGTTTGCACAAGTGGCAGGACCTAATAAGGGAAATGCTGAAGTTGCCACACTGGATGGAAAAGTGGTGGGTGCGGCCAATGTCGGTCAGATGTTTACAAAAGATATTTATTTCTGGGGACGTCCTTCGTGTGCCGGAGACGGTTATGATGCTTCTAGTTCGTCCGGTAGCAACAAAGGACCCACGAATCCCGAATATCTGGCTGAAGTGGAAGCGCGTATCGATACGTTCCTTGTACATCATCCCTATCTGAGCCGTAAAGATGTTCCGGCGGAGATGGTAACGGCGAGTGCCTCCGGTCTCGACCCTAACATTACTCCGCAATGTGCATACGTGCAGGTAAAGAGAGTGGCGCAGGCACGTGGCCTGACTGAAAAACAAGTGAAAGAAATCGTTGATCAAAGCGTGGAGAAGCCTTTACTCGGACTTTTCGGAACGGAGAAAATAAATGTGCTGAAGCTGAATATAGCACTTGAAGAGAATAAATAACCAAACACTGGGCGGCGTGCCTGTCCGAATCGTTTTAGTTATTTATTGCGGTTCAAATAAACAGGGTTGAACAGGGCGCTGCTCTTTTTTAGAAACATAAAATAAAAAGATAAATATGAAGAGTTTTTTTAGTAAGAAGATTGTTGTAGGAGCATTGGTTGCGGCAACTGTATGCGTATCGGGTATAACGGATGCAAAAGCACAGGAATTTACTGTGCAGGGAGATATTGTCAGTTCCTATGTCTGGCGGGGAATGTATCAGGGTGGAGGTGCGGCTTTTCAACCCACGCTGGGGTTTGGGGTTGATAATTTTTCTGTTACCGCATGGGGATCTACTAATTTCAGTGGAGGGAATAAAGAACTGGATCTGACTCTTGCCTATAAGTTTGGTGAGGCAGGACCTACGCTGACGGTTGCCGATTTGTGGTGGGAAGGTGAAGGGGCATATAAATATTTTAATTTTAAGAGCCACGAGACGGGACATCATTTTGAGGCGGGATTGGCTTATACGTTGCCCGTAGAGAAGTTTCCCCTGTCCGTAGCGTGGTATACGATGTTTGCCGGAAAAGACAAGAAGCTGAATGATAGCGGAGAACTGAAACAGAATTATTCCTCCTATCTGGAACTGAACTATCCTTTCAGCGTGAAAAATGTCGATTTAAATGTAACTTGCGGCGCAGTGCCGTATAAGGCGGAGAGTATGTACACGAATAGTGGCTTCGCCGTGACTAATGTAGCTTTAAGAGGAATGACAGAGATAAAAATTAATGATAAGTTTTCATTGCCGATATTTGCACAGGCTATATGGAATCCATGTGTTGAAGATGCTTTCTTGGTTTTTGGCGTAACTTTAAGACCATAGATATAAACTCATGAATTTTTATTATGCAGAAACCCGTGGTGATCGTGATGATTACTACGGGTTGAAATAGTTTATAAACAGCAATTAATGAAATGGATATGGATAGAGAACAGAGTGTACAACATTTTTTGGATCTGATCAAGAAGTCTCATCGAGGCAAATTTAAAATCTATATCGGCATGATAGCCGGTGTAGGGAAGTCTTACCGTATGCTTCAGGAGGCTCATGAACTGCTGGAGAATGGGGTGGACGTACAAATCGGCTATATTGAAACTCACGGACGTGCCGGAACGGAGGCTTTGATGCAGGGACTGCCTGTGATCCCCCGACGTAAAATTTTCTATAAAGGAAAAGAGTTGGAGGAAATGGATGTAGACGCCATTATCCGCCTTCATCCCGAGATTGTGATTGTGGACGAACTGGCACATACCAATGTGGAAGGCAGTTTGAACGAGAAACGTTGGCAGGATGTGATGACTCTGTTGGATGAAGGGATTAATGTGATTTCCGCAATCAATATCCAGCATATCGAGAGTGTGAATGAAGAAGTGCAGGAGATTACAGGGATCGAGGTGAAAGAACGGGTGCCGGACAGTGTGCTTCAGGAAGCGGATGAAGTGGTGAATATCGACTTGACAGCGGAAGAACTGATCTCGCGTCTGAAAGCAGGAAAGATATACCGTCCGGAAAAGATTCAGACAGCGCTGGATAATTTCTTCCGGACCGAGAATATCCTTCAACTGCGGGAACTGGCTCTGAAGGAAGTGGCGCTCCGGGTGGAGAAGAAGGTGGAAAATGAGGTTGTGATGGGTGTCTCGGTCGGAATCAGGCATGAGAAGTTCATGGCTTGTATCAGTAGTCATGAGAAAACACCCAGAAGGATTATCCGGAAGGCGGCACGTCTGGCAACACGATATAATACGACTTTCGTTGCTCTCTATGTGCAGACTCCGAGGGAGAGTATGGATCGGATTGATCTGGCCAGCCAGCGTTATCTGCTGAATCATTTTAAGCTGGTGGCAGAACTGGGCGGAGAGGTCATCCAGGTGCAGTCGAAGGATATTCTGGGGAGTATTGTCAAAGTTTGTCGGGACAAGCAAATATCTTCTGTCTGCATGGGAACTCCTAATCTGAGATTTCCTCATGCCATTTGCTCCATACTCGGATATCGAAAGTTTTTGAATAATTTGTCACAAGCTAATGTAGATTTGATTATACTTGCATAATATTAACCGTATGAACGATATGAATATTAAAACAAAACTGATTCTCGGCATCGGGATGCTGGCGGGAATGATTATTTTGCTGGTAACACTTTCTGTTGTGAACCTTCAGCTGCTGACTGCCACAGAACCTGACAGCCCTGCCGCTATGCCGGCATTGGAACGCGCTCTGTTGTGGATTTCCGTTACCGGCGGTATTTGTATATTGACCGGATTGACATTGCTGTATTGGTTGCCCCGAACAATCAGTAAACCCATCAAGGAACTGAAACAAGGGATTCTTGAAATAGCCAATCATAATTATGAAGAACGGCTGGATATGAGAAATAATCAGGAGTTTCGGGAAGTTGCCGAGAGTTTCAACCGTATGGCGGAACGTCTGGCCGAGTATCGGGCAAGTACGTTAGCGGATATTCTTTCTGCCAAGAAGTTCATTGAGGCCATCGTGAACAGTATTGACGATCCGATAATTGGTCTGAATATGGATCGTGAGATTTTGTTTATTAATGAGGAAGCACTGAATGTACTGAATCTGAAAAGAGGCAACGTCATACGTAAATCTGCGGAAGAATTGTCTTTGAAGAATGATTTGCTTCGCCGGTTGATTCGTGAACTGGTGACGCCGGGAGATCAGAAAGAACCGTTAAAGATATATGCCGATGATAAAGAGAGTTATTTCAAGGCATCCTATATTCCTATCATAAATACGGATGCGGGGAAGGATGAACCCTGTAAATTAGGGGATGTCATTCTGCTGAAGAATATAACGGAATTCAAGGAACTGGATTCTGCCAAGACTACATTTATTTCGACCATTTCACACGAATTGAAAACTCCGATTGCGGCTATCATGATGAGTCTGCAGCTATTGGAAGATAAACGTGTCGGTGCGCTGAATGATGAACAGGAACAGTTGTCCAAAAGCATCAAGGAAAATAGCGAACGCCTGTTGAGCATTACGGGCGAATTGCTGAATATGACTCAGGTAGAGGCAGGCAAGCTGCAATTAATGCCGAAGATAACGAAGCCCATTGAACTGATAGAATATGCGATTAAAGCTAATCAGGTACAAGCGGATAAGTTCAATATTCAGATAGAAGTAGAGTACCCGGAAGAGAAAATCGGCAAGCTCTTTGTCGATAGTGAGAAGATAGCTTGGGTATTGACTAATTTGCTCAGCAATGCGATCCGTTATTCTAAAGAAAACGGGCGTGTCGTGATTGGCGCCAGGCAGGAAGGAGATATGATCGACCTGTACGTTCAGGATTTCGGTAAAGGCATCGATCCTCGTTACCACAAGAGTATTTTCGATCGTTACTTCCGTGTTCCCGGAACAAAAGTTCAGGGCAGCGGACTCGGTTTGTCTATTTCGAGAGACTTTGTGGAAGCACATGGCGGTACGCTGACAGTAGAAAGTGAACTGGGGAAAGGAAGCCGGTTTGTGATGCGACTGAAAGCATAAAAGAGAATGTTCGGAAAGTGTCCGGAGGCGGTTGCTGTGATAAATAAATGTGGTAGCTGATTTAATTTGAAATGAAACTTTGGGAATCAAGACATTGCAGCGTCTTTTAAAATCTTTATATTTGCAGACTAATTGAAGTTAAAGTCAAATTTATACAATATAATAACTTAAAAGAACCAGAATCAGATGAAACAGGACATGATTGTTATCCTTGACTTGGGTAGTCACGAGAATACGGTATTGGCGCGTGCCATCCGTGCATTAGGAGTTTATAGTGAGATTTATCCTCACGACATCACAGTAGAAGAACTGAAAGCATTGCCCAACGTAAAGGGTATTATTATCAATGGTGGACTGAACAACGTGATCGACGGCGTTGCTATTGACGTGAATCCGTCTATCTATACGATGGGGATTCCTGTTATGGCTGCCGGTCACGATAAAGCGACTTGCGCAGTGAAGCTTCCGGCATTTACAGATGATATCGAGGCTATTAAGGCTGCTGTAAAGTCTTTCGTGTTTGATACTTGTCAGGCTGAAGCTAACTGGAATATGGCGAACTTTGTCAATGACCAGATCGAGCTGATCAGACGTCAGGTGGGTGATAAGAAAGTATTGCTGGCATTGTCGGGTGGTGTTGACAGCTCAGTGGTAGCTGCTTTACTTCTGAAGGCAATCGGTGAAAATTTGGTATGTGTGCACGTAAATCACGGCTTGATGCGTAAAGGTGAGTCTGAAGATGTTGTCGAAGTATTCAGTAACCAATTGAAAGCAAATCTGGTTTATGTAGATGTAACAGACCGCTTCCTGGATAAATTGGCAGGTGTGGAAGATCCCGAACAGAAACGTAAGATTATCGGTGGTGAGTTTATCCGTGTGTTCGAAGAAGAAGCACGTAAACTGGATGGTATCGATTTCTTAGGTCAGGGTACTATTTATCCGGATATTGTAGAGAGCGGAACGAAGACTGCCAAGATGGTGAAATCTCATCATAATGTAGGCGGTCTGCCTGAAGATCTTAAGTTCCAGCTTGTAGAGCCCTTGCGCCAGTTGTTCAAGGATGAAGTTCGTGCTTGTGGTCTGGAGTTGGGTTTGCCTTATGAGATGGTTTACCGTCAGCCGTTCCCCGGTCCCGGTTTAGGTGTACGTTGTCTGGGTGCTATCACACGCGATCGTCTGGAAGCAGTACGTGAATCTGACGCTATTCTGCGTGAAGAATTCCAGATTGCCGGCCTGGATAAGAAGGTATGGCAATACTTTACCGTAGTGCCCGACTTTAAATCTGTTGGTGTACGCGATAATGCCCGTTCTTTCGACTGGCCGGTGATTATCCGCGCTGTCAATACGGTAGATGCCATGACAGCTACTATTGAACCGGTAGACTGGCCTATCCTGATGAAAATCACAGACCGTATTCTGAAAGAAGTGAAGAATGTGAATCGTGTTTGCTATGATATGTCGCCGAAACCTAATGCGACTATTGAATGGGAATAAGCGTATAGAGCATTAAATAGAATAGCCCCCGGAAGCTGAATATAAACTTTCGGGGGCTAATTTTTTGCATTTAGCGTCACCTATGGCGTCACCTGCCGCCAATTGATGTATAAAAGAAAAAGGCACCCAAGAGTGGAAGCCTCTCAAATGCCTTATTCTTATCAAGTAGCGGGACCCGGGATTGAACCGGGGACCTCATGATTATGAATCATGCGCTCTAACCAGCTGAGCTATCCCGCCATCATTTCTCGATTGCGGGTGCAAAGATAGATGTTTTTCTGTAATCTCCAAAACAATTCATAACTTTTTTGTGTTTTTTCTTTAGAACGAGGTTCTCTTTTCCCTATAAATAGGGAGTTTGGGGCCTTGAAAAGAAATAAGTTTTAAATAAAGTGTCTGATTTATGCCACATAATTAGAAAAAAGTATTTATCTTGGCACACGTAAAAACAATTCGAAATTGCTATGAAAAAAGAAAAAATTCATTTGGAGTATTTGTTGAACGCAACATCTAAAAATATTCTTTGGGCAGCTATTAGCACACCGACCGGGTTGGAGGACTGGTTTGCTGATAAAGTAGTATCTGATGATAAAATCGTAGAATTCCATTGGGGGAAGACTGAACAAAGAAATGCCGAAATTATTGCGATCCGTTCTTTCTCATTTATTCGCTTCCGTTGGCAGGATGACGAAAACGAACGCGACTACTTTGAGATCAAAATGACTTATAATGAGCTGACAAGTGACTATGTATTAGAAATTACAGACTTCGCAGAGGCGGACGAAGTTGCTGACATGAAAGAATTGTGGGAGTCGCAAGTGGCGAAATTGAGAAGAACGTGTGGTTTTTAGTTAACTTTCAACTAAAAATTTTCTATGCTACTTTTTTTGTGCTAATTTTGCGTCTTAATTGCACGAACCTATTAAGATGCTACGCATAAAGAAATTAGATATATTTATCGTAAAGAGCTTCCTGATGCTCTTTATAGGTACATTCTTCATCTGTCTCTTCATCTTCATGATGCAGTTTTTGTGGAGATATGTAGACGAATTAGTCGGAAAGGGACTGGATATGAGTGTGATAGCTCAGTTCTTCTTTTATTCCGCATTGACACTGGTGCCAATATCGTTGCCGTTGGCAATATTGCTGGCTTCTTTAATAACCTTCGGCAACTTTGGCGAACGTTACGAGTTGCTCGCAATGAAAGCTGCGGGTATATCCTTGCTTAAAATTATGCGTCCGCTGGCTTTCTTTGTCTGTGGTTTGGTTGCTGTCTCTTTTTATTTCCAGAATGTCGTGGGGCCTATTGCTCAGACGAAACTATACACACTGATTATTTCGATGAAACAAAAGTCTCCGGAATTGGATATCCCGGAGGGGGTGTTTTATTCGGAAATACCGGATTATAACCTGAAGATAGCCAAGAAGAACCGGAAAACAGGTATGATGTATGATGTGCTGATCTATAACCTGAAAGACGGATTTGAGAACGCACATATTATTTATGCAGATTCCGGACGAATGGAAATGACTGCAGACAAGCAGCATCTCTGGCTGCATTTGTACAGTGGTGATTTATTTGAAAACCTGAGATCACAGAGTATGAAATCTCAGAATGTGCCGTATCGTCGGGAAGAATTCCGGGAAAAACATACGATTATTGAGTTTGACTCAGACTTTAATATGGCGGATGCCAGTATTATGAGCAATACATCTGCTGCCAAAGATATGTCGATGCTGCAAGCCTCCATCGACTCAATGAAAATGGTGGGCGATAGTATCGGAAGACAATATTACCGGGAAGTTTCTGAAGGGAATTTCCGTACCACCTATGGATTGACAAAGGAGGATACAGTCAAGATTATGGAGGCGAATATTACTGAATATAATATCGACAGTCTCTATGAGGTAGCTCCTTTGATGCAGAAGCAGAAGGTGATTTCATCCGCTGCAAGTCGTGCGGAAAACCTGAGCAGTGATATAAACTTCAAGAGTTACACGATGGGTAGCCATGATTATAGTATGCGGAAGCATGAGATAGAGTGGCATAAAAAGATCACTATTTCACTTTCCTGCCTGCTGTTCTTCTTCATTGGTGCTCCATTGGGCGGAATTATCCGTAAAGGAGGACTCGGTATGCCGGTCATCGTTTCGGTGATGGTATTCATCATTTATTATATCATAGATAATACGGGCTATAAGATGGCACGTGACGGCAGATGGGTCGTATGGATGGGAGTGTGGACCAGTAGTGCCGTACTTGCCCCGTTGGGTGCTTTCCTGACTTACAAATCAAATAAAGACTCTGTAGTGCTCAATGCCGATGCGTATATCAATTGGTTTAAGAAGATTGTCGGTATCCGTAACATACGCCATTTATTCAAGAAAGAGGTGGTGATTCACGATCCGGATTATACTCGCATACCGGGTGATTTGCAGGTGCTTACTGACGAGTGCAAAGAGTATATAGCTAAAAATCGTCTGATGAAAGCTCCGAATTATTTTAAGCTGTGGATGTCGGGCGAGAAGGATGATGAGATGATATCTATCAATGAAAAGTTAGAGACACTCATAGAGGAGATGTCCAATACGAAGTCTGTGACTTTGCTGAATACATTAAACAATTATCCGATTATTTCCGTTTCTGCTCATATACGCCCGTTCCACACCTATTGGCTGAATCTGGCTGCCGGGGTTATTTTCCCTATAGGATTATTCTTTTATTTCCGCATCTGGGCATTCCGTGTCCGGTTGGCGAAAGATATGGAACGGATTATAAAAAACAATGAACAAATTCAATTCATCATACAGAATATTAATAAATAAGTGTTATGGAAGAGATTAAAATGGATAGAATAGAAGATGCGATTGCCGATTTCAAAGAAGGCAAGTTTGTCATTGTAGTGGATGATGAAGATCGTGAAAACGAAGGTGATTTAATCATAGCTGCCGAAAAGATAACTCCTGAGAAAGTTAACTTTATGTTGAAACATGCGCGTGGTGTGCTCTGTGCACCTATCACGGTGTCGCGTTGTAAAGAACTGGATTTGCCGCATCAGGTCAGTGATAATACTTCTGTATTGGGCACTCCTTTTACAGTGACAATTGACAAACTGGAAGGTTGTAGTACCGGAGTTTCTGCTTCCGACCGTGCTGCTACTATTCAGGCGTTGGCCGATCCTGCTTCTACACCGGCTACTTTCGGACGTCCCGGACATATTAATCCGCTGTATGCACAGGAAAAAGGAGTACTTCGTCGTGCCGGACATACAGAAGCTACCATCGATATGGCACGCCTTGCCGGACTTTACCCTGCAGGTGCTCTGATGGAAATAATGAGCGATGACGGTACGATGGCACGTCTGCCGGAACTTCGTGCAATGGCTGATGAACATGGACTGAAACTGATTTCCATTCATGACTTGATTGCTTATCGTCTGAAACAGGAGTCAATCGTAGAAAAAGGCGTTGAGGTAAATATGCCGACCGAACATGGTATGTTCCGTCTGATTCCTTTCCGTCAGAAATCGAATGGACTGGAGCATATGGCTATATTTAAAGGTACATGGAATGAAGACGAACCTATCTTGGTGCGTGTCCATTCATCTTGCGCTACTGGTGATATTCTTGGCTCACACCGTTGTGATTGTGGCGAGCAGTTGCATAAAGCGATGGAAATGATTGAAAAAGAAGGAAAAGGTGTGGTGGTTTATCTGAATCAGGAAGGCCGTGGTATCGGTTTGATGGAAAAGATGAAAGCATATAAACTTCAGGAAGACGGTATGGATACCGTTGACGCCAACCTTTGCTTAGGACACCTGGCAGACGAACGCGACTATGGAGTGGGAGCCCAGATTCTGCGTGAACTGGGAGTGCACAAAATGAAACTTCTGACAAATAATCCCGTGAAACGTGTAGGGCTGGAAGCCTATGGACTGGAAATTGTAGAAAATGTACCTGTTGAAACAGTTCCTAATCCTTATAATGAGCGATATCTGAGAACAAAGAAAGAAAGAATGGGACATACATTACATTTTAATAAGTAAAATGCCATTTTGTTTTCATATGTCGAATATTATCGCTTATTTTGCAACGAATTTCACTCAACAACAATAAAATAGATACAAAATGAATCAATTATCAGATCGTTTGAACAGCTTGTCGCCGTCGGCGACGCTTGCCATGTCGCAAAAGAGCAACGAACTCAAAGCGCAAGGTATTGATGTTATTAACTTAAGTGTAGGAGAACCGGATTTCAATACTCCTGACCACATCAAAGAAGCTGCGAAGAAAGCCATTGATGATAACTTTTCTCGCTACTCTCCGGTACCGGGTTATCCGGCTTTACGCAATGCGATTGTTGAGAAGCTGAAAAAAGAGAACGGTCTTGAATATACTGCTGCCCAGATTTCTTGTGCCAATGGTGCAAAGCAATCTGTTTGTAATGCAATCCTGGTATTGGTAAATCCGGGTGATGAAGTAATTGTACCGGCTCCTTACTGGGTGAGCTATCCGGAAATGGTGAAGATGGCAGAAGGTACTCCCGTCATTGTTTCTGCCAGTATCGAACAAGATTTCAAAATTACTCCGGAACAACTGGAAGCAGCTATAACTCCGAAAACAAAAGCATTGATTCTTTGTTCTCCGTCCAACCCGACAGGTTCTGTTTACAGCAAGGAAGAACTGGCTGGACTGGCAGCCGTGCTGGCTAAGTATCCGCAAGTAGTGGTAATTGCTGACGAAATTTACGAACATATCAATTATATCGGTGCACATCAGAGCATTGCTCAGTTCCCGGAAATGAAAGAACGTACAGTGATTGTGAACGGTGTATCCAAAGCCTATGCGATGACTGGATGGAGAATCGGTTTCATTGCTGGTCCGGAATGGATTGTGAAAGCTTGTAACAAGCTTCAGGGACAATACACTTCGGGTCCTTGCTCGGTATCTCAGAAAGCTGCCGAGGCTGCTTACGTAGGTACACAAGAACCGGTGAAAGAAATGCAGAAGGCATTTGAACGTCGTCGTGACCTGATCGTGAAGTTGGCTAAAGAAGTGCCGGGTTTCGAAGTAAACGTACCGCAAGGCGCTTTCTATCTGTTCCCGAAATGTAGCTACTTCTTCGGAAAGAGCAACGGCGAACGTAAGATTGAAAACTCGGACGACCTGGCAATGTACCTGCTCGAAGATGCTCATGTAGCTTGTGTAGGCGGTACTTCCTTTGGTGCTCCTGAATGTATTCGTATGAGCTACGCTACAAGTGATGAAAACATTGTAGAAGCTATCCGCCGAATCAAGGAAGCATTGGCTAAATTGAAATAAGCAACTTTAAAGAATATAGAACGGTAGGCTATCTCCTGAAAAAGAAAGTCTACCGTTTTTTTATGTAATTTCCTTTTGTCCGTAGCGATAAAATAAAAAAGGCTGCCTTCCGTAGAAAGCAGCCTATACTTTTTTGTAGATTGTATTATTCAGCCGGGTGAATAGCTTCAGACGGGCAAACGTCTGCGCAAGTTCCACAGTCAGTACATACATCTGGGTTGATAGAATAGATATCACCTTCAGAGATAGCTTCTACCGGACACTCGTCAATACAAGTTCCGCAAGCAATACAATCGTCACTAATTACGTAAGCCATTTTTCTAAGATTTAAATTATTAGTACTAATTTCTCCGGCAAAAATAAGGCTTTTATTGATTAGTTGTTATGCTTCTATGATTAAATTGACTTAATTTGTACGTCTTCTAAATAAGCAACATCCCTAATATCTGCTATATTTTTCGTATTTTTGCAGCCAAATTACTAATATATAGCGATTATGCCTTTAAATTTACCCGATAAGCTCCCTGCAATAGAATTATTGAAGGAAGAGAATATTTTCGTAATTGATACTTCGCGTGCTACGCAACAGGATATTCGTCCGTTGCGGATTGTGATTCTGAACCTGATGCCGTTGAAGATTACAACGGAAACAGACTTGGTGCG
>ENA-UOIY01002206-UOIY01002206.1-human-gut-metagenome-genome-assembly--contig:-P114-NODE-2206-length-16001-cov-17.077135_pt1 | contig 16001 bp, 17 predicted proteins | sample MGYA00242335_ERZ723882 | MGnify/ENA metagenome assembly ERZ723882
AAAAAAATGCTGCTTTTTTAAATATCCGCTCTTTCTCTTCTGTTTCTTCACCATCCTTTTTCTTGGCGTCTGCATATTTCCAAATCTCCACCTTGGCGATCGCCTTTTCCCCTCTTTTAACTCCATAACCGTATTCTTTCCAACGGCTAAAACTATGAATTTCTTCCGGCTCTGGTACTTTTTTAAGTTCCCCGTCCTCGCCCTGCATCTCAAAAAAATGCCCTGTACTTCCGATTTTTCCCTCTTCCATCAGCTGATAACGTACATTTAAAAGAATCTGTTCATTTGTCATGGTCTTCCCCTTTCCGCCTGGGAGTTTTCGCCCCCAGGCTTCAAATTCCTCTATCCATTAAAAATTCATGAAATACGCCCGATCGGTCAGCCTGTCTTCCGGGACTACCTCTGTTGCATTGATATCCCTAACCATCAACGACAGCTCTTCCTCATCAAAATCTGTTGTATCTGGAACAAGCATCATTTCATGGATGCTTGACGGTAAAACTGCGACCCGTTTCGTATGATGCTTCTTGGCAAATTCTTCCATAATTTCCCTGTCCAGCACCGCCGACGCCCCATTGATTTTCGATTCGGTTGAAATCATATACATTTTTTCATCCGCCTCACACATTTCGATATAATCTTTCCCCATAAGATCCGCCATAATTTCCGCCATTCCCTGAATCCGAACCGATTTATGTAAGTTCTGCTCTGCCCTCGTCCACGCTTCCGGTGCTGAAATTCCAGCCTTTAGAAGCAAATCCGCAGTTACTTTCATACTGATATTGCCATCCTCCAGACAAGAATCCATCACGATCAAGTATGCCTCGATCCCCTCTAAACCGGATTCCCGTTTTACAATCATTTCAACTCCATCTTTCTGTACCGCAATCGTGATATGCTCTAACACATAATCACGATTCGTTATCTTATCCGCATCAATCCTTGTACTTCTAACTTTCTGATACTGTGCCAAAATCTTATTAACTGCCATGTCTAAACCATCCTCATCATTTATAAGACCATCTGTATAGATGAGCGGTGCAACCTGTCCGACCTGCGACACGATAGCGATCCCTGTATACAGTACACCATTTTTGTTTACTGTCTTCCATTCTGCCTGTAAACCCAGTTTTTCTAACTCCTTTACGATTTCATTCTTCTTTCTCATTGCCAAATTTCCTTTCTTAAACTTTCATATTTGCCTAAATTTTGAGTCTATTCCAACCGTGCTTTCAAGATTCCGAGCTACGGAGGGGAGTGCTCTTTTTCGTAGGTCATAAGCCCTCTTCCTTTCTTCTGTTTTCAATGTTCTGTGCTTTCTGAGTTCTTCGCTTCATCGGGTTTTGTGCGGAGCCGCCTTTATCATATTTCCTGTTGGATGCAAGGGCGCGCCCGGCGCGTACATTTACCCTTGCATCCGGCCGGAAATATGATATGCTCCGCTGTCACAAAACCAGAAGCGAAGAACTTTGAAAGCACGGGGCATGAAAGAAGAAAGGAAAAGGGATTTTGACCGGAGAAAAAAGGGGTTCCCTGGGGAACCGATTGGCAAAGGGGATCCAGATCATCCTCTTTCGGCGCGTTTTCAGACAGTCGTCAGACTGTCAGCACCAGTGGGTGGGAGTGGGCACCGAACCGCGGATGCGGGCAGTCGGAATGGTACTAAAAAAGAACCGTCCATAGAGTTGTACTAAAAAAGCGGGAGAAAAATCCCCGCTTTTTGTTTGCACTATTTACTCAGTTCTTCCTGTCGCGTGAGTAGCATTATAATAGCTCGCTTCATCACTCTCTCGTAGGAATCCCTGTCCATGATACCCAGCATATACAGTATGCACGTAGCTCCGATCACCATTCCATATGCGGCCTCCGCCTCCGTGCTGCTAGGCGCGCTCTGGATGAGGTACAGAAAGTCATAATAAATGGGGCGTGCCAGGTCGTACATGCGGTCCTGCAATTCTGATGCAGACGGGACGCCAGCCCAGAGCTGCGCGATAGCTGCCTGAATGCGACGGTTAATCTGCTCATACTGAATTGCATCCTGCTCATACTGAGCTCTATTCTGCTCATACTGAGCTGCTAATTTTGCTATTAAATCCTCAATTTTGTCTGCCATTTTAATTTCCTCCTATCATTTGAAATAATAATTTTTTTCTAGCCGGATATAGCTACCATCATCCCCTATCACATAGAGCTCATCTCCTAAACGACCAAATTCTTCTGGCGGCACGCGGTAATCGCGCCGGACGGAATAAGTCGTATTCGTTGCTCCATGGCTAAATGAGGTAGATCTTACCCGATAGTCTCGCATCCCGATAATATCCGCAAAATACTGCTGGCTTTTTGGGTCTGTAATGCCAAGGATCACTTTAAATTTGACATTTCCAAGGATGGATTCCCTGATATCCTTGCCATAAAGGATGTCTATGTCAGTAAGTGCCTGGGTTAAAATCATCAGACGGATGTTCTTCTTACGATACTTACGGATGCAGTTTAAAATAGCCGTCCGCCCTATCTGCAGAGATGCAAATTCGTCCAGAACAAACAGGATGTGCGGACGCTGATAATTCTTTCGCTTTGCGCAGTAATCAAAGGTCTGGGATGTAATAATCCCAAGTACCGGTCCATAAATATCCGTATCCGCATCTGGCACTTTTAAAAACACGCTATGGTCTTCCAGGAGTGCCGGAGTTAGAGACGTTTCATTTCCAATCGGACGGCGAATGATATGCTGCATAATGGCACGAGTCGCAAAAATAGAAATTGCATCGTCCACACTTTGCTTGCAGCCTGCCGTGTTCTGCTCGTTCGTTCCATCAAACTGGGCGATATACATGATTGCAGCCTCATCCTCCGAATCTGTGATTTCCTGAAACAATTCAAAAACGCCAAGAGATTTGATTTTTCGACAAATTTCGACAAAATCAAGCCCCTGATGATAGTAGCAAATAAGAGCTCCTGTCAGGATACTCCGCCCAGAGTCATCAAACCATTTTGTTACGCTGCCATCTGCAGCACAATCCGGCATCACGATAAATGCAAGCTTTTGAAGCAGTTCATTTTGTTTCTGAGGGTCTTTTTCTGCGTCAATCGGTGCCAGGATATTATATGGGATGCTAGTTGGAACCTCTACATCCCAAACAAGCTTATTCGGAATATCGCAGTTAGGCTCGATATCGCCCGAAATATCAATCACAAAGCAGGTATTAGGCTTTGCCTGTTCCCGCAATGGCATTCTAAAAAACCGTTTTTTCTCCGCTTCTTGTCTGCAAAATGCTCGGATGCTTGGAATGGCTATGGAAGTGGTTTTTCCTGCGCCGGATGCCGCGCAGACAAAAATATGCCCTTCTTTTGATGCCTTACTGCAGTAGAGTTTCTTCCCTTTTTTCCCAAAAATGATACCCGCTGCTTTATCTGCAGAAGCGATGGAAAGTTTTGGAATACGTTTCTTATCCTTCTTTTCTGGATGTTTCATCATTTCTTTTACATGCTCCTGATAAATTACCAGCACAAGGATAAACAGAAAAAATACTGCAGTGTTTGGATTTTCTTTTATAAAAAAAATCATGTCCCTTACCGTCATCATAACGTAACCTCCTGTTCTTTTTTTACGGTCTGCTTCTGCTCTCGATTACTCCAGGAAAACATCCGCTTTGTCAATTTTTGCGGTCGTGCTTCCAACTCTTCCTTTAACTTTTCTTTCTCTTCATTGGACTTAGAAAGTGCCTGGGTCGCATCCGTCACCCTTTCTTTCAGCTCTGCCAGTTTCATGGCATCCTGCAGCATTTCCTGATTTTTTTGAGAAATCTCCTGCGTCAAATTCTGGATAGTCATATCCTTTTCGAAACTGGTATTAATCAGCTCCGCCAAGTCTTCCACGGTAACGGTTCCTGTAAACGAGCCACCTGTAATTTCCGTTATCCGCTTAAGGTCAGCCACCGTAAGTTTTAATGTATGTCCGCCATCCTTGCGTTTCCGATACACCGTTGCATGGATTCCTGCCTCATTCAAGTATTTCTGCAAATCCGGATGCAGCGTCATCAAAACCGTTTTTTTTGTCAGCTCATAAGCATTCAGCTTATAGTCATATCCTTCATGCTTTTTATCCGGCACCGCTGGAATAAAAGACAAGTGCATATGGTTATGGGAGATACGCTCCCCATCTCCATTTTTTACAATCTCGTCCCGATGAACAACTGCCTGGATGATACAACGTTCGCCCATCGGCAGGCGCTCCGCCCAAAACTGATAACAGGCTTTAAAAAATCTTCCCTCTTCTTCTGGCGGGCAATCATCAGGACACTGTATAATGCAGCTGACTGCTTTCACCAGGTTTTTGCGGTTGTATTTGAAAATTTCTTTTTCCAAATCCTTCCGATACTGGTTTACCTCTTCCGGCGTATTCCCACGGCTTACAAGTTCCTCATTCGCTCCCTGCAGCTCCGGCACAATGCTCTCGTTCCCATATTTTCCACTCGGAAGTGCCCGCATATTATGACGGATGATATGTAAAATCTCGTTTGAGTGATATTTTTTTAGTTCCATCTTATATGCCCCTATCCTTTTAATAAACGTCCCCACGAATAATCGGGCCAGACGGTGGACAGCAAGAAGAACCTAGATACAGTGGCCACACCGAATGCAGAAAAGCTTCCCGTATCGCCATTAGTGCTTCTTTTTCTCCCTCGATTGTGACTCCGACTTTTGCATCTTCCAAGTATTCTTTTTGTACCATTTTGCCACGACAATCAATCTGATCGTCCACCAGTCTCTTCATCCCCGTAATAGATTCTTTTTTTACGATTTTATAGATGTCTGTCGTTTTAAACGCAAATGTATCCGTAATCGTAAAGCTATCATCTATCTTTTTTAATGCCTCAACATCATCTCTTAAAACACCCATACAACGTCCAATCATACCAACGAGAGCTGACTTACCAGGTGCATCTCCCGTTACACCTCGTTCTGCCCCACGCCATGACTGCATGAGACCTTCAAAATACAAATCCAGTTTCATAATTAATAGCCCTCTTTTTATATTTATCGCCGTTTTCTTTAACAGTTTCCGATGATTGCAACATCATCGGAAACTGCCTATTTTTACTTATAAACAAAATAACCGTTTTCTACCTGCAGACATTCCGTCTTGATAATAACTTCTTTTTCTGGGTCACCGCTCTCCAGCAAAAACATTGGAAGCATTCTGGCTGTCGGTTTAACAAGGATTCCATGAATCTTTTCCTCATCTCCAGCAGCAAATTTTAAAGCCACATCTCTGGAATAGGTTGCAGAAATATATGGTCTATCTTCCGGCTGCATTTCTCCAGCGCGCCATAACAAAATTTGAGAACCGACCATCGGAAGTTTGTCCCAAATCGCATCATACTGACTAATCGCCCAATCATTACGTCCTTCAACCATGATAGAACTCTGTGCCATACATAACCGTCCTTTTTCGGTATCAGTCAGATTCTGCATAACGGTTTCATATTCCTTTCCACATTCCTCAAAGCTATGCTTTTCAAAATGATATTTCTTTTCAAGGTCCGCAACCTTTTTTTCAAGCTTCCGACGAATTTCGCCCATTTCTTCCTGCGATGGAGTACCATCTTTAAAATCAGACTTCATAAAACCACCAAGATCCATATACTGTTCCTGATAATATTCATCTCCAAAGGAGATATTCTCAAAATCAATTTTTGCATTCTCTTCTCCTACAATAGGTAATGTTGTGATACACTCCATATCCAGATCAATCGACACAAAGACTCCAACAACCCCTTCAGATGTTCCATACATCTTAAAATGATCCTCAATATTCGTACACGCCTCATTTACATATTCCGCATTCGATTTAAAATACATAACTATTTTTTCCTCCGTCACATTTATATTTTTATCGTTTTAGGTAAGCAGCTGACTTATCATGCCTATATTATCCAAAATTTTTCCTCTTCCTTCACTATAGTTCATGAAAAAAATGAAAGAATATTTTTTCATATTATTCAACATTTTGAAGATATGTGTTATAATACATGCACTAAAGTGCTATACCATCCGAAGGAGACCAATATGAGTAAAACTACCAAAGACGAACAAACTTTACAAAGAACCATTCAAAACAGATTTCATACCTTTTTTTCCAATCACCCTAATACCTGGAATATTAATACTCTTGTCTCAAGTACTGGTCTCAATTATCAAAAAATCTACCGTACAATAAACGGCACACATGTTACCCCGGAAAATTTAAGAGCTATCTCTATCGCTACAGGTGTATCCACAGATTATTTTTTAGGTTTATCAGGTAAGGAAACGACTCTCGATATAACTACATATCAGGGAGTGTTTTATTACCTCCGCTACATGATCGAAAACGACATGATAGGTTATGACTTTATACGCAAAGAAATAGGATTATGCGTAAAAGGACAGCCAGAATCCTTTTTAAGAGCTTCTACAAAATTACGTATGACCTTTTGGGAAGATATGAAATATTACGATTACGGTAATAACTTAGATTATATACAGAAAGATTTTGAAGACTTATATGATATATGGAAACAAAAACGCAGAAATTTATTTACAATTTTTATGAATGAAAAAGAAGATTATAATGACTGGAAACGTGCGTTCGGAACTTACCTAGAAAACCAATTAAATATAAAAAATTGGACTGCCAAAAAATTAGACGAACAAATTACATTTAACGAAAATGGCAATAACCTCCCCTCATTAAGTAAAGGCTTAATTTCGCACTATATTTCTGGCAAGGTAACACCACCTATAGAACGAATCTGTGCTTTGGCAAAATTATTTAAAACCACAACCGACCATCTGCTTGGAACCGATTGGAACGATTTAAACAATCCCCCAAAACCTGGAGATCTCTTCGATGCAATTTTTTTCATGAAAGAGCATCTTATACTAATCTCAACAGACGAATTTGTATCTAAAGATGAACTCGAAACCATTTATGTACGAGATCCCATTGCAAAACGATTTTGTAAACGATATTATACACTTTACCAAAATTTAAAATTAAATAACAACCTTGATGCAAGACAAGAGCTATTTCACAAAATTGCTGATAAATTTACAATGTCCATCCCCCTTTACAAGAAATTCTGGAGCGAAGACATACCACTTGGAGAAGCAGATGACAACCTAGACGAATGCTATCGTTGGCTATCAAAACTCCATAAATAAAGAAATAAGTTAATTTTTTCTTCAAGAATTTCTTGACAAAGCGACCGCGAAGCGAATAGGCTGGCGAGAGCCAAGGAAACGGCTGCAGGGTAGACTCTCCCTGCAGAAATCTGCAAGAGTGTCTAACCCTGGAATGGAATAGGCAGTATGGTCGCCTGAGGTATCCGTCCTGTTTGTCTAGCTCGGTTAGCATAAATCTGAGACGCCACTCTCAAATTTAGGATCCCATACACTTTCTGCACGCGTCAAACGCCTCTCTACGTGCGCGGTCTTTCGACCTGTCTGTGCACTCCCTGCGCCCACTAATACCATGAGACGCAGCGTATCTTGCCTCCGCGGGATAGTTTTAATCATGCCAGGCAAATGAGCCTGGTTTAGACATATGAGGTCTCTCTTCCGCCTTCAACCTCTGACGTCACCCCTGCAGGACAAACGAGTCTGCAGGGGACCGGATCCATTTTATGATTGAGCTGGATCAGACTACCCGATTATTTATACTGGCCAACGTCGTACCAGATAGCGTACCATCCCGTATAGTATGTACCGGACAGCCGCCCTCTTACCTCTGTAAGCAGGGACAAAAGAACAAATAAAAAAGCCGTAACAGCAATAAGTCAGTGTTCGCACACCTCAACTTATCGCCATTACGGCGTCACATCGTGTCAAATTCTAAAAAAAGAGTAGACTTTTTCCCTTATAAGGATTGCCAAAATAACCTTTTTGCACTATAATATAGGGGAGTCTAAAAAGGTTATAAGCTAATCCTGCTGCAGGCATGCGTGGTGTGCCTAAAGCTATTCGAAGTCGCCAAACTTCAAAAGCTTTCATATTTGTTTAAAAGAGTTGCTACGCCAATAGCGACTCTTTTTTTCTTTTATTCGTTTGTTCTTACTTATCATAGCCTATTTTTTCCAAAAAAGCAACAAAATTACGCATAAACTTGTGTTTTTTTATTTGCCTATTGATTTTTACGCATTATTTTACTATAATTTAAATTAAAATAATTTAAAATAATTTATTTTAATCTATTTTAGATTATTTTAAATTAAAATAATCTAAAATAATGGAGGTGAATTATGGCAACGGTTATATGCATTGCAAATCAAAAAGGTGGGATTGGAAAAACTACAACTGCCACTTCCATAGCAACCATCTTATCCGATAAAGGATATAAAACCCTTTTGATCGACTCAGATCTACAAGGTAACAGCACTGATACATACCGCGCCTCGTTCGAGGGCGTCGCAACCTTATATGATATCCTTTTGGAAGAGAATCCGGCAGATATCAATGACACCATTCAGCATACAGAGATGGGGGATATTATCGCTTCAGATCCACTTTTACGAGAGGCCGACAGCAAACTATCAACGAAAGGTATCGCCGGATACAAAATTTTAAAAAAAGCTCTTAGTCATCTTATGGGATATGATTTTGTAATCATTGATACAGCACCAACGATTAATATGGTTCTCCGCAATGTACTTACGGCATCCGATTATGTAGTAATTCCGATCACTGCAGATCGCTACGGTTTCCAGGGACTTTTTGAGCTAAATGCCTCAATCAAAGACGCACAGGAGTTAAATGAGAAACTAAAAATTGCTGGAATACTCCTTGTCCGATACAATAACCGTACAATATTGGCAAGAGAGGTGCGTGATACGTTAATTTCTGAAGCTCACAATATCGGCACGGAACTGTTCCGCACGTCCATCCGTGAATGTAACAAAGTAAAAGAAGCACAGACCGTACAATCTACACTACTTAAGTATGATAAATCATGTACGGCCTCCAAAGACTACATTGCATTAGTCGATGAGCTGCTAAAGGAGATTATGTAATGGCAAAAAACAGATCCAGTTTTGGAGATGCTGCATCCAGAGGATTGCGAGAGTCCTATGGCGCAAATCAGTCAGCCGATGTTCCTGCCACCAACGAACCGATAATAGTTGCTCCAACCAATGAGCCTGCACCAAAAGAAGATCTTTCTTTTGGTATAAATCCCTATTATGACTATCATCCAAAAACAGGAAAGAAAGGCGGAACCTTAGGTCGCCCAAGAGCTGAAACAAAACGTACACAAATTAGCATCGGATGCACAGAGTCCGAAAAAGCGTTTTATAAAAGAGCTGCAGCATCTGACGGACGCAAACTTCCAGATTTTATAAATCGAGCCGTACTCGAATATGTTAGTAATCACAATCTCGATGTTTAATTTAATTTATTTTAATTTATTTTAGATTATTTTAATTTAAAATAATCTAAAATATTGATTGGAGGACATAATGAGCGAAGTAAAAATATCCGAAAATAGCATAAGCGAAAGTTTAAAAATAATTCTTGTCAAAAAAAATATGAATATTGCCCGTTTGGCAAATCTTATGAATGTGAGTAGTACTACTCTTTATTCAAAATTTAAGAGAGAAAATTTTACCATAAAAGATCTCAATGAAATATCAAAAGCCCTCAACCTGGATTATGAAGTAATTTTCACGATAAAAGAATAATGAAACGAGCTCCCAAGGAATTTTCCATTTCTGGAAGCTCTATCCTTCGAGATACAAAGGAGACCTTTGAACTTCTTGCCATCATCCAGAAATCATGGTAAAATTATCATATGGGTGCTACCATACCACGGTAGGCGGTTAGCCTTTCTTTTAGGAGGGCTCGTGTGACCCCTCCAGAAAGGAGGGTCGCTATGGATATTACAGATTTACTGGCTGTGTTGAGCCTGTGCTTAACCTGTTTTCAGATCGGATATACATTCGGAAAAAACGCACGAAAATAGCCGCCCCAGACCTGCAAGTTTGAGCGGCTATTTTCGCAATAACTTATAAATCAGGCTAACCGTCTATCGGTAGCACCTTTTATATATATAATATATCATTTCTCACAAAAAAATTCAAGATCCCTCTTAAATAATAAAAATATGCTTCCGAATCGCATCTTCAGCCGTCTTAGAATGAACCACTCTATAAAAATTCTCGAAACTAACTTAATAATATAATTGTTACCGTCTCACACCTCCGGTACAGAAAAATTCTAAAGAGGCTGACGCCCAGCAAAAAGTAATTTCTAATTCGACAATATCTTTAATCCCATTGCCAAAATGAAAATAACTCCACACTCTACTAAACACCATTTATCTTTATAAAAAGCGTTTTTTAATTCAGGATATAGCTGATTCAAATGATGTAAACGAAAAATGCCACCTATAAACCATATTACCGAAAATACAACAATTCCATTAGTTAAAAAAACTCCTTTTGTCATTTGAAAAAACACCAATATCTTCTTTAAATATAAGCTTAATAAGCTCCCGCACATTCCGAAAAGAAAAAAACGCCAAGTTTTTACCAAATCTCTCATCACAGTAATACCTTAATCATAAATAAAACTGTATTGGGTCTGCCCCGGAGTCCAGCCTAATACTCCATCATTTGTATATCCATATGTATAATAAACTTTAACAGACACTCCTGTAGCATCAATATTATGTTGATATTCAGTCCATATCGCTTGTGCAACAACGATAGCGATACCTGCCGCCAACCCCTTTCCTACCAAAAGTGCAGCAATTCCAGTAGCCCCTGTAACAGCTGTATCAAAATGGATTCTATATGTTTCAGCATGTATATCTCCTATTTTAGGACTTGACGGAAATGTACAAGGAGATACATTATTTATAGATTCAATTCTATCATGTTCTAATTTGAGAATAGTATCAATTTCCGATGAACTATAGCCATATCTTTTCATTAATTGAATCAATTCTCCGTCATTCATCTGAGAGTTTTCCACCGAAATAGCCATTTCATATGATTCGACATATAATTTATCGGCTGCAAAGGCTGGTGTTAACACGGATAATGTAAAAAGACTTGTACAAAGGCAAAGCGATAAAATTTTTTTTGTTTTTTTTCATAGCAGACTCCTTTCTTAATTACAAACCTTATAGGCATTTAAAAAATGTCAACATAAACCAATAACCTCTTATCTCTTTTCCCCTTTCCTAGAAAATATTACTAACTATGTTTTGTTTCACAATCATATCATATATTTTCTAAAATGTCACGTATATATTTTCTATTTTCTGATATTTAAGAATATTTACAGCAAAATTAAAATATCATTACATTTTCTTTAATTTCTGTATGTTCATTTTTGCCCTATTCATAAGTTCGGCAACATTTTCATTTTAAATAATAAAAACATGCTTCCGGAGCGCATCTTCAACTGCTTTTGGGCTTCTTTTTATATACCTCTGCGTCGTCACAACCGAGCTATGCTGCAGAAGTTCCCGAACCAACTCAATATCGTGATCGTTATCTTCATACATTTCAGACGCAAAAAACTTTCTGAAAGAATGAGTCCCAATATTTTCATATCCCAAATAATCCGCCACCTTCTGCAGATATTTTTGGACTGTTCGAACTGTGATCGGAAAGATCCGCTTATCCGCCGGAATATATCGTCCCATGCAGTATATGTATACAAACTGATATATTTCAAGTGGAACGATAAAAGTACGCTTCTTCTGGGTCTTATGCTCCACAATGTCTATCCGGTAGTTCGTCCCATCTTTCAGAAAATCCGATAAGCGCAGCTGCAGAATATCTTCAATTCTTAGCCCCAGATTGGCCTCCAACATCAGGCAGGTTGCAATTCTATCATTCGGGCGGAACCCAGCACCGCCGGAACGCATCGTTTCAATGATCTCTTTCAGCTGCTCTTGTGTCAGTGCAACGGTCGTTTTGTTTGCCATAAGTTCGTATTTTCTCCTTAATAAGTTCGTATATCTAACATTATATCTGTAAATCCTTGTAAAATCAATAAAAACAGTACGTATAATATACATTATACGTACTGTTTTTTTTAATGCACCCTTCTCATCTGATGAAAAGAATTTATTCTATCTTCACAAATGCCTTTCGCTCTTTCTAAAACATATCTTACTGCAATAGAAAAGCGTCCTCTGCTTTTATACAGGGACGCTTTTCTATTACCAGTCATCTATTTTTCTAGCGAGTCCTGTTGGTATAAACCACCACATAACTAATAAAATTATAAGTATTACATCCGCTACCTTCCCTAAAAATTGCAAAGGAATCATAGCAAATCCTATAATAGGTAACGTTAATACTTGGATTATATATTGTACTAATTCCCCCAATGAGAAAGAGCCAAAAAACTTCGGCGGCGGATCGTCATAAGGAAATTTTTCACGAAAATCATAAGGATAGAGTAAATGTTTAATATACAATACGACTGCAGTAATTATAACACATTCCGGGTAAAACATTATATATTTCATATTCCGTTATATCCCCGCATAGTCAGAAAAGCGCAGTGCGTACCTGCCACTATAGCCGTACTGTAACGATAACCACGCCACGTAATTAAAAAAATCTGTATATGTTTCGATAGTAAAACTAATCATTGTAGATGTTAAAGTTCCCAAAACAGATCCCGCTACTCCCGCACATCCACCAAGGATATAGCTGCAAACAACCACAGCCGAATTTTGAATCAATTTTTCCTTATCAACTTCTCCATAATTTAAGAGAATAGTATCATCTTCCATATACTGTTGAACTAAAGCATTCAAGCGAACATTTGGATCCTCCGAACACTTGGATATCATCTGATTTACCATCCACTTTGAATCCTCACAAAGATCTTCTTTATTTAAGCTCGCGTCAAATCCATTGAGTAACTCAGCCAATGCTGTAGAAAAAACATTTCTTGTAAGAACAAAATGTTCATATCCTTCTGTTAACGTCTCATAATTACCTTTTAATGAAGAAATCCCAGAAGCCAGTGACCCAACTTTTTGTATCGAACTTGAAACCTTTGTTGAACTCATATAAGTATCATATGCCTGTCGATCAGAAGCCGTCAGCCACCTTGCCAAAGCTCCATCAGGACCTGAACGTTGTTCTCCATCTAAAAGTAAAGCAGCCTTTCCCTGATTCCAAAAATAATCTTTTCGATCTACATAATGAGATATAAACATATACTCTGCTTCTTTGGCTATATCTTTTGCACGGTTCTGCTCGATGCTCCATTCAGCACAATCTATCGAATACGCAATAGATGTCGCTTTTGCCTCTTGTAACTCCTCGTCCTGAGCTAACGTTTCTATTCTATATATACTTCTTGAAGCGAGGTAATCATTGAGGAAAGCTTCCGCATCCGCCTCCCAATCATCAGTGATATTAAGATTTGAAAAATCTTCAACACTAAATTTAGTTTTGGTTGTATCTTCGAATTCTGACACAGCTTCCGCAGCTGCTAAGCCACTTACAAGGAAGTCATGCACTTCCGTACTATTGGAAGCTCGTCCTTGAGTTGATTCACTTGCAAAAGTCGGTGCAGCAGTTGAGCACATTATGATACTCAATGTTAAGCCAAATGCAACAAAACGCTTGAAAGTTTTCATTCAATTTCCTCCTCTTAATCCTAGTTTATTTGTATTAATGATATTGTATTTTTTATATTCTGTCAAGCGTCTTATTGCATTATCAAAATTCTGAAACATTTTATAATAAACCTATTTTTCTCTGTTTTTTGTGGTGGGCTACGTCCCTTGTTTACTATATTTTTGGAGATGATCTGAATCACCATAATGGCAAGATAGTACCGGAAAATATGGCCATCTATCAAGCGAGGGGCACATACTTACAGAAGCAATCTATACAGAGGCAACTATCTTTGACTCTAATAAAGCACCTGTAAAAACCGAAGACGGCTCTGAATATGATATCGATAGCTATGGTCGGAAAATCGACTATTAATATTGATTCTGAAGTAAATGCGTCACTTGCTGAGGTAGTGCTGGATGTCTCATCCAGCATGTAGGACGGGCACCGTCCTGGACCGAAAGGGATGGCTTCGCCGGGAGACTGGAAGGCTCCCAAAAGAACAAATTAAGGGGCTAAATGCCCCGCGTGGAACTTGTTTCCACTAATTTGCTTAGTGCAAAATAGCGGATGCCATAACCTAAAAAGTCACGAAGCGCCATAAGGGGCGAAACCACTCATTGGGAATGCAGCTGCGTAGAGCAACCTGCACGACCTTTGAGTGGTTTCGTTCCTTACGGCGTACACTTCAAACAAACTATTTTCTTTCTTCCTGAAGCATTTCGACTTTAGCCTGCAGAACCGCATTCTGCTTTTGTAACTCCAAAAGAGCATCCGCCTTTTCCTTTTCTTTGGCTGCCATACTGCGCTCCAAAACCAGCTCTGCATCTTTCACCTTTTCTGACAGTTTCCGCTCCATCTCTGCTTGCAGACTAGCTTTCTCATACTCTGCAGTTCTCTGATTCTCTGCCATTTCATGATTCAGTTCCGTGATTTTTTTTCGAGCCTCTTCCAGTTCATTTTTAAGGGCATCATAATTTTCTATTTTTGCCTCTGCCTCCGCCAGCTTAGCCGAAAGCATATCATTGATTTTCTGCTTTTCCACTACCAGGCTATTCGCCGTATCTGCCTGTTCTTTTGCTGCTGCAGCTTCTTTTTCTGCCTGATGACTGCTCTTCTGATACTCGGATGCTGCTTTTTCTGCCTGCTCTTTTGCTTCCTGGGCTGACGTGATCCGCGCACGCATATCCGCTTCCATCTTATCTTTTAGCTCTTTAATCTCTGCAATCTGTGTATCTTTCTCAATGACAATCTGCTCTTTACCGGTAACAGCTGCCAAAAACATTGTCCTGATATTGGACAATGCTGCATCTAATGCCTGTACATCCACACCCCCCTGCTTCATCGCATGACCGTCAAAATTTTCCTTCGCCATTTCAAACAGTCGGCTCAGTGCAATTTCCTTTTTTACACCATCTTTCGACAACTCATTTAATAACTCGTTTCCCTGGCGAATGACCTCTTCACTTGCTGCTACTGCAAAATTTCCCATCTTCATGCCTCTCTTTCTGGCTATTTTCCGTTTCCTGATGTTTATCAGTATAACACAACTGGCGACTCGTTTCAATGATTATATTAATTAATATTAATAGGTTAATATTAATTAATATAATTGTCCGTTATATATTAATTAATATTAACCTATTAATTTATAGTTTATCTATAGTTTTCGGCCCTCCGAGGAGGGTCAAGGGTGGGGCGCGGTGTTAGGACCAACGGTCCTAACGCCGGGGAGCTCGGGGCACCCTTGCGGGCGCATTTCTGCGCCCGGATGCCTCGGACCTAAGATACACTAATTTAATAGTTCAGAATGCTCCCGATAGCTGTAATAAGCATTTTTATGTACTCCGGCTATGATAATATGGTCGCAAAAATCGACACCACAAATTTTAGCCACCTGGGCGATCCGCTTTGTCAAACGGTCATCATCTGCCGATGGGGTCACGTCTCCGCTCGGATGATTGTGTACAATACAAAAGGTACTTGCCCCACACAAAAACAGCCGTTGCATTATCTGCGGTGGATTTAAAATGCTTTCTCGGCTTGTGCCGTGGCTCAGCTCAAAAAGTCCAATCAGATGCATTTTTACATCAAACGCAACTAAATAAACATGTTCTTCAGGTAACTGGTCCGCACGATAGGTATATCGGATAATATCCGCTACTTTTCTAGGGCTATCATGTTTTTCATCATCCGTGATTTTCGTATTTCCCACGGTTGCCAAATATGGCAACCGATTTTCTCCTACTCTCATTTCATACTTTCGTGCGTTCATCGTTTTCCCTCCCTCAGTGGCTCAACCTGGGAAGATGCGAAAAAAAATGCTGCTTTTTTAAATATCCGCTCTTTCTCTTCTGTTTCTTCACCATC
>ENA-UOIY01002226-UOIY01002226.1-human-gut-metagenome-genome-assembly--contig:-P114-NODE-2226-length-15780-cov-4.455008_pt1 | contig 15780 bp, 15 predicted proteins | sample MGYA00242335_ERZ723882 | MGnify/ENA metagenome assembly ERZ723882
CTTCGCGGCATGACGACGACTTTTAAATCGGATTTGGTGCGGTAAACAATCTGTGTTTTTGATACGGATTGTCCTTTCGTTCGCTCTCGGATCGTTCTTTCCGGGAACAATTTTCGTATTGCTGTAATTTTAATTTTTAATCTGCGTGCGGTGGTGAACGGTATGGTTATGCCTTCACGCGTGCGCTAACATACCGAAGTAATGAGTAACGAGTATAAAACGATTCACGAATTTGATTTCAATTTAATCTGCGAATATTTTTCGAACGTAGAACGTCAGGGACCGGGCAGTCCCGAAGTGACTGTCCGGGCGCTGGGCTTTATCGACGGCCTGACCCCGCAATCCCGCATTGCCGATCTCGGTTGCGGGACGGGCGGACAGACAATGACGCTGGCGCAAAGAGCGCCGGGGCAGGTCACGGGGCTCGATCTCTTTCCCGATTTTATCCGGATATTCAACCGGAACGCCCGTGCGCTCGGCCTCTCCGACCGGGTGAAAGGGATCGTCGGCTCGATGGACGACCTGCCCTTCGGGAAGGAATCTCTGGATCTTATCTGGTCGGAAGGCGCTATCTACAACATCGGTTTCGAGCGGGGATTGAAAGAGTGGCGCGACTATCTGAAAACGGGCGGATATATCGCCGTTTCCGAATGTTCGTGGTTTACCGCCGAACGCCCCGCCGAAATCCACGACTTCTGGATGGCGCATTATCCCGAAATAGATACGATTCCGAACAAAGTCGCCCGGATGCAGGACGCCGGTTATGTTCCCGTCGCGACCTTTGTTCTGCCGGAAAACTGCTGGACGGAGCATTTCTTTTTTCCGTGCGTCCGGATAGAGGACGCGTTTCTGCAAAAACATGCGGGCAGGAGAACCGCTGAAGAATTTATTGCCGGTCTACGCCGCGAAATGGAATCGTACCGCAAATACAAGGAATTTTACGGTTATGCGTTTTATATCGGGAAGAAAATTTAAGTAACTTATCGCGGAGATCGTCGCCGGAGACGGTCGCATACGACCGTAGAGGGGGCTTGGACGTAAGGACACTTTCCGTATGAAGGCTCGCGAGGCCGACAGGAAAGGAATGTCCGGGCGTTCTCTCCCTTTCTTTTTTATAGTTTTGCCGTAGCGCCTTGTCGCGGACGCATGGGCGGAGGTTTCCGACGCTCGGCTCGATCGTCGTCGGGTTTCTTTCGCACCGGGAGCTGCTGTGGATCGAGGCCCGGCTCCGCGACGCGGTTTCCCGTTTCGTCCGTTCCGCTTCGTCGTCTTCCGGATACGCTTCCCGCGGTCAGGGCTTGTGCCCGCACACGCGGCTGCGCCGGGGAGTCCCCCGGCGGACGGGTAGTCCCGTCTGGGGAAGGACGTGCCGGCCGGAAAGTCCGACCGGAGCGGAATCCGGTCCGTTTTTGCCGGGCGGCAGCGCAACACGGTTGCGTCCGGATACGTTCCTGTAAAAAAGAGGCAATATTTTTGCGGGAATGATGAAATGGATTTTAATCGTACAGGCGGTACTGATGCTGTCGTGTACCCAATCGAATGGGCAGACTATGAAAAAAGAACTGACTCCCGAGGAGAAGCGCGTGATCGTCGGCAAAGGAACCGAAGCGCCGTTCTCCGGCGAATACTACCGTTTTAAAGGAAAAGGAACTTACTGTTGCAAACAGTGTGGCGCGCCGTTGTACCGCTCTTCGGACAAGTTCGACTCCGGATGCGGCTGGCCGAGCTTCGATGACGAGATCGCGGGGGCCGTCAAGCGGGTTCCCGATGCGGACGGGCGTCGGACGGAGATCGTCTGCGCGAAATGCGGCGGCCATCTCGGTCATGTTTTCGAGGGCGAGGGACTCACCCCGAAGGATACGCGACACTGCGTCAACTCGGTTTCGTTGCGGTTCGTGCCGGAAGAGACCGAAGGAGCGGAACGGAAAACCGAAACTGCCGTTTTCGCCGGCGGTTGTTTTTGGGGCGTGGAGCACCTGATGGGCAAGACGCCCGGCGTCCTTTCGATCGAGTCGGGCTATACCGGTGGAAAGACCGGGCATCCGACTTACCGCGAGGTCTGTTCGCATACGACCGGCCATGCCGAGGCCGTTCGTATCCGGTTCGATCCGGCCGTCGTGTCTTACGAGACGCTGGCCCGTCTGTTTTTCGAAATACACGATCCGACGCAGGTCGACCGCCAGGGACCCGACGTCGGGGATCAGTATCGTTCGGAGATTTTTTACACGACTCCCGAGCAGAAACGGACGGCTCTCGAACTGATCGGGCGGCTCCGAGCGAAAGGGTACGACGTGGTGACGAAACTCTCTCCCGCGACCACGTTCTGGAAGGCCGAAGATTACCATCAGAATTATTACGACCGCAAAGGCGCGTCGCCCTATTGCCACCGGTATGTCAAGCGCTTTTAGGCCCCGGACACCGTTTTCGGGCGGATTCTGTCCGGATTCGTTAAAAAGAGGACATAATCCGTTATGATTTTACGGATGTCTCTGTGGAACATGCCGGTAATAATATTTAACTTGTGCTCTGTTCTTCCGGGGTGTCCGCAGCGGGGGCGATTCGCGAATTCCGGCCCGGAACTCGGGGCTTCGGGAGAACGGATATTTTTATAACTTTTATAAAATATAACTATTGAATCAGGGCAAAGTTTACCTTAAGTTTCGTTGTACTGCGAAAGTCGCCGCTCGCGTTGCGATCGAAGGTTTGAATCCTAAGTGGCGGCTCGAAGACATATCCGGATCGTAGCGGATATCGAGGAATGAAAGGGGGGCCGGATCAGAATGAATCCGACCCCCTTTTTCGCGCTCTTTTTTGCATTTTCGCGAAGAAAAGGTTATATTTGTAAATGTCATATAACCTACTGACCCATGAAAGAGGATTTTAAATTAAGTCGTAGAGATTTTATCAAAAGTTCCGCGTTGGGAACTTTGGGCGTTTTGAGTACGGTCGGCGTGCCCGCTTTGCTGACGGGTTGCTCGTCGCCGAAGAAAAAAGTAACGGTAACGGTTCCCGAGATACTGGCCAGCGCGCCGGAAGGCCGTCCGCTGAAAGCGGGGCTGGTCGGCTGCGGAGGCCGCGGCACCGGAGCGGCTTGCAATTTTTTGGATGCCGGTCCCGGTTTGCAGATCACGGCTCTGGGAGACGTGTTTCCCGACAAGCTGGACGCGTGCCGGAAGACGCTGAAAGATAAGGGACAGGAGATAACCGACGAAAATTGCTTCCTCGGTTTCGACGCCTACCAAAAAGTGATCGACTCGGGCGTGGATGTCGTGCTGCTGTGTACGCCTCCGGTATTCCGCCCGATGCATTTCGAATATGCCATCGAAAAGGGCAAGCACTGTTTTATCGAGAAACCGTGCGCAGTGGATCCCGTAGGGGCCAAGCGGGTTCTGGTTACGGCTAAAAAAGCCGATCAGCAGGGACTGTCGGTTATCAGCGGTACGATCCGTCGTTCGCAGAAGGATTGCATCGAGACGTACCGTCGCGTAGCCGAAGGCGCTATCGGAGACATCGTATCGGCGCATGTGACGCGTTTGGGCGGGGCGCTGTGGTACATCAACCGCAGACCCGAATGGAACGACATGGAGTACATGCTGCGCAACTGGGTGAATTTCTGCTGGACTTCCGGAGATCTGGTGGTCGAACAGTTCGTTCACGAGATCGACATGATGAGCTGGTTCATGGGCGATAAGACGCCTGTCCGGGCTGAAGCCACCGGTGGCCGCCAGCGCCGTGTCACGGGCGATATGTACGACTTTTTCAGCATCGAATACGTATATGACAACGGCTTGCGCGCGCACTGTACGTCGCGCCAGATCAACGGTTGCGATACGACGCACAACGTGATGGTGTACGGAACGCAAGGGTACACGAATTGTTTCGATACGATTTACAACCTCGACGGCACCATTGCCTGGCAGTACCCGAAGCCTGCGCCGGAGGATCCCGACCAGTCGATGGCCGTTCCCGATCCGTATGTGCAGGAACTGATCCGCCTGGTGACGGCTATCCGTACCGATACGCCGGTGAACGATGCCGAGCAGCACGTCAAATCGACGCTGATGGCGATGATGGGACGGCAGTCGGCCTATACGGGCAAATTCGTAACCTGGGACGAGATCATGGCTTCCGAAATGAAACTGGGCCCCGAAACCTACGAATTCGGTCCGGTGCCGGGGATTCCCGAAACGCCTCCGGTAGCAGGATCGCCGGCCTGATAATCTGAAACCTAAAACGATACAGTTATGCACCGCAGAGATTTTTTGAAAAACGCCCTGCTGGCCGCAGGAGTTCTGTCGTTTCCGTATTTGCGCGCCGGTGTGCTAGCCGATTCCGTGTCGGTTCCTGCCGATGACAAGGAGCCGGTTTCCGGCGATTTCCGTAAGTCGATCATGTGGGGAACGGTGGGCATGGAGGGTTCCGTGCTGGACAAGTGCAAGGCGATCAAAGTCGCGGGTTACGACGGAATCGAGCCCAATAGCCACATGGATCGCGATGAAGTGCTGGCCGCCATGCGGGAGACCGGTCTCGTGGCGTCGAGCGTCTGCAACGTCCACCATTGGGCGAAACCGCTCTCGCATCCGGATGCCGCCGTGCGGCAGGAGGGGATCGACGCGATGATCGTCGCGATGGAAGACGCGAAGGCGTACGGTACCGACGCCGTGCTGCTGGTGCCGGGTATCGTCAACGAGGAGGTTAGCTATGACGATTGCTGGAACCGTTCGACCGAATGTATTAAAGAGTTGATCCCTACCGCCGAAAAGCTGGGGGTCAAAATCTGCATCGAAAACGTGTGGAATAATTTTCTGTTGAGTCCGGTCGAGGCGTGCAATTACGTCGATCAGTTCGAAAGCCCGTATGTGAAGTTTTATTTCGACTGCGGCAATATCCTGGTTTACGGATGGCCCGAGCAGTGGATCGACATTCTGGACAACCGGATCGGACGTATCCATATCAAGGAATTCAGCCGCAAGGAAGCGGACTCCAAAGGGAGGGGAGCCGGGTTCGGCGTGTCGTTGACCGAGGGCGACGTGAATTGGAGCAAAGTGATGGAAGCGGCCCGCAAGCATTACCGGGGCGGATGGCTTACCACCGAGCAAGGGAACAGCGCTTCGGCGGAAGCGCTGGCGGATCTTTGCGCCCGGCTCGACCGGATCGTTGCTTTGTAGTTTATTGATTGAATCCGATAAACCGATGGAAAAAAGAGCGGTCACCGCCGTCGTGCTGGGAGCCAGCGGGCGCGGAAAATTGTACGGCGATTATGCGCTGGAGCATCCCGAAGACCTGAAGATCGTCGGCATCGCCGAGTTAGTCGATCTACGCCGTACGATGTACGGGGACAAATACGGCGTTCCGGTTGAAAACCGGGTCGCAACGTGGCAGCAGATGCTCGACCGGCCTAAATTCGCCGATGCGGTCATTATCGCGACGCCCGACCACCTGCATTACGAACCCTGTATGAGGGCGCTCGACCTGGGTTACGATATCCTGCTCGAAAAGCCGATCGCGCAGACGTTCGACGAGTGCCGCCGGCTGGTCGCCCATGCCCGCGACAAAAAGAAGATCGTCTGCCTGACGCATGTGCTGCGCTATTCGCCCTATTTCCTGAAGCTGAAAGAGATGATCGATACCAAACGGATCGGCGACCTGGTGAGCATCCAGCATTTCGAGCCGGTGGATCATATCCATATGTCGCATTCGTATGTGCGCGGAAGCTGGCACGATTCGGTCAAAAGCACGCCGCTGGTGCTTGCCAAATCGAGCCACGACCTCGATATTCTGTACTGGATGATCGGGAAGCCCTGTCGCCGGATAGCGGCCTTCGGCGGCCTGAAACATTTTAAGTCGGAGAACGCTCCGAAAGGGAGTACCGAACGTTGCACGGACGGATGCGCCGCAGAGGCGACCTGCCCGTTCTCCGCGTTGAAAATCTACTATCGCGACCGAACCTGGCTGTACGTATTCGACCTGCCGGAGGAGGAGCCCGAACGCGGCGAAGCGATTCTCCGTTACCTGCGTACGACCGATTACGGCCGTTGCGTTTACCGTTGCAGCAACGATCAGCCGGATCATTACGTGACCAGCATGGAGTTCGAAGGCGGCGTGACGGTAAACTTTTCGATCGAGGCTTTTACCTCTTACATGGGGCGTCGTACCCGCATCATGGGAACGCGCGGCGATATCGTCGGCGATATGGAATCGTTCACGCTGACCGATTTCGCGACCGGCGAAAAGACGGTTTACGATGCGAATGCGATCGATGCGGAGAATTACAAAGGAGCCGGTCACGGCGGCGGCGGCGCCGGCATGATCCGCGATTGGATCGAAGCTGTCCGCAGGCAGGATGCGACGATCATGAGCACTCCGCTCGACGACTCGCTCGAAAGCCATGCGATCGCTTTTGCCGCCGAACGGAGCCGCAAAGAGGGACGTATCGTCGAGCTCGGATAACTAACGGCGGTAAAGGAAGGGGGGGGCGGTCGGTTTCCCGAAGTGTGGAGGAAAATCCCTCGCGCGAAATTTTCCGACCGGATAAGGTTTCCGGTTTTTTCTGTTCTGAATTTAAAACGGCCGCAGGATTTTTAAATCCTGCGGCCGTTTTCAGTCGGTTTTGCGTCCGGCTTATTTCAAAAAATCTTTTACGGCCTGCCAGGCCCGTAGTTTCTTCTCCAACGGAACGGCGTGTGCCGGACTGGTCGACGGCAGGATGATCCGTGTGATTTCCGGATCGACATTCGGAAAATAACGTTTGAAAAGCCGCGCGGCATACTGCCCGTTGAAAGCGATTGTGCGGATCTGCGGGTATTGCCGTAGCAGTTCCCCGATGCGGTTCGGTGCTTCGTTGCTGATGTTGCTGTCGAGGCTGCCGTCGCGCTCGCACCGGCGGCAAACGTCCCAAAGCGCGATTCGCGTCTCCAGCAGCATAGCTTTCCGATGCTGGTACGCGTCCGGAAGTTCCTGTCCGCAGAGTGCGGCCATGATGGGCCAGAATGCGTTGCGCGGGTGTCCGTAATATTGTTGTTTGCGCAACGACTCTTCGCCGGGCATCGTTCCGAGTACCAATATCCGGCAGCCTCCGTCGACGATCGGGTCGAAACTGTGGATCAATTTTCCCATGTTCTCTGTTTTTACGGCCTGAAGTCCGGTCGTTCGGACTTCAGGTCGATACAAAGATACGGAAAAACAGGGCAGCCGGGAGGTTCCCGTCTATTTTTTGCCAGGGGTTGGCATACAGGGCCGTAGTAGACCGCGCCGCCAAGGTGAGCCTCTTTTACGATCGTACGGCCGGACAAAAAAGAGGCGACTTGTTCGCTGATGGCGGTGGTTTCGGGGATTTCGAGCATGACGAGGACGGGTTGGTTGTTCCCCGAGATAAGAAATAATTTCGGGTTTATCCGATCGTTTTACGGATCGTGTCGGCGACTCGCTGCATTAGCCATTTCGGGGTGGATGTCGCGCCGCAGATGCCGACCGATCGGCAGTCGTCGAACCACTCTCTTTGCAGTTCTTGTTCGTCCTCGATGTTGTAGCAGCGCGGATTGGCTTCCGTACAGGTTTGATACAGCACTTTCCCGTTCGAACTTTTCCGGCCGCAGACGAAGATTACGACGTCGAACCGCCGGACGAACTCTTTTAGGTGCGGGTTCCGGTTCGAAACCTGCCGGCAGATCGTATCGTTGACGGTCACCTGCGACGGGTCGGCGGAGCGTTCCAGGATGGTTCGGTGCACCTCTTCGAACAGGGCAAGGCTCTGCGTGGTTTGCGACAGCAGGTAAACGGGTCTCGTGAAGTCGATGTTGTCCAGGTCGTCGAGCGTTTCGATGACGATCGCATCCCCGTCGACCTGTCCGGTCAGGCCGACCACTTCGGCATGACCCCGTTTGCCGAGGATCACGACCTGGCCGTTGCAACCGCTCATTTGTTCGTGTGCCTTTTTGACCAGCGTTTGCAGGCGGGCCACCACCGGGCACGTAGCGTCGATCAGGCGGATACGGTGGGCCGCTGCCAGCGCATAGGTCGTCGGCGGCTCCCCGTGCGCGCGGATCAGCACCGTCTGTCCGTCCAACTCCGGAAAATGGCTGTGTGCGATGGTTTCAAGCCCGAGCTTCTCGAGTCGCTGGACTTCGACGCGATTGTGTACGATATCTCCCAGCGAAAAGACCTTGCCGAGTTCGGCGAGCGATTCCTCCGCCTTGGTGATGGCTTTGACCACTCCGAAACAAAATCCCGATTTGTCGTCTATTTCGATGTACATGGAGCGCAGGTTATTTTTTCGATCCGCCGCATCACCCAATCCATTTGCTCGGGGAGGGTCATGTGGCTGTTGTCCAGGACGACGGCGTCTTCGGCCTGCCTGAGCGGGCTGACGGCGCGCGTCTGGTCGGCATGGTCGCGCTCGCGCAGGTTTCGTTCGACCTCTTCCAGCGACACTTTTTCGCCTTTGACTTCCAGCTCCTTGTAGCGCCGTTGCGCGCGGATCGCCGGGTCGGCCGTCATGAAGATTTTCAGTTCGGCGTCCGGGAATACGACGGTGCCGATATCGCGTCCGTCCATCACGATCCCTTTCTGCCGTCCCAGTTGCTGCTGCTGCCGGACGAGTTGCTCGCGTACGGCAGCAATGCCGCTGACTTTGCTGACCAGGTCGCTGACTTCGATGCTGCGAATCCGTTTTTCGACGTTTTCGCCGTTCAGGAAGATATCGCTCGCTCCGCGTTCGGAGTTGAATGCGAACGTGATCTCTATCTCGGGAAGCATCGCGATCAGCAGCGCTTCGTTCACGTCCCCGTCCTGTACGGCGCCGTGCCTCAGGCCGTACAGCGTTACGGCCCGGTACATCGCTCCGGTGTCGATGAATACGTAGCCGATCCGCGCGGCGATCTCTTTCGCAAAAGTGCTTTTGCCGCACGATGAAAAACCGTCGATCGCGATAACGATCTTTTTAGTAGGGGAATATTTCATGGACAGGTACTTTCATGTGAATGAAGATGGATAAAATGGCTGCGGCTCCGAGCATCACGATGACGCTTCCCGATATCCGGTTCATCCACAGCAGGTGGCGGGGCCGGAATTTGCGACGCAGAAAGCTGATGCAGAACGTCAGCAAGAACCACCACAGCGAAGTGCCGCACAGCACGCCGAGGATCATCAGCAGGCCGTTGGCGTACGGGATTCCTTCGTGGTTGACGCCGAGCGCCGCGAACAGCGCGACGAAGATCAGGATATAAGCCGGATTGGCCAGCGTAATCAGCAACACCGACAGGTAGTCGCTCCACAGGTTGCTGCCTTTGCCGGCCCGGTTGCGGCGGATCTGCCCGACCGGATTTTTCAGCAGGATGGTCATGCCTACGATAATGACCGAGATGCCTCCGAGCACTTTGATGATAACCATGTTGTCTTCGATGAAAGAGAGCACGACCGTCAGCGAAAACAAGGCGACGGTAGCGAAAAGCGTGTCGGCGGAGGCGGCTCCCAGACCCGATACGAATCCCGAACGCTGGCTTTTGCTCAGTGTCCGCTGGATGCACATCACGCCGATCGGCCCCAATGGAATGGAGGCCAGAAGTCCGATAACGATTCCTTTCAAAAAAACTTCAAAACCCATAAATCATGCGTTTTCACGGAGATTTCGCAGTTGCGGCCGCGAAATCTTTCATGCAAAAGTAATAAATATAATCTATCTTTGCAGAACAGAAAAAGCGAAAAGATGGGAAAACGTATTCTTTGTTTGCTGCTCAGCGTGGCGTTGTTTTCGATCCCGTGGCTCGGGGGAACTTCCCTGACGCTGTTCGTGGCTTTCGTCCCGCTGTTGTGGATTCAGAGCGACGTGGCCGCGAAAACGGGACGAAAGGGGAAGCCGTTGCGATTCTGGCCCTATGCGGTGGCGACTTTCACGCTGTGGTGGCTCGCGACGGTCTGGTGGGTCGGTTTCGCGGCGGTGATCGGAGTCGTTGCGGCGACGGTGACCGGAACGGTATTGATGTCGGGGGCCTTTCTGATCTACCATGCCGTCTGGCGCAGGGCCAAACGGGCGCTGGCCTACACGGTGTTGGTCAGCGGCTGGATCGCTTACGAATACCTTTTCCTGAACGGCGAGATCTCGTTCCCGTGGCTGGTGCTCGGCAACGGGTTCTCGATGGACGTGAAGTTGGTGCAGTGGTACGAATACACCGGTGCGCTCGGCGGATCGCTGTGGGTGCTGGTGGTGAACCTGCTTGTGTTCGAAGCGTGGAAACGGCGACGCGAGCCCGTCCGGTGGATCGCTCCGGCGGTGGCGTTGCTGCTGCCCGCGGTCGTTTCGCTGATTATGTATGCCACATACGAAGAGCCGTCCGAACGGACGAAAATAACGGTCGTTCAGCCGAATATCGACCCTTACCATGAAAAATTCGTTTTGAAGCAGAGCGAACAGAACGAACTGTTGATCGGGTTGATGGACCAGGCGCCGCAAGACGCCGACCTGATCGTGGCTCCGGAAACGGCGATCGATGAATATTTCTGGGAAGAATACCTGGAACGGACGCCTTCGATGCTGCTGTTTCACGATTTTATCCGGCAGCGCAAACCGGGGACGATGGTGGTGACCGGTGCGAATACGTATGTTCCTTACGATTCCGAAGAGACCGCGTCTCCTACGGCGCGCGAGCGGGGCGGACAATGGTACGATGTTTTCAACACGGCGTTGGGGCTCGATTCGACGGAAGCGATCAAAATACACCATAAAGGGAAACTGGTGATCGGGGCGGAGATGCTCCCTTATTATTCGGTAATTCGAAAATGGAAATTCTTATTCGTCGATCTGGGCGGACTGTCCGGACAGATCGGATACGGGAAAGTGCGCGAGGTGTTTACCGCTCCGGGCGGCGTCCGTGCCGGGCCGGCGATCTGTTACGAGGCGGTTTACGGCGAATATTTCACCGAGTTCGTTCGCAACGGGGCGCAGGTGATGTGCGTGATTTCGAACGACGGCTGGTGGCGGGATACGCCCGGACATCGCTATCTGTTCGCTTATTCGCGGTTGCGGGCCGTCGAAAACCGGCGTAGCATCGCCCGCAGCGCCAATACCGGTATTTCCGGATTCATCGACCAGCGCGGCGACGTGTTGCAAAAACTCGGATGGGACCAGCGCGGAGCGCTGACCGATTCGTTGAGCCTGAACGACAGGATGACTTTTTATACCCGTTACGGGGATGTGATCGGTCGGGTGTCGAGCTATGTGTTCGTGCTGGGCCTGCTCTATTTCATGGCCTACCGTTTCCGGCGGAAGAGCCATATCGTCGATTAAAAGTGTACCTTCCGGTTTTTGTCCGGAAGGTTTTGTTTGTCCAAATAGTATTCGAATGACTTATCAGCAGACGCTCGATTTTTTGTATAATTCGCTGCCGGTGTTTCAGCACGTCGGCGGTAGCGCTTACAAGGCCGGATTCGATAATATCGTGGCGCTGGAGGAGGCTTTGGGGAATCCGCACCGCAAAATCCGCAGCGTTCACGTAGCCGGGACGAACGGTAAAGGCTCCGTGTCGCATATGGTCGCTTCGACGCTGACGGCGGCCGGATATCGGACGGGGCTTTTCACTTCGCCGCACCTGAAGGATTTCCGGGAACGCATCCGGATCGACGGACGAATGATTTCCGAGGAGGAAGTGATCGGTTTCGTCGAACGGAATCGCGGGACGATCGACCGGGTGCAGCCTTCGTTTTTCGAGATCACTACGGCCATTGCATTCGATTGTTTTGCGCGGCACGAGGTCGATGTAGCGGTGGTCGAAGTCGGAATGGGCGGCCGTCTCGATTCGACCAACATCATCCGTCCGTTGGTGAGCGTCATTACCAACATCGGTTACGATCACACGCAGTTTCTCGGCGATACGCTCGAAGAAATCGCCGGCGAAAAGGCCGGGATCATCAAGGAGGATACGCCGGTGGTCGTCGGCGAAAGCCGGATCGAAACGCAGCTCGTTTTTATCGACAAAGCCAAAGCATCCCGCGCCCCGATTCTCTTTGCCGACCAGACCTACCGGGTGCTCGGACAGATTTCCCGGCCGCAGGGACAGTCTTTCGAAATCGAAAACCGGCTGGACGGCTCTCGCTTCCGGATCGACAGCGATCTGCCGGGACTGTATCAGCGCAAGAACGTATTGACGGCGCTGACGGCGCTGGACGTACTGAACGGGGCGGGCGGGCTTTCCATCTCACGGGAACAGGTGTTTCGGGGAATTGCGACGGCGGCCCGGACGACCGGGTTGATGGGACGCTGGCAGCAGTTGGGCGAACGCCCGCTGGTTGTGTGCGATACCGGTCACAATGAAGCCGGAATTACGGAAGTGGCGGCGCAGCTTGCCGCGCAGCATTATCGCAAACTCTTGATGGTCGTCGGCTTCGTCGAGGACAAGGACTTGTCGAAGGTATTGCCGCTGTTGCCGAAAGACGCTTACTATTTTTTTACCCGGGCGGCGATCCGGCGCGCGCTCGACGAAAAAGAACTGGCGCGGCGCGCGGGAGCGTACGGATTGCGCGGGGAATGCGTCGGAAGCGTTTCCGAGGCGCTCCGTTTGGCCAGGTCGCAGGCCGGCCCGGAAGATCTGATATTCGTCGGCGGTAGCACGTATGTCGTGGCGGAGATCATCTGATCTTTGTCGGGGATAAAAACGATCAGGCCGGCACTCGTTGGGGTGCCGGCCTGATCGTTTTTCGGGAAGAATCTATTTGACCGTGTAGATAAAGTTGAAACGCGCTCCCGGCGCAGCGTCGCCGCAGGTATAAAACTGCGAGGCGTTGTATTCGGGTTTGCCCGATTCTGTATTTTTCGGCATGTTGTCCACCCATTTGAATTCGAGGTCGATTTTATCCTTGATTCCGAGTACCGACCGTTTCATCCGAATCGCCATTTTGTTGCCTTTGACGACGTAATCGAAATCTCCGGCTTTATCCCATTCGCATTTGCCTCCGACGTTTTTCGAGACGGTTCCGGTCGATGCGTCCGGCGTTTCGTAATTGACGACGTAGTCGTAGCCTTCCCATCCGGTCGATTTGTTCCGGTCGATGTCGATAAAAAGCATCATCCAGTTTTCGTCCTGCGGAGAGGTCATCGCCGAAGCGGTTTCGACATAGAAGTAGATGTATTCGGCATCGCGGGCGATTTTCGCATCGACGATATCGTTGCGTCCCAGCGAGCTGTTGTAATACTTGTCGGCATGCCCGGCGTGGGCCCGCTTGATCGCGTTTCCCTTGTAGTGCCTGAAGTCGGGTTTCACGTCTGTCCAAGCTGCCATCGAGTCGAGTTTGATCGTTTTGGTTTCCGACGCATATTCGCGCTGGGTCATGCGTTTGAATTTACGCTCGTTCTGGATCAGTTGGTAATAATAGGTGTCTCCCCTGTAATTGCCGTCGGCGTCCCACCATTCGTTGTTCGGTTCGATGTCCCGGCTGTGTTCCCAATCGAATTGGTCGACGAACGAGAACGGGTCGCCCTGCCATCCCGTATCCCATTTCCCGGCGATGTATTCGTTCCATCCGGTGACGAAAATCAGGTACGGATCGAGCTGGATGCCGCGGTCCCATTGTTCCTGGAAATTGGCTCCGTACAGGTAAGAGTCCGGGCGCGTGTCCCAACTTTTGTTCTTTCCCGTGTAGCTTCGTCCCAACGTACCGGGAATATTGAATGCGCTGGCATGGTAGTAGTTCGAAGCGCAGGTATTCTGGGCTACGCCGACCGCTACTTCCTCGTTATAGGCGTATTTGTTCTGCGGGTAAATCTCCAGCCAGCCCCACTGGGTGTTGTTCGAAGGGCCGTTGACGTAGTCCGCCTGACCGGGCCGGAATGTGAAGAAATTCTTCATTTCACGGTCTTCGGCGTTGTTCGTCGGGATGTTGTCGTTATAACCCATCAGCATCGGCTTGCCCTGCCAGGTGAACCAGAGGTTCTGGTATTTGCGGACTTTATACACGTCGTTGTACAGCCTTTTGATCATGTCGTACGATGCGTCGCTCGGCCCGAAAGGAAGCAGGAACGAAATTTTCGGGACTTTCACGCCGTCCTTACGCGCCTGATCCCAGGTTTTCATCAGGGCATTGTAAGACTCGTCCCACAGGAACGGCGCGTTCGTGCAGTCGAAGCACACGACGTCGCCTCCGGCGTCGGCGAGCATTTCGGCATGGTTGCGCAGTACGTACGGGTCGGTCGTCCGGTAATAGCCGCACAGCGGTTCGCCCCAGAAGTGCGTATTGCTGCCTCCGCGGTCCCATACCGGGTTGTCCTTCTCCTTGATGGCATTGGGGTTCTCTTTCAAAATTTGGGAAATATTTCCGACCGTACCGTAACTGACCATGTTGGGGTTGTGCCACGTCCAGTAGAACATGGCTATGTATTTGTTTTTCTTTTTTGTGCCGGCCTGTTCGTAGTCGGGCAGTTTGCGTCCCAGCGGATCGGTGGCCGTCCACAGGTCGCTGTTTACCTGCGCTTCTTCGTAAACAGGACCGGGCGTATTGCCGCCGTTATCGCCTCCTTCGCCGCCGTCGCCTTTCTCCGGTTCGTCTTTCGAGCAGCCCGCCAGCAGAGCCAGCATCATCGCCAGAACGGATAGCCTTAAAAAATTTTTCATACGTATCATACATTTGAAATTTTTAGGTAATTTGTTTAATAGTTGTTTTCTTAAAATTACAAAAATATTTTTTCGGCACAACCGTATTCCGGAAAGAAACGTTCTGCCGGAATCCGGCCGATCCGAAGATTTTACTTTTTGAATTGGTAACGGTAACGGAACCGCCCGTTCGGGGCGGCGTCTCCGTCGGTCAGGCACTCTTGGATGTCGCCTTTGGATACGGCGTTGTCGATCCATTTGAAGTCGATCTTGAAGTCCCGGACGTTTTTGATTCCGAGGCTCGCCATCGGGATCGCGAGTTCCATTTCGCTGCCTTCGACCCGGTAGCTGATCTCCTGCTGCGTTTCCCAGTCCCAATTGCCGCGGCATACGGCCAGCGAGGTGGTCGTTTCGTCGGTCACCTCGCCGTTGATCATATACTGGAAATGTTCCCAATTCGGCTTGTCGCTTCCGATTACGTTGATAAACAGTCGCATCCAGTTCTTGTCCTTGTACGGCGTGATATCCGACGCGGTTTTTACGTAAAAGTAGAGGTAAGTGCCGTCATTAGCGACTTTCGCCTGGACGATGTCGTTGCGGCCGGTCGTATTGACCAACTGTCCCATGCGTCCGTATCCGAAATGATTCCGGAAAGCGATGTCGCCCTTGTCGTCGGCGTAAGCCGCCTGCACCGGTTTCCATTCGTCGGTTTGGCCGTCGATCCGGATGGTGTCCGTCGTCGTGAACGTAGGAGCCGGGGGGGGGCCTTTGAACCGACGGGTGAAGTCGGCCCGCGGGGTGTGAGTCTTATCGCGCGCGTCGACGGATGAAGTCGGCCATCTGGTAGTAATAATTATCTCCGTAATCGCCTCTCAGCGGTTCGATGTCGCGGCTGAACTCGTGGTTGTACTGGTCGACGAAGTAGGAGCCGCCGGCGGGCAACGGTTTGCCCAGCATGTAATCTCCGCCGCTTTTGGAGATAAACCGTTGGGCGACCCATTCGTTCCAACCCGTAAAGAACAGGAATTGCGGATCGAGGGTATACGCCCTTTCGAACTGCGCCTTGAAATGGATGCCTTCTCCCGAACGCAGGGCGCTCGGTCCCGGCTGCACCTGGGTGTTTACGTTGTAACTGCGGCCGATGTTCGAGGTGGGGTGGGTCGCCGGCATCACCGAAACGCATTCGCGGACGCCGTTGTGCGTG
>ENA-UOIY01002231-UOIY01002231.1-human-gut-metagenome-genome-assembly--contig:-P114-NODE-2231-length-15741-cov-12.250032_pt1 | contig 15741 bp, 15 predicted proteins | sample MGYA00242335_ERZ723882 | MGnify/ENA metagenome assembly ERZ723882
CCGCGCGATTGAGTTGGTCGCGCTTTCATGCTCCTTCCGCGTGCAGCTTTTGGGGCTTCGCCTAAGCCCTTGTTTGCTCCCCCCAAGATTCCGTGAAGAACCTTTTTTTCGGGGAATCTGCGGCGTTCGCACGCATTCCAAAACACTCAAAATCCATAGGAATTTGCATATTCCTCTTGACAAGCATGGGAATCGGGAGTAAAATCCTATTGCGGAAGTAGGTTATAAGCTGCCGCACAAGAATGATTCATCAATCAGCCAGAGAAAGGGCTTTTGCAATATGAAACACGCTGAATTGCTGTCCGTCCGCGACCTGCACGTTCAGGTGGGCGAAAAGGAAATCCTCCACGGGGTCAATCTCTCCGTCGGCACGGACGAAACCCATGTCCTCCTTGGCCCGAACGGCACGGGCAAATCCACCCTCGGCTATGCCATCACCGGCAACCCTGCCTATCAGGTGACGCGGGGGAGCATCACGTTTGACGGCGAGGATATTACTTCTATGCCCGTCAATGAGCGCGCGAAGAAGGGCGTTTTCCTGTCCTTCCAGAATCCGCTGGAAGTGCCGGGCGTGACGCTGAGCGCCTTTATCCGCACGGCGCTGGAGCAGAAGAGCGGCAGCCGCATCCGCCTGTGGGACTTCAAGAAGAAGCTGAAGGAAACGATGGCGCTTTTGTCGATGGATGAAAGCTACGCCGAGCGCGATTTGAATGTCGGCTTCTCCGGCGGCGAAAAGAAGAAGGCGGAAATCCTGCAAATGCTGATGCTCGAACCCAAGCTCGCCATTCTGGATGAAACCGACTCCGGTCTGGACGTGGACGCGGTGCGTACGGTGTCCGAGGGCGTCCGCCTGTTCCGCGAAAAGACGCACGGTTCGCTGCTGATTATCACCCACAGCACGCGCATTCTGGAGGCGCTGCGCGTTGACCGCACGCATGTGATGGAAAACGGCGTTATTGTGCGCGAAGGCGACGCGGCGCTGGTGGAAGAAATCAACGAAAAGGGCTTCAAGGGCTGATGGGGGAGCGGCATGACAGAGAAGAGCCAAGTTGCGGACATTGACCGCAGCATTTATGATATTCGCGACGCGGAGCATGACGCGTACCGCATGGAAGCCGGCTTGACCCCCGCCATCGTCGAGAAGCTGTCCAAGGAGAAGAACGACCCGGCGTGGATGGAGCAGTTCCGGCTGGAAGCGCTGCAAATCTACAATAATATGCGTGTGCCGGACTGGGGGCCGTCGCTGGACGGGCTGGATATCGACCACATCGCGACGTATGTCCGCCCGAACACGAAGATGCAGAACAACTGGGAGAACGTGCCGCAGGACATTAAGGACACGTTTGAGCGGCTGGGCATTCCGCAGGCGGAGCGGAAGTCGCTGGCGGGCGTGGGTGCGCAGTACGACTCGGAGCTGGTGTACCACAACGTGCGCGCGGAAGTGGCGGCGCAGGGCGTGGTGTACACCGACATGGAGAGCGCGCTGCACGGCGAATATGCCAACATGGTGCGCAAGTACTTCATGAAGCTCGTCACCCCGCGTGACCACAAGTTTGCGGCGCTGCACGGCGCGGTTTGGTCGGGCGGCTCGTTTGTGTACGTTCCCAAGGGCGTGCAGGTGTCCATTCCGCTGCAATCGTATTTCCGCCTGAACGCCAAGGGCGCGGGGCAGTTTGAGCATACGCTGATTATTGTGGACGAGGGCGCAAGCCTGCACTTTATTGAGGGCTGCTCTGCCCCGAAGTACAACGTGGCGAACCTCCATGCCGGCTGCGTGGAGCTGTACGTCAAAAAGGGCGCGAAGCTGCGCTATTCGACGATCGAAAACTGGTCGAAGAACATGTACAACCTCAACACCAAGCGCGCGCTGGTGGAGGAGGACGGCACGATTGAGTGGATTTCAGGCTCGTTCGGGTCGCATGTGGGCTGCCTGTATCCGATGAGCATCTTGAAGGGCGACCGTGCCCGCATGGAGTTCACGGGCGTGACGTTCGCAGGCGCGGGGCAGAATCTCGACACGGGCGCGAAGGTTGTGCACGTTGGCAAAAATACCAGTTCGTACATGAACACGCGCTCCATCAGCAAGAGCGGCGGCATCAGCACGTTCCGCTCCAGCGTGGTGGTGGAGAAGAGCGCCAAGCACGCCAAGAGCGCGGTATCCTGTCAGTCGCTGATGCTCGACAGCGAGAGCCGCTCGGACACGATTCCGGCGATGGACATCCGCACGCGCGACGCCGCCATCGGGCATGAGGCGAAAATCGGCAGCATCAGCAACGACGCGGTGTTCTACCTGATGAGCCGCGGCATGAGCGAAGAGGACGCGCGCGCGCTGATTGTCAGCGGCTTTGCGGACAACGTGTCCAAGGAATTGCCGGTGGAATACGCGGTGGAGATGAACAACCTCATCCGCCTTGAAATGAAGGGCAGCATCGGCTGAGCGGAAAGGAGCATCCATCAATGGAAAAAATGACCATCAATCAGCTGCCCAGCCGGACGTGGAATCGTCTGGGCGTGAATGAAGCAACGATTGACTGGGACGAAAGCGCGACGGTCGTGCTGCCGGAAGAATCCGCAGAAAAGGCGGACATGCTGATTGCATCGGACGCGGCGTATGCCCGCAAGCGCGTGACCGTTCAGGCGGAGAAGGGCGCGAAAAAGTCGCTTTTCCAGACCCTTCGCACGGCGGGCAAGCTGCATGTGCAGACGGAGCTGACCGCCGAGGACGGCGCGGAAATTGAGCTGATTCAGCTGGTCGCGCCGGGCGAAAACGCGCTGGTGTATGATGAAGTCATCGGGCACTGCCACGGCAGCGGGCGGATTGTGCTGCGGCAAGTGACGCTGGGTCACGGCGATGTGTACGCGCAGACGAGCATCGGGCTGGACGGCGAGAACGCGTCGTTTGCGGCGAATATCGGCTATCTGGCGCGGAAAAATCAGACGCTGGACATGAACCTTGTCGTCAACCACTGGGGGAAAAAGACAAAGTGCGAAATCAACGCGTCCGGCGCGCTGAATGACGCGGCGAAGAAGATTTTCCGCGGCACGATTGACTTCAAGCGCGGGTCGTCCGGGTCGGTCGGCAGCGAACAGGAAACGGTGCTGATGCTGGGCGAGGACGCGGTGAACAAGACCGTGCCGGTCATCCTCTGCGCGGAGGAGAATGTCGAGGGCACGCACGGCGCGACCATCGGCGAGATGGACGACGACACGCGCTTCTACTTCGGCAGCCGCGGCATTGACCGCGAAACGGCGGAAAAGCTGCTTTCGCGTGCGGCGATTGCCCGCGTGGCGCAGCAGGTGAAAAGCGAAACGGCGCGCGCGGCGATACTGAACGAACTGGATGGGGAAATGGATGAAAACGACGGATTACAGGCGTGATTTTCCGCTGCTGATGCAGGAAACAGCGGCGTATCTGGACAACGCGGCGACGGCGCAGCGCCCGCAGTGCGTGCTGGACGCGGAAAAAACGTTCTATGAGACGCAGAACGCCAATCCCCTGCGCGGGCTGTATCCGCTGAGCATCGCGGCGACGGAGGCGGTGGAGGAAGCGCGCTTGGCGGTTCGCGATTTCCTGCACGCCAAGAGCAGTCAGGAGATTATCTTCACGCGCAACACGACCGAGGCGCTGAACCTCGTGGCGTACAGCTATGGGCTGTCTCACGTCCACGCGGACGACGAGGTGGTGGTGTCCATCCTGGAGCATCACAGCAACCTGCTGCCGTGGCAGATGGTGTGCCGGCAAACGGGCGCGACGCTCAAATTCATCGACTGCGAAATGGATGGACGGCTCGACCTGAACAAGGTATCGGAAATCATCACCGACAAGACGAAAATCGTTGCCGTGACGCACGTTTCCAACGTCATCGGGCGCGTCAACCCGATTCGCGAAATCGCGGATATGGCGCACCGCGTCGGCGCGGTCATCGTGGTGGACGGCGCGCAGTCTACGCCGCATATCCCCGTGGATGTGCAGGCGCTGGACGCGGATTTCCTTGCGTTTTCGGGGCATAAGGTGTTCGGCCCGATGGGCATTGGCGCGCTGTACGGCAAACGCAGGCTGCTGGAAAAGATGCCGCCCTTCCTCTCCGGCGGGGAGATGATCGAGTCCGTCACGCGCACCGGGGCAACGTATGCCGAGCTGCCCTACAAGTTTGAGGCGGGCACGGGCAATGCCGCCGGCGCGGTCGGGCTGCACGCGGCGATTCGCTATATGCAGTCCGTCGGCTTTGACACCATGCACGAGCGCGAAACGGCGCTGGTTGCCCGCATGATGGCGGGGATGGCGGATATGCCGTTCATCCATGTGCTGGGGTCAGGCAATCCTGAGGAACACAGCGGCATTGTCACGTTCACGGTCGATGGCGTGCATCCGCATGACGTGAGCGAAATCCTCGCGGCGGACGGCGTGTGCATCCGCGCGGGGCATCACTGCGCACAGCCGCTGCTCAAGCACCTCGGCTATTCCTCGACGGTTCGGGCAAGCTGCGCGTTCTACAACACGCCGGACGAGGTGAATCGGCTGCTGGACAGCCTGAAAACAATCAGGGAGCGAATGGGCTATGGAAAACAGGAACTTTTATAACGAAATTCTGACGGAACACAACATCCACCCGGAGTTCAAGCACGACCTGCCTGACGCGAACATTGAGCTGGAAGGCGTCAACCCCAGCTGCGGCGACGACATTACGCTGAAGCTGAAGGTGGATGGCGACGTGATTACCGACGGCGCCTTCGTCGGCGACGGCTGCGCGATTTCGCAGGCTTCGGCGGACATTATGCTGGGCATGATTGTCGGGCGGAAGAAGGAAGAAGCGCTGCGCTTGGGTGAAATCTTCCGCAAGATGATTCAGGGCGAAGCGACGGCGGAGGAAATCGACGAGCTGGAAGAAGCCGGGGCGCTGAAGGATATTTCGCACATGCCCGCGCGCGTGAAGTGCGCCGTGCTGGGCTGGCGGACGCTGAAGGAAGCCATCGGGGGAGAAGAGGAATAAGAAAACCGGACGGGGCGCAAAACCTCGTCCGATTTTTTGGATTAGAATCCCATTAGAAATGCGGCAAACGGCAGGAAAAGCGGGCGCGCACGCCGAAATCCTCCATAAGAAAGGGGGATGCGCATGAAAGAAATCATGCTGGACTTCGGCGCGATTCTGTCTGACCTGTTTCATGCGCTGCGGTCGGGCGCGAAGAAAGTACTGATTGCGCTGGCGGTGCTGGCGGCGGTGCTGACCGCGCTCGTCCTGTACCTCATGACGCCACGCACGGAGATTCGGTCTTTGACGGGCTTTCGGTGCTACTTTGTGCCGCGCTGCGAGGTGAATTACCAGTCCTACCACCGGGACGACGACCTGTACAATATGGGCATTTACAAGCTGAACGGGCAGGACGCGGCGCGGTTTGTGTACTGGGCGTAGGAGAACGGCTGGTCGAAGATGCCGCTGACGGGCGAAGCGCTGACGAGCGGGATGCTCGACGAGGAAACCTGCCCGGAGGCAGCGAAAATCAAGCAGGTGACGCAGGGGTTCTGGAAGGGATTTTATGGCGTGTACCTGTATGTTTTTGATTCGCAGACAGCGACGCTATATATTCGGAAGATGCCGAGATAAGGCAATTGCAAACAGAAACCGACCGGGCAGGGGAAAAATCCGCCGTCCGGTCGGCTTTTTGTTGCGGGATGTTTGTAAGCAAAAGAAAAGGTCAAGGCTTTTCAACCTTGACCATCCGTGGAGCATAGGAGATTCGAACTCCTGACCTCGACAATGCGAATGTCGCGCGCTACCAACTGTGCTAATGCCCCAAGCACTTGTTCTCTTTGTGTCAGGCGGTGAAGCGCTGAGCACAGAAAGTATTATAGCATAGTTCTCGGAAAAATGCAAGGGGTTTTTTGAAATTTTTTCGGGAAAATTGCAAACTTTTTTTCAGGCGGCATTTGGGGTAGATTTCAGAATATACGTTCGCTTATTTTGCGCGAAAAACTGCTTTTCTGCCCGGCGACTCTTGTGCATGTGCGCCGATTATGGTATAATGCCCATGATGAAGCAAACGGAGGAGAGAACGGATGGATGCAGAAATGCTGCGGAATGTGCTGACGATGCTGGGCACGGTGCTGGGCGCGATTTTGGTGCTGATGCTGGTGGCGAAAATCACGAGCATGGTGCATGTGGAGGCGGACGATGCGCGCGCGCCGATTGACAGCATGGAAGCGAGCGTCGTCGGCAAGCGCACGCTGGTGACGCAGGAGGACGGCGCGCCGAAAACCATCTACTATATGACCTTCCAGAAGGTGAACGGAATGCGGATGGAGCTGGAAGTGCCGGGCGAGGACTACGGCTTGGCGGCGGAAGGCGATCAGGGCGTGCTGGTCGCGCGCGGGGAAGAATTTATCGTCTTTAAGCGAATGATTTGAAATTATTGGAGCTTCCCAAACAAGTGGCGGCGCCGAAGGGGTGGAGGGGGCGAGCGGAAAGCCCCCTCCTCGCGTCCGCAGACGCGAAATCCTCTGCAATAATCGCATACTGTAAGGAGTAAAAATAGAAATTATGGCATATCAGGCACTCTACCGCCAGTGGCGACCCAAAGACTTTTCCAGCATGGTGGCGCAGGAGGCGGTCATCTCCACGCTGCGCAATCAGGTGATGAGCGGGCGCGTCGCCCATGCGTACCTCTTCTGCGGCAGCCGCGGCACGGGCAAGACGTCCACCGCGAAAATCCTCGCGCGCGCCATCAACTGCGAGCATCCCGTGAACGGCGATCCGTGCGGGCAGTGTGAATCCTGCCGCCGCCTGCTGGCGGACGAGTCGATGGACGTGATGGAAATCGACGCGGCGAGCAACAATGGCGTCGAGGAAATCCGCAACCTGCGCGAGACGGTCAAATATCCGCCGCAGCAGGGGAAATACAAGGTCTATATCATCGACGAAGTGCACATGCTGTCCACTTCCGCGTTTAATGCTTTGCTGAAAACGCTGGAGGAGCCGCCGGCGTACGTCGTTTTCATCCTCGCGACGACCGAGCCGCAGAAGCTGCCCGCGACGATTCTCAGCCGCTGCCAGCGCTTCGACTTCGGGCGGATTCCAGCGCGCCAAATCGCGGGGCGGCTGCGTCAGGCGGCGGAGGGTGCGAAGGCGGAAGCGTCGGAGAACGCGCTGATGCTCATAGCCCGCGCCGCAGAGGGCGGAATGCGCGACGCGCTGTCGATACTGGACATGTGCCTGGGCTATTCCAATCAGGTGACGGAAGACCTCGTGCGCAATGTGCTGGGCACGAGCGACCGCAGCTTCCTGTTCCGCTTTGCCGATGCGCTGGAAAAAGAGGACGCGTCCGCCGTCATGCGGATGATTGATGAATTGATGCGCGCCGGGCGCGAACCGATGGTGTTCGCCAAGGACGTCAGCCAGCACCTGCGCGCGCTGCTGATTGCCAAGTGCAGCCCGGACGACCTGAGCGCCCTGCTTGACTTGACGCAGGAGGATGCGCAGGAGTACGCGCAGCAGGCGGAAAAATTCACCACGACGCGGCTGATGAACATGCTGGAATTGTTCATGCGCGTGGAAACGGATTTGCGCTGGGCGTCGTCGCCGCGAATCGTACTGGAAAACGCCGCGCTGAAAAGCTGCCTGCGGACGAGCGAGGCGGATACGGCGGCGCTCAACGACCGCATCAGCGAACTGGAAAAGCAGCTGACCGCCTTGCAGGAGAAGCTGCAAAGCGGCGCGTTTACCCCTGCGCAGCCCGCGAAAAAGGCGGCAAAGCCTGCATCCGAGCCGAAGCAGGAAGCGCCCAAACCCGCCGCGCCCGCCGTGATGACCCCAACGGGCAAAACCGACGCGGACGCGTGGAAGGAGGCCATGAACATCCTGAAGCGCTCCGACCCTGGCACATTCGCGATGCTGACGATGGGCAAATACGCCGGGTGCGACGGCGACACCTACCGCTGGCAGGCGCCGATGGGGCAGGAGCTGTACGTCGGGCTAATGAATCAGGAGAAGAAGCGCACGGCGATTGCGTCGGCGCTGACGCAGGCATCGGGGATGCAATGCCGCTTTGAGGCGATCGGCGCAGTGAAGGAGAAAAAAGCCGACCAGAGCGACGAATCCTTCCTCGCGGCGCTGGAAACGACCTTCGGCAAGGCGAACACGATGGTGCAGGAGGACGTGAAGGGGTGAGCAGCGCGGACATTCGCGGGATGTTTGCCGGACTGCTGGGTGCGCACGGCATCATCGAAGCGGCGCTGAACGGGCAGGGGCGCGTGATGACGGATGATTCGGCGCGTCCGAGCAGCGCGGCAGTGCTGGCGGGCGATTTCCTCTTCCTCGGCGGCGAACCGTCGGAAGAATTGGTGCGGCGCGCACTGAACGCGGAGAATCGCGCGTGGATTGTGCAGGGGAGCAGTGCGTTTCTCGCACTGGTGCAGGCGCAGCGGTCGGGAACGTGGTCGGAGCGCATCGCCTTTGACCCGTGCCGTCAGCCGGAGGATGCGCACCTGACCGCGCTGCTGGCGAATCTGCCACAGAGCGTGACGCTCGTGCCGATTGGCGCGGCGGAAATGGCGTTCTGCCGCAAGACCCCGTGGGCGGAGGACTTCGTGAGTCAATTCACGGAGGATGAATATGCGCGCAGCGGGCTGGGCGTGCTGGTCTGCGCGGACGGGGCGTTCGTGTCCGGCGCATCCAGCTACGCGGCGTATCCCGGCGGCATCGAGGTGGAGGTGGACACAGCACCGGCGCACCGCGGACACGGCTACGCGACGCTGGCGGCGGCGAAGCTCATCTTGACGGCGCATCAGCAGGGGAAAATCGCGACGTGGGACGCGGCGAATGAAACATCAGCACACATTGCGCAGAAACTCGGCTACCGTGTAACCTGCGCCTATCAAGTCTTCACAACGGTGTAACCATTGGCGCACCCGTCAGGATGATTCGCATTCTGCGTTTCCTGCCGGGTGCATTTTTTGACGAAATTTCAACGGTTCGGACGATTTTCACAAAAATCCTGCTGGATTCCTCAGAAAAACCACAAAATTTTTCCGGGCAGCAGGAAATAGGGGGGACATGTAGAATTAGAAAAGTCGGGCTAAATTGTAACCTCAACTTTTCCCGCCCCGAAAGGGGCATGACATGGAGGGAGTTTTGAACATGAGTGAGCAGAACCTGAAGCAGGTGCTGGCGAAAAAGCAGAGCATCCTGCAGGGAGACGCGGAACGAATCGCAAAGCAGCGCGCGGCTGGCAAGCTGACCGCCCGTGAACGGGTGGCGAAGCTGCTGGACGCCGGCTCTTTCGTGGAGACGGATGCGCTGGTATCCCGCAATGGGGATTACGCCGGGGTCGTGACCGGCAGCGGCACGGTGCAGGATCGCCCTGTGTACGTGTTCGCGCAGGATTTCACGGTGCATGGCGGCGCGATGGGGCAGATGCAGGCGCAGAAGATTGTCAAGGTGCTGGATCTGGCACAGAAGACGGGCGCGCCCGTGATTGCCCTGTGCGACAGCGCCGGTGTGCGCATTGACGAGGGCGCGGCGGCGATGAACGCCTACGCTTCCGTTTTCACCCGTCTGGCAAAGCTCAGCGGCGTGGTGCCGGTCATCGCGCTGGTGCTGGGCCCGGTGGTCGGCGGCGCGGCAATGATCGCCCAGCTGGCTGACATCACCATTGAAGCCGAAAACGTTGGTCAGCTGATGGTCTATGGCCCGCAGGTCATGAGCGCCATTTCCGGCAAGACGGTGGATGCCAAGGCGGTCGGCGGCGCGAAGACGATGGCTGCGCAGGGCGGCGTCGCACTGACGGCGAAGGACGAGGACGAAGCCATCTCTCTGGCGGTGCAGGTGCTGGACTATCTGCCCGGCTGCAACGCGGAGGATGCCGCGATTGTGGATACCGACGACATGAACCGCATTCTGCCCGTGCTGGACGCGGCGGACGCGGAGAGCCAGCTGGCTGCCATGGCGGACGGCGCGGCGTATGTGGAGCTTTTCAAGGACTACGGTAAGGAAATCCGCGTTGCGCTGACCCGCATCGGCGGTCGTCCGGTCGGTCTGGTGGTTGGCAACGGCAAGGAGAACGACGGCGTGCTGACGGCGCAGTCCGCAAGCAAGGCCGCGCGCTTCATCCGCCTGTGCGACTGCTACAGCCTGCCGGTCGTGTCCCTGATCAACAGCAAGGGCGTTGCCGTCCCGGCGGTTGACGAGCAGGCGGCGACCATCAAGGCGACCACCCAGCTGCTTTACGCCTACGCGGAAGCGACGACGGCGAAGGTGTCCATCGTCACCGGCAATGCCATCGGTCAGGCGTATGTCGCCATGGGCGGCAAGAGCAATGCCGATGTGACCTACGCGTGGCCGGGCGCGGTGATTTCCGCCCTGACCCCCGAAGCGGCGGTGCAGGTGCTCTACACCGACGACCTGAAGGCGGACAAGAAGCCGGCGCTCCAGTCCCGTGCGGAATTGGAAGCGAAGTTCGCTGCGGATGTGGCGGACGGCGTGGCGGCTGCCGCGGCTGGCATGGTCGATGACGTGATTGATCCCGCCGAAACGCGCAAGTATGTCATTGCGGCGCTGGAGATGCTCTCCTCCAAGCGCGAATCCAATCCCCCGAAGAAGCACGGCAACCTGCCGCTGTGATTGAGGAAAGGATCGTGTAAAAAATGGGCTTTTTGAATAATCTGGGCTTCGGCTTGATCGTCACACTCATCGGCATGCTGACCGTTTTCTTCGGTCTGGTGTTGCTGATTGGTCTGATCAAGCTGATGGAAAATGCCACCGCGAACCTCGGCAAGGGCGGCAAGAAGGCAAAGAAGCAGGCGGAAGCGCCCGCTCCCGCGCCGGTTGCCGCGCCCGTGGTGGAGGAAGTGCCCGTGGCGGATGACAGCGAGCTGATTGCGGTCATTTCCGCCGCTGTGGCGATGATGATGGAGGATGACAGCGCCTTCACGGTGCGCCGCGTCCGCCGCGTGCAGAATGCGCCCGCCTGGCAGAAGGCTGGCCGCGAAGAACAGGTGTACAGCCGCTTCTGATATACTATTTCCTGCATTCACCTGTGCCATCTGCTTGCGCCTTTTCCTTTCTGGCGTCCGTTCATTCCACTTAGCGTAGCGCTGCTACGCTGCGTTTCATTCACGTTAGCCAGAATGAAAAATTCGCGGCGCATCTTGGCACATTCTCATTTGGAAATAGTATCGGCTTGAACATGACAACAAATTGAACGATTTTGACAGGAGGAAATCCCATCATGCGTACCTTCAATATTACGGTCAACGGTCAGACTTATGTGGTGGATGTGGAAGAAGTCGGCGGCGTGCAGACCGCTGCGCCCGTGCGCGCTGCTGCCCCTGTGGCGGCTGCTCCCGTTGCGGCGGCTCCGGCTGCTGCGCCCAAGGCTGCTGCGGCGGCTCCCGTGGCGGGCGGCGAACCCGTCAAGGCGCCCATGCCCGGCAACATCCTGGACGTGAAGGTCAAGGTTGGCGACACGGTCAAGGCGGGCACGGTGCTGTGCGTGCTGGAAGCCATGAAGATGGAAAACGAAATTCCCGCCCCCAAGGACGGCAAAGTGGCGCAGGTCGTTGTGACCAAGGGCGCGACGGTCGGCGCGGGCGACACGCTGGTCGTGCTGGCGTAATCCGACGTATTTACCGATCCCGAAGGAAAGTGAGCTGATATAATGGGAATCAATGTGGGCGAAACCCTCATGGGGCTCGTCACGACCTCGGGTATCTACCAGTATCTGACGAACCCGCTGGCGCTGATCATGGTCGCCATCGCTTGCGTACTGCTGTATCTCGCCATTGTCAAGCAATTTGAGCCGCTGCTGCTGCTGCCGATTGCCTTCGGTATGCTGCTGACCAACCTGCTGGGCAGCGACATCTTCCACGAAGAACTCTTCGCCGGCGGTCATGCCAACTGGGCGCTGTTCGGCGGCGCGGTCTTGATAGACGGCAAGGATTTTGTTGATTCCGTGGGCTACATGGTCAATGCCGCCGGTCAGATTCTGACCAGCAACAATGTCGTGCTGGGTCACTTCGTCAACGCCGTCACCATCGACGACCCGACGAAGCTGGTGCCTTTTGCTGACATCCTGGCGCAGTTCGCCGCCAACGGCAACGCGGCTTCCATCATTCTGGAGGATGCCTTCCTGAAGAACGGCGCGGTCTACACCGCCACCGGTGCGATGCTTGCGACGGCAGGCAAGACGATTTCCGCGGGTCTGCTGGACTACCTGTACCTCGGCGTGAAGCTGGGCATCTATCCGTGCCTTATCTTCATGGGCGTTGGCGCGGGCACGGACTTCGGGCCGCTGATTTCTAACCCGAAGACGCTGCTGCTGGGCGCGGCGGCGCAGCTGGGCATCTTCATGACGTTCATCTTCGCGTATGCCGTGTTCGGCTTCTCCGCTGCGGAAGCGGGCGCCATCGGCATCATCGGCGGCGCGGACGGCCCGACGGCGATTTGGCTGACGGGCAAGCTCGCCCCGCACCTCCTTGGCCCGATCGCGGTCGCGGCGTACTCCTACATGGCGCTGGTGCCTGTCATTCAGCCGCCGATTATGCGCGCCCTGACCACCGAGAAGGAACGCAAAATCGTCATGGAGCAGCTCAAGCCTGCCACCAAGACGCAGAAGATTATCTTCCCCATCGTCGTCACCATTCTGGTTGCGCTGCTGCTGCCGTCCGCTGCTCCGCTGGTCGGCTGCCTGATGCTGGGCAACCTCGCGAAGGAATGCGGCGTGACCGAACGTCTGAACAAGACGATGCAGAACGAGCTGATGAATATCGTCACGATTTTCCTCGGCATCACGGTCGGCGCAACGGCGACTGCCTCTACCTTCCTGACGGTGCGCACGCTTGAAATCATCGCGATGGGCATTGTCGCGTTCGGCATGGGCACGGCGGGCGGCGTGCTGCTGGCGAAGCTGATGAACAAGCTCTCCGGCGGCAAGATCAACCCGCTGATCGGCTCTGCCGGCGTGTCCGCTGTGCCGATGGCGGCGCGTGTGTCCCAGAAGGAAGGTCAGAAGGCCAATCCCGCGAACTTCCTGCTGATGCACGCCATGGGCCCGAACGTTGCTGGCGTTATCGGCTCTGCCATCGCGGCTGGCGTGCTGCTCAGTATGTTCGGCTGATAATTGGCTGAATAAATCAGCAGTCAGATGGAAACGTATCCAACGTATCCGGTCAGGGGCAGGGGAGTGCTTCTCCGCCTCTGACCGAACTGAAGGAGGAAATTCGTCCTATGGCAAAGGTTCAAATTACGGATACCATCCTGCGCGACGGCCACCAGTCTCAGGCCGCGACCCGGATGCGTACCGATGAGATGCTGCCTGCCTGCGAAATGCTGGACAAGGTTGGCTACTACTCTCTGGAGTGCTGGGGCGGCGCGACCTACGACGCGTGCCTGCGCTTCCTGAACGAAGACCCGTGGGAGCGGCTGCGCAAGCTGCGCAAGGCGCTGCCCAACACCAAGCTGCAGATGCTGCTGCGCGGCCAGAACCTGCTGGGCTACCGTCCCTACGCGGACGACGTGGTGGATTTCTTTGTCAAGAAGGCCGTCGAAAACGGCATTGACATCATCCGCTGCTTCGACGCGCTGAACGACCTGCGCAACATGCAGACCGCCGTCAAGGCGACGAAGAAGTACGGCGGCACGGCGGAAATCGCCATGTCGTACACCGAATCCCCCGTGCACAACGAGGATTACTTCGTCAAGCTCGCCGTGGACATCCAGAAGATGGGCGCGGACGTCATCTGCATCAAGGACATGGCGAACCTGCTGCTGCCCTACAAGGCATACAGCCTCGTCAAGCGCCTGAAGAAGGAAACCGACCTGCCCATCGTCCTGCACACGCACAACACCACCGGCACGGGCGACATGGTGCTGCTCAAGGCCATCGAAGCGGGTGTGGACGTGGTGGATACCTGCCTGTCCCCGCTGGGCTCCGGCACGTCTCAGCCGGCGACCGAATCCCTCGTTGCGACCCTGAAGGGCACGGAATACGACACGGGCTTCGACCTCGACCTGCTGGCGCAGCTGGCGGCGCACTTCCGCACGGTGGCGGATCGCCTGACCAAGGACGGCTGGCGTGACCCGGCGCGCGTGCTGGGCGTGGACGTCAAGACCCTGCAGTATCAGGTGCCGGGCGGCATGCTGTCCAACCTGATTGGTCAGCTCAAGCAGGCGAACCAGATGGACAAGTACTACGACGTGCTGGCGGAAGTGCCGCGCGTGCGCAAGGACTTCGGCTATCCGCCGCTGGTCACGCCGACTTCCCAGATTGTGGGCACGCAGGCCGTGATGAACGTGCTGGGCGGCGAGCGCTACAAGATGGTGCCGAAGGAATCCAAGGACTTGCTGGCGGGTCACTACGGCCGTCTGCCGGGCAAGGTGAACGAGGACGTGCGCAAGAAGTGCATCGGCGACACGAAGGTCATCACCCATCGCTACGCCGACGACATTCCGCCGGAACTCGACAAGCTGCGTGAGGAAATGCGCGAATGGTATCAGTGCGAGGAAGACGTGCTGTCCTACGCCATGTTCCCGAAGGTTGCGCCGAAGTTCTTCGAGTATCGCGCTGCCCAGCAGCTGAAGGTGGATTCCACCATGCTGAACAAGGCTGACAAGACGATGCCTGTCTAATTGGCAGAGGGTCAGGGGCGAATCCAACGCGGAATTGCCCCTGACCTTGTTGTGTTTTCAGAGATTTCGCGTCTGCGGACGCGACAAGGGGGCAATGAAAACGGACGAAGTCCGCGGTCGCTCCCTTGACCCCTTCGGGTGACTTTGTATCGTGTTTTTAGACAAAAAGCGTCAAGTGTCAGGCTGTTCGCAGAAAATTTGCCAAAGTACATCTTGATTTTACCGCGCAAGTGGTGTATGATATAGATGTGGAGAATCGGGATTTTCCCTGAATCCGCAGTGTATTGTCCCACCAATTTAAAGAAAGAGGTAGGTTCTACATGGCAGAGCTGAATCTGAGCAAGTATGGCATTACCGGCACGACCGAGGTTGTGCACAATCCTTCTTACGATCTGCTGTTCGAAGAAGAAACCAAGTCCACCAACGAGGGCTATGAAAAGGGTCAGGTGTCCGAACTGGGCGCTGTGAACGTCATGACCGGCATTTATACCGGCCGCAGCCCCAAGGACAAGTATATCGTCATGGACGAGAACTCCAAGAACACCGTGTGGTGGACGAGCGAGGGCTACAAGAACGACAACCATCCGATGACCGAGTCCACGTGGGCGTCCGTGAAGGATCTGGCGATTAAGGAGCTGTCTAATAAGAAGCTGTACGTCGTCGATGCCTTCTGCGGCGCGAACAAGGATACCCGCATGGCCGTCCGCTTCATCGTGGAAGTGGCGTGGCAGGCGCATTTCGTCAAGAACATGTTCATCCAGCCCTCTGAAGAAGAGCTGAAGAACTTCACCCCGGACTTCGTGGTTTACAACGCGTCCAAGGCGAAGGTCGAGAACTACAAGGAACTGGGCCTCAACTCCGAAACCTGCGTGGCGTTCAACATCACCAGCCGTGAGCAGGTCATCCTGAACACGTGGTACGGCGGCGAGATGAAGAAGGGTATGTTCTCCATGATGAACTACTACCTGCCGCTGAAGGGCATCGCGTCCATGCACTGCTCTGCCAACACCGATAAGGAAGGCAAGAACACTGCCATCTTCTTCGGTCTGTCCGGCACCGGCAAGACCACCCTGTCCACCGATCCCAAGCGTCTGCTGATCGGCGACGACGAGCACGGCTGGGA
>ENA-UOIY01002242-UOIY01002242.1-human-gut-metagenome-genome-assembly--contig:-P114-NODE-2242-length-15651-cov-24.393242_pt1 | contig 15651 bp, 13 predicted proteins | sample MGYA00242335_ERZ723882 | MGnify/ENA metagenome assembly ERZ723882
GCTTAATATGTAAGCTTATAAAGCGCACCAAAAGGCTCCCCTTTACGGGGAGCTGTCGAACAAAGTGAGACTGAGGGGTTGTAATAAACAAAGAGCTGTAAGCTGCTTTATAACCCCTCCGTCAATTCGCTGACGCTCATTGCCACCTCCCCTTTCAGGGCAGGCTTAATATGTAAGCTTATAAAGCGCACCAAAAGGCTCCCCTTTACGGGGAGCTGGCAAACCGAAGGTTTGACTGAGGGGTTGAGATAAAAAGCGAAGCCACGGGCGGGCCGCCAATGACGGCCCCTACAACGTCTAAGCGCAATTTCACTGCTTGCGCAACCCTCATTCTTCGACGCAGAAATTCATCGTCGAAGCTGCGTCGGAGAAAAAAGCCAGGCATTTAGCCTGTTTCGACGATAGTGACGCAAGTGACGCAGAGTGCGTAAGGCCGTTAGGGTGCTTTAACGCTTGCCGCTCTTTCGTATTGCGCGGTGAATATCACCTCCAGCGCAATGCCCGCTATTATCACAAGGAAGCCTATAAGGCCAACAGCGTCCGGCAGTTCGTGCATGAATATAGCCACCCAAACGGGGCTTAAAACCATCTCCATGGGGCTTATCATGCTGGCGCGGGCAGCGGTTGTGTACCTCAGGCCAAGGGTATAGAACACATAGCCGCCGCCGAACTGCACTATGCCAAGGGCTAAAAGCGTTACCCAGCCGACTGTATCCATTGTGAAAAGCTGCGCAACGGAGTCGCGGCAGAACAGCGGCAGTATCACCGCCGCCATGAAAAGATTGTTTATGGCGGTTATGCCAACGGGATTGTCCCCGCCAAGGTCCTTGCCAAGCTGCGTGACCACGGCGAAGGAAAGGCCGGTAGTGAGGGCGATAAGGTTGCCTATAAGCGTTACGCCCTCCGCCTTTGAAAACATGGATATAACAACCCCCGCCGTAAGCACCGCCAGCGGTATCACCCGCCGCTTTATGAACGGATAACCCTTTATGCGGGAATATATATACAGCCATATGGGCGAGGTGAACTGCATACCCACGGCTATTGCCGCGCTGGTAAGCTTTATTGCCGTAACCACGCCAACGCTGTTCAGCGTGAATGCTACCGCCATAAGCAGCATTTTGGGGCTGAATTTAAGCTTCTTGGGCCGTATGAACGGCGCAAGCACAATGCCCGCTATCAGCGCGCGCATAGCGCCTATAAGCATGCTTGGCAGCTCAATATTCTTCACCAGTATTGAATTGGTGCTCCACAGCACCGCCGCTATGAACACCAGCAGCATTCCCAGCGTATTCTTGTTCTTCATATTAAACGTTCTCCCCGACAAGCTTTTTAAGCTTCCTCAGTGTGCCGTCCTCGCAAGCAGCGCAAATCTTCGTGCCGGTTTCGGTATGCTCCTCGCTCAGTATCCGCGCCTCGCTGTGCAGCAGCGCAACGGCCTCGTATTTGTCATAAGGAATGGTCAGCTCTATTGTGCTGTGCGATGCGCTCAGCAGCTTTTCCACCCGCTCAAGCAGGCTCTCCATCCCCTCCCCCGTTGCGGCGGAAACGAATGCGTCGTCCTCCGTGCCGCGCGGGCGGCTGTCAATGCGGTCTATCTTGTTGTATACGTTTATGCGCGGCGTGTCCCCCGCGCCAAGGCTTGCTATAACGTCCTCCACAACGCGCATCTGCGCATCGTAATGGTCGCACGAAATGTCCACAACGTGCAGTATAAGGTCCGCGTTTGAAACCTCCTCAAGCGTGGATTTGAACGCCTCTATCAGGTCATGCGGCAGCTTGTTTATGAAGCCCACCGTGTCGGAAAGCAATATGTCAAGCCCGTTTGGCAGCGTTATCTGCCTAACAACAGGGTCAAGCGTTGCAAAAAGCTTATCCTCCGCCAGCACTCCCGCGTTTGATACGGCGTTTAGGAACGTGCTCTTGCCCGCGTTTGTGTATCCAACCAGCGCCACCAGCGGCGTTGCGTTCTTCTCCCGCCGTTCCCGCCTGAGAGAGCGCTGCTTTTCAACCTCCTTCAGCTCCTCCCCCAGCTCGAATATGCGCCTGCGTATGCGCCGCCTGTCTATTTCCAGCTTCTTTTCGCCCGGGCCGCGCGTGCCTATGCCGCCGCCCAGCCTGCTAAGCGCCGTGCCCTGCCCCGTAAGGCGGGTAAGGTTATATTTCATCTGCGCAAGCTCAACCTGCAATGCGCCCTCGCGGCTTACTGCCCGCTGCGCAAATATGTCCAGTATAAGCGCCGTGCGGTCTATTACCTTAACGCCCAGCCGCGTTTCAAGGTTCCTCAGCTGGCTTCCCGTCAGCTCGTCGTCGAATATAACCAGCTCCGCTTCCGTCTCGCTGCATAATAGGCTCAGCTCGTCCACCTTGCCGCTGCCTATATACGTTGCGTTGTCCGGCGTGCGCCGCTTCTGTATGCTGCGCGCGACCACGTTCGCCCCCGCCGTTTTTGCAAGCTCCGCCAGCTCCTCTATCGTGTCGTACCCTTCGTCGTTTTCAAGGCCCACCAGCACCGTCCTTTCGGGGATATCGTCCTTGGTATCCTTGGTGCTGCTTTTAAGCCTGTCGTCGGCTATGAATATTTCCTCTATAAGCTGCCTCTGCGGCAGTTTATATGGCCTCAGCGGGCCGTATACGAGCGCCTCCCGCTCCTCGCCAACGGCTTCGCCAATGTAGCCCGCGTAAAACGAGGTGGCCGTGCCGTCCTCCTTAACGCCCACCGCCGCCATGCAGTCCAGCCGCATGCTCCTAAGCGTCCCTATGTCCACTCCGCTCAGCCTGCCATCCCCGCCGGGGTGTGTGTGCAGGCATCTTACGCCGCAAAGCCTGTCCTCGTTGCGTACAAGGCGCATGGAGGGCATGCTCACCTTAGACCCGTCCCCTACGGACACGTCCTCTATGCTGCCGCTGCGGCTTATATAAACGCTTATTTCGCGGCGTATCGCGCCCGTAAGCGCGCAAAGCTCGGCTATCAGCTCGTGCGAGGCAAACTCGTATTGCCCCTGCGTCATATCATAAATGGCGGCTATGCGCTCCAATACCGCGTCGCGTATTCCTTCGGTATTGCCGTTCACCTTTTTCTGCATAGGCGTCAACTCTCCTTTCAAAAAATACAATTTGGATTATACCATATAAACAGCTATAAACAAGCATAAAAAAAGCCAGCCCTTGCTCATTTGAGAAGGACCGGCTGTTGGTTACGATGCTATGAATCAGTTAGCGGCGGCTTCCTCGACCGCGTAAACGCTGACCTGCTTGCGGCCAAGATGCTTGGTCTCGAAGCGGACAACGCCATCAACCTTGGCAAAAAGGGTATCGTCCTTGCCTATGCCAACGTTGTTGCCGGGATGGAAGTGGGTGCCCCTCTGCCTGACCAGAATGTTACCGGCCAGAACGAACTGCCCGTCAGCCCTCTTGGGCCCAAGACGCTTGGATTCGCTGTCGCGTCCGTTACGGGTACTGCCAACGCCCTTCTTATGAGCAAAAAGCTGCAGATTGATCATCATCGTGTTACACCTCCCTATCAGTCAATTTGATGTAATCACCGTTTGTTTCGGCAAGCGAGGCTATGCTCGCCGCCATCGTGTTAAGTATCAGCTCCGCGTCGTGCTGCTGAGCGGCCGATATTTTCTTCGGAAGCATACAATACATATACCCGTCTGCAATATCAAGCGCAATCTCAAGGCCTATGACCTCTTTCAGCCCTATCACCGCCCCCTGCGTAAGCGCGCTTACCGCCGCGCACACAATGTCGCTGCCTTCTTCGGCGTAACCCGTGTGCCCCTCGGCTTCAAAGCCTATTGCGTGGGACCGGCTGCGGAACAGAGTAATTCTTGTCATGTCTTTTGTTAACCTATGGTGTTGATCTTAACCTTGGTATACGGCTGACGATGACCCTGCTTCTTGCGGATGTTCTTCTTGGCCTTGTACTTGAACACCACAACCTTATCGCCCTTGGTCTGTTCCATGACTTCCGCCTTGGCGCAAACGCCTTCAACCACGGGCTTGCCTATGGTCACGTTCTCGCCGTCGCAAAGCATCAGAACCTCGAAGCAAACCTCAGCACCGGCTTCCAGATCGAGCTTTTCGACCAGAATCTCATCGCCCGCTTCAACCTTGTACTGCTTGCCTCCGGTACGGATAATAGCGTACATTTGCTGCACCTCCTATTCCCCAATCTCGCCCGCGACACGGCGGCGCTGTTCACGCGCTTCAAAAAAGCCGTCGCAGAGCGGCTCACCTGCGTATTTTAGCATAGGGCCGCGCCCGTGTCAACAACAGTTTCGCCCTTTTTGCCTATCTTTTTGGCATTCTGCTTCTTTCCTATTGCGTTTTGCCGCGCATAATGGAAAATATACTGCTGCACAATGCCGCTTTCGCTGCCCAGCGCGCGTATCGCCCGCTCCGTTTCCTGCCGCCGTGCCTTTTCTCCGCCGAAATAAATCTCGCTCAGCGCGCGGCCTATCCATACGTCAACGGGGAATGCGTCCGTATGCCCAAGGCCGAACAGCAGAACGCAGTCCGCAACCTTCGGGCCAACGCCGTAAAACGTGAGCAGCTCCTTCCGCGCCGCGTCAAGCGGCATATCGCGCAGCTTTTCAAGCCCGTATCCTTCCGCAATGCGTCTTGCGCTCTTTATTATATACGGCGCGCGGTACCCTGCGCCAATGGCTAAAAGTTCGCTTTCCTCCCGCGCGGCAATGGCATCGGGCTTTGGGAAAAGGAAGTACTCCTTGCCGTCAAGCTCCGCCCTTTCCCCGCAGAGCGCGCACAGCCGCTCCACTATTCCCGCAATGCGGCCAATGTTGTTGTTTGCCGAGATTATGAATGTTATAAGCGCCTCGAACGCATCCTGATTGAATACCCTTATGCCCGTTGCGCAGGGTATGCACATTTTAAGCTGCTCATCATGGCTAAGCCGTTCCTCTATGGCGGCGTAGTCGCGTTCCAAATCAAAATAATGTATCCAGTCCGCTGCTTCCCCTTCCGCGCAGGGATATATGCTCAGCGTGTCCCCCGCCTGCCTTGCGTGAACGACCCTGCCCAATGCGGGCGCGGTAAAGCCGCCGTTATCCTCATGCCAGCGGAAGCTTTGCCCGCATGCGCAGCTGCGCGAAAGATCGAGCCTGTCTATGCCGTCCACATACAGCGTGTTGTTTACAACCGTGCTGTGCTTATACATGCTCATTCACCTCCGCCGAGCATGCCGCCCGTAACGTCGGGCGTGGGCGTGGGCACAGCCGTTGCCGTTGCGGCGGGGGTATCCATAGGCTCCGCCGTCTGTATGGGGGTCGGGTATACCCATGGCGAGGTTTCCGTCGGCACGGGCGTTGGCGTTGCGCGGTTAGGACGCTTGGTTGGTTTCGCCGTTGGCTTTATCGTTGCCGTGGGTTTCACCGTTGCCGTTGGTTTCACTGTTGGTGTCGGCGTGGGCTTGACCGTTGCGGTAGGCTCCGCTGTTGGTGCTGCCGTGGGCTTTGCCGTTTGCGTGGGCTGCACCGTGGGCGTAGGCTCCGCGGTCGGTTCCGCCGTGGGCTGTTCAGGCTCCGCCGTGTCGCTCATCTCGGGCGTTGGCGCGGGCTCGGCCGCGTTTGCGCCGCCGTTAGCCTTGCTCAGCATTATTATCAGCGCTATGTTCAGCGCCGCGCTTAGTATAAGCAGCACCGCCAGTATGCCTATCGTGCGCTTGAACGCGCGCCTTGTTCTCATAATTGTCATAGTCTCACTTCCGTTTTATTCCGCATTTGCTTGGGCTATAAGCGCGGCAATGTATTGTCCCTCGGCGCTGTCCGCCGCGTACTCATCCGCAAGCTTTATCGCAACCGAATATACGCTCAGCTTAACCTCGTCCCCGTAATGCGTAATTTCGCCTTTGGCGTTTTCCGCTATGATATACGGCACGAAGCTGTGCTCCGCCTTCAGCGCGGCAATGTTATCGATATTCGCCGCAAACAGCGCCATTCCGTCCGCCACGGCGGATACCTTATCGTACTTAGCTCCGTTTTCGGTATAATATGCTCTCTGCTTTTCGCCGTCCGCTATAACGCCGTATTCCTTTATGGTATATCCGGCAATGGTTCCGCCGTCGTGCGCGGCAATATCAATGCCGAAGCGCACCCTTATGCCGTAATCGCCGCTCAGCTTAATCGCCGCGCCGTAATAGCTCAGCGAGTCCTCAAGCCCCGTAGGCTCGTCAAACCGCTCCCCGCTGCCCTGGAATATCAGCGCGGAGTATCGCACGGGTATATAGCCTGCGCCGCTTGCGGTATTTACCTTGTGCCAGCCCGGCGCGGCGTTGGCCTCTATCAATTCAAGCACAACGCCCTTATTTGCCGTATATACCGGATCCGTTCGGCTGTCAGGCGATTTACGCACCGTTATACTGCTGCTTATATTCGCCGTGGTAACCTGCACAGCCGTTCTTTCAAGCGTGCTTGCCGCAATGTAGCCCGATACGCCGCCGCAGCTCACATGCGCCCATTTGCCGCTTATTTCGTCCACAAATACCGTATTGCCCGCCTGTATGGTGGCTATCGCGTCCTCAGCGGCGTTCTTCTTTGCGAATACCCGCGCCGTACTGCCCAGCACCCGCGCATCGTATTTGACCGAAGGCTTCGCCTGTATCGCGGGGCGGGATATGTCCGAAGCAAGGGGAGCAATGGCGCTGTTGGGGTAATGGAAGGCGAGTATATCGCTCACATTCTGCCCTTTAGCCGCACGATAGTTAGCCCCGTATTGGCTCAGCCCAACGCCGCCGCCGTAGCGCGCATGGCGTATAGTATAGCTTGTTACGGTATTGCCCGTATAATTCTTAATAAGCCAATAGCGCGAGCATGAACCCTTGGAGAAGAACCCAAGCGGCCTGCCGTTGTTCGGCTTTATGAAGAAATCGTTTTCTGTAAGATTGACCGTATACTGGCTTATGTAGCCCGCTCCCGTTGCGTTTATGCCGGTGAAGGTTATATCTACCGAGCAGAAATGGTTGCACACCTGCCCCGGTGTTTTATCGCGGTGATGATGGCGGCAGGATTTATCATCGCACCGCGTTTCCATGCTTATGCCGCTCACGGTTGCCGCAGTAACCGAATATCCTGCCGAGTTGAGCGCGGGTATGAGCGCGTTTGTTATGAGCGACTGCACATATGTTTCGCTTCCCGAAGGCGATGCGGGTATCGTCACCGTTTCAACGTATCTGCTGGTTGAGGCAAGGTCGTATGCGTCCTCCCTCACGCTTTCCTCACCGCAGAACTCGTAACCGCTCCATTGGTTGTTGGTAACTTCCGTCTCCCCGCCGTTGGTGCCGCCGAAGTGCACGCGAAGATACGCGCCGTTATAGTAAAGCGTTTGCCCCGCCGTGGCCTGCACAGCCGCGCGGCAAACATCCGTCATGCCGAAATATGCCTGGCTTGCGCTCGTGTCCCGCATATCAAAAACGCGCTTGGTGCTGCGGGATTTTATTGCGAACGCGCGTGAAACAATAGCCTGCGCCTGCTGCGCCGCGTCCCTGTATCCGGCGCCTACCTCCGCCGCGACAACGCCCTCAAGGTAGTCCTCGATATAAACCTCGTTCACAACATACAGCCCGTTCCAGTAGCTATCATAATTGCCGGACTTGGCAAAATAATATACCTCCATGTCCCCGCGGTAGGTTCTGTCCGTAACGTCACTTCCCATGGATACGCTGCTCACCTTTACGCAGTTGTTCGCATCATCGCCCTCAAATTCCTTAAAGCTTACCGATGCGCCGCTGTAAAGGAGCGTTCCGAACGCGGAATAAAGGCTTACGGCCGAATTTTCGGCCTTTACGGTATATGCCGCTTCATCCTGCGCAATAAATAGCGCATTGCCCGCCGCATCATGCACGGCATAGCTGCCGTATGTCCTAATCGTGGACATGGTGTGGTCCTTCTGACTAAGCAGCACGCGCACCTTGCGCACGTCCCGAGCATCGTTGGCATAGGTGGATATCCTGCTCTGCTCTTCCAAGTACAGATGCCTCAGCTCCTCAGGCACCTCGGATTCGTAGTTCTCATCACCCTCACCGTATATCTTTTCAGGCTCGGTATAGCCGTCGTCCGTAATATCCCCTAAGCCCGTGCCGCCCTCTGCTTGGGTGCTTTCGCCGCCGGTATTCGGCTCTATGGCCGTCCAGCCCTCCGCCATGCCCGTGCAGAAGGCGAACAGCATTGTTATAGTCAATACAGATGCAAGTGCTTTCTTCATGGCTGCTCTCCTTTTACTCAGCGTGCATTTGGCGCGCCAGTTCGTATATCAGTATTCCCGCTGCAACCGCCGCGTTGAGCGATTCCGCAAAGCCGTACATGGGCAATCTGTATTTGTGGCACATGTCCGCAACATTGTCGCTAACGCCGTTGCCCTCGTTGCCTATAACAAGGCACATCCGCTCCGTTGCCGCGGGCAGCGTGCCTTCGCCCTTCAGGTGGCCGCACACAAGCGTATAATCCTGCCGTTTAAGCTTTTCTATCTCCGTTGGCAGATTGCCCTGCCATACGGGCATATGGTATATCGACCCCATCGCAGCGCGCAGCGGCTTTGGCGCATACGGATCGGCGCAGCCGCTGCCAAGCAGCAGCCCTACCGCGCCCATGGCATCCGCCGTTCTGAGTATTGTGCCAAGGTTGCCCGGGTCCTGCACCGCGTCCAGCGCAACAATAAGCCCCTCCGGATAATATTCCGGCACGGGCACGCACGGCGTTTTAACCGTTGCGCAGACCCATTGCGGCGTTTCCGTAAGGGTAAGCGTTTCCATAACGCTGCGCTTTAATGTATATACCCTTGCGCCCGCCCCTTCAAGCACGGCTGCCATAAGCTCGTGCCCTTCTTCAATAAAGGCTTCGTGTATTTCCGCGCCCGATATCACGGCCTCGCGCACAAGCCTGTCCCCTTCAATAAAATGCAGGCCCTGCTCCAGCCTGCCCTTCCTTGTGGCAAGCTGGCGCGCACGTTTCACGGTTTCGTTGCGTGTACTTTCAATAAGCGGCATGGCAATTCTCCTTATCGGCCGTTAGTTCTCCTTATTATAGCATAAGGCGGGCCATTTTCAAAATCGCTAATATTATTAAATAAGTGTTAATTATATGTTGCCAAGTTTTAGATATGGTGGTACAATGGCTGTGGTTCGCTGAGTTAAATGATTTAGCGGATACGTTATGAAAGGAGTCGCGAGGTAAATATGTACAACACCGTATTCTTTGCTGCATTGGTTCCCGCATTGAAGGGAAAAGTTATGTCCTCGCGGCCGTATAGCTGTATTCAGCCCTAAACGGGGCTTAATCGGCGCCATGTGATATCACGGCCGTGGACAAATGCAGTCTGCGGCTTTTTTGTTGCCGCGGGCAAGCTCAAATTCAGGATTGGAGGGATCACGCTTTGGAAGCATCAACAACACAAAAGAACCGTAGGCTCAATTTTGCGCTGCTGAAACGCCTCACGCGCGGGAGCATAGGGTATCTGGCGCTGGGCGGGCTTTGCCTTATATTGGCAATAGCCGCGGCGTACATTGTGCCTATCGTAACAAGCTTTACTATTGACTATGTACTCGGCGACAAGCCGAGCAATCTGCCCACGTTCATAATGAACATTATCGATTCATGGGGCGGGCGGGACTTTTTGCGCAGCCATCTTTACATCTGCGCATTGGCCCTTATATTCTTCACGATACTCAACGGCGTTGCAACGTATTTCCGCCGCAGCTGCATAGCCAATGCATCGGAAACCGTGGCCATGACCACGCGGAATGCCCTTTACGAGCATCTTCAGGCCGTGCCGTATGATTACCATAAGCATGTTTCAACGGGCGATCTGGTGCAGCGCTGCACGTCGGACGTTTCAACCGTGCGCCGCTTCATATCCATGCAGCTTCTTGAAATGCTAAGGACCATAGTTATGGTGGTTATCGCAGCCGGCATAATGTTTTCCATCAATGTTAAGATGAGCCTTATTTCAATGGCGCTGCTGCCCGTGCTTTTCGGCGTAAGCTTCGTTTACTTCAAGGGAGTTAAAAAGCAGTTCACATTGAGCGACGAAGCAGAAGGCGTGCTTTCGGCAACATTGCAGGAAAACCTGACGGGTGTTCGCGTGGTGCGCGCATTCGGCCAGCAGAAGGACGAAATAGAGAAGTTCGACCGCTGCAGCCGCGACTTCAGGGACAAAACGTTCCACCTTTCCAAAATGCTTGCCGTGTATTGGGGCGGCAGCGACGCCATGGGCTATCTTCAAATAGCCATCTCCCTTATGGCGGGCATAATAATGGCCGTTAAGGGCGAAATAACCCTTGGCAACATGCTCATATTCACCACCTATACAGGTATGCTCACCTGGCCCGTAAGGCAGCTTGGCAGGATACTGGCGGACCTTGGCAAGGCAAGCGTATCATTGGGCAGGATAGACGAAATACTTTCCGCCCCGGCAGAGGAGGAGCCCGGCGCGGCACTGAAGCCCGAAATACACGGCAAGGTTGAATTCAAGCATGTATGCTTCGGCTACGATAGGTTTGACGACGTATTGAGCGACATTTCATTCACAGCCAACCCCGGCGAAACAATAGCCATACTCGGCTCCACCGGCAGCGGCAAAACCAGCCTTGTGCAGCTTTTGCAGCGGCTTTACACCTGCACCGCGGGCGAAATAGACATAGACGGCGTGAACATAAACGATATTGAGCACGGCCATTTGAGGAAGAACATAGGCATAGTGCTGCAGGAGCCGTTCCTCTATTCCCGCACCATAATGGAAAACATACGCATGATAGACCCGCGCATGAGCGAGGAGCAGGTGCATGAAGCGGCGCGCATAGCCTGCGTGCACGACGTTATAGAGGGCTTTGAAAACGGATACGACACAGTGGTCGGCGAACGCGGCGTTACCCTTTCCGGCGGGCAGAAGCAGCGCGTGGCAATAGCCCGAATGCTTATGCAGAACGCGCCCATATTGATATTTGACGATTCAATGAGCGCGGTTGATACCGAAACGGACGCATCCATACGCGCCGCGCTGAAGCACCGCCGCGAAAGCACCACCACCTTCATAATATCCCACCGCATAACTACCCTTTGCGAAGCGGACAAAATACTGGTGCTGGAGCACGGCAGGCTGGTTGAGCAGGGCACGCACGAGGAGCTTATAGCCAAGCCCGGCCTTTACCGGCGCATAGCGCGCATACAGAACGCGCTTGAAGAAGAATTGAAGCAGGAAGGAGGCGGCAGCAATGAGTAATACCGCAATGCAGGAGCAGGATTACGAAAAGGACGTAAAGGTTGATTTTTCGATATGGAAACGCCTTCTCTCCTACGTTTTCCGCTATAAGAAAACGGCGATAGCGCTTATGCTCTGCAACGTGGGCATAGCGGTGATAGACATTCTTTATCCGCTGATGAGCCAATACGCCATAGATAACTTTGTTGAAAAGGGCACCACCGCGGGCATAGGCTGGTTCATAGCGCTCTACATAGCATTTATCGCCATTCAGGCACTCGGCGTATATTCCTTCATAGTGAAGGCGGGCAAGCTTGAAATGAACGTATCCTACGATATGCGAAGGGAAGCGTTCCAAAAGCTTCAGGAGCTTTCCTTCTCCTTCTATGACCGCACGGCCGTGGGCTACCTTATGGCAAGGATGATAAGCGACGTGGGCAGCCTTTCCGAAATGATGGCATGGAGCTTCGTTGACCTTCTGTGGGCATCCACATACGTTATAGGCGTTGTAATAGCCATGTTCGCAATGAACTGGAAGCTGGCGCTGCTTATAATGATAGTCATTCCCCCGCTGGCGGTAATATCCGTATTCTTCCAGAAAAAGATACTGAAGTATCAGCGAAGGGTAAGAAAGACCAATTCCCGCATAACCGGCGCATTTAACGAAGGCATAATGGGCGCAATGACCACAAAGACCCTTGTGCGCGAGGATGCGAATTATTCGGAATTCAAGCAGCTTTCTTCCGAAATGAAGCGCGACTCAATCCGTTCCGCCCTGCTCAGCGCGCTGTTCATGCCAATAGTCATGTTCTTAGGCTCAATAGGCACGGCGATAGCGCTGCACCGCGGCGGCATAGACGTTATGGGCGGGATAATCACGTTCGGCACGCTTTCCGCGTTTATATCGTATGCCACCAACTTCTTTGAACCCATTCAGCAGCTTGCGGGCATTTTGGCGGAAATGCAGAGCGCGCAGGCAAGCGCGGAGCGCGTGGTATCGCTCATCGATACTCCGTGCGAAATAGTGGATTCGCCCGAGGTAGTCGCCAAATACGGCGACAGCTTCAACCCCAAGCGCGAAAACTGGGAGCCCATAAAGGGCGATGTCGATTTCGAGCACGTAAGCTTTGCCTATAAGGAAGGCGAAAAGGTGCTGAAGGACTTCAATCTGCACGTTAAGGCGGGCGAGACGATAGCCTTGGTTGGCGAGACCGGCGCAGGCAAGAGCACCATAGTCAACCTTGTTTGCCGCTTCTATGAACCCACCGAGGGCCGCGTGCTTATAGACGGGCGTGACTACCGCGAGCGCAGTCAGCTTTGGCTGCAATCAAGCCTGGGCTACGTGCTGCAAACGCCGCACCTTTTCAGCGGCACAATAGCGGACAACATACGCTACGGCCGCAAGGACGCCACAGATGAGGAGGTTCGCGCGGCGGCGCGCATGGTGCATGCGGAGGAATTTATACTGCGGCAGGATAAGGGCTACGATACAGAGGTTGGCGAAGGCGGCGTAAGGCTCTCCACGGGCGAAAAGCAGCTTATCTCCTTTGCCCGCGTAATACTGGCAGACCCGCGCATATTCGTGCTGGACGAGGCCACAAGCAGCATAGATACCGAAACCGAGCAGCTTATTCAGGACGCCATAACCACCGTGCTCGATAACCGCACAAGCTTCATCGTTGCGCACAGGCTTTCCACCATCCGCAACGCGGACAGGATACTGGTAATACGCGGCGGCGAAATAACCGAGCAGGGTACGCACAGTGAGCTGATAGCCAAGCACGGCTATTATTACGACCTGTACACCACCCAGTTCCGCGAGGAAGCATCGGACGCGATACTGAGCGAGTAAACCTGCATCAGGAGGAATGAAAGGCATCATTCCTCTTTTTTTATGCCGTGCAAAACGGATATTAAAACGGCGGCGCAGAGTTTGTTGCTCTGCGCCTTGTTTGTTTTACTTTATATATACCCTTGGCGGGCGGGCCAGTATGCGGGCGATAATCTCGTTCTTGTTGGTTCCGGCAAGGGCTGCGGCTTCGGGAATATCCATTGTGTTATCCCTGCCGCTGCCGTAAATCACGGCCTCGTCCCCTTCGGCAGCGTTTGCAACGTCCGTAACGTCCGCCATGCATTGGTCCATGCATAATACGCCCACCAGCGGGCATTTTATGCCGCGGATGGTAACGTAGCCCTTGTCGCGCATGTTGCGGGGGTAGCCATCGGCATAGCCGAAGGGCAGCGTTGCTATAACGGAATCCCGCGCGGCGCGCCACAGGTAATCATACCCAACGCCCTCGCCCGCCTTTATGCGGTGCAGCTGCGATATGCGCGTTTTGAAGGCCATTGCCTGCGTGACCTCAACATAGCCCTTATGGAAGCCCCTAAGGCCGTATACAAGCGCGCCCGGGCGCACCATGTTGAGCCTGTATTCGGGGTAATCAACGGCGCTTATGCTGTCCGTAATGTGCTTATACTTAAAGCTCACGCCCCGCTTTTCAAGCGCGGCTATAATGCCCATAAGCTTGGTGAACTGCTTTTCGTCCTCCTCCGCATTGACCAGCGCAAGGTGGGAGAATATGCCCTCCACCTCTATGCCTTCGGTATTGCATATGGCGTAAAGCTCGTCAACGTCGTCTATGCCAAGGCGATGGAACCCCGTATCCACCTTCAGGTGAACCTTTGCCCTTTTGCCCAACGCCAGCGCGGCCTTGCCCAGTATCTTGGCCTGATGCTTTGAAAATACGGTCTGCGTTATGTTGTTTTCGGCAACTATGCCAAGGAGCCTGTCCGGCGTATGGCCGAGTATAAACAACGGATAATCCGCGTATGCTTCGCGCAGCTCAATAGCCTCGCTCAGCGTGGCAACGGCAAGATACCTTGCCCCGTGCTCCATAAGCGTGGGCGCAACACCTACCGCGCCCAGCCCGTATGCATTGGCCTTGACCACGGGCATTACCGCAACGTCCGGCCCCACCATTTGGCATATGGCGTCCATATTCGCGCCTATCGCGCGCAGATCGACCTCTACTACAGTATCCCTTAGTATCATTATATTCCCCTCCTTACGCCTTCGCTTCGTCCTCGTCAAGCAGCCTGAGCGCGCCCAAAACGTTCATAAGCACGCCGTACTTTATGCATTCCTCATCCGGGGCGAAGTTTTCGTTATGCAGCGCCTGCGGCAGGGCTTGGCCCTCTTTATATGTGCCAATATTGAAGTACACGCCGGGCACCTTGGACGTGAAGTACGCAAAATCGTCCGCGCCAAGGCTTGGGTCGTCCATGAATATTACGCTGCCGCGGCCTATTTCCTTTTCAGCCACGTCCGCAATGGCAAGCGAGGTTGCAACGTCGTTCACAAGGGGAGGATAACCGTCGTTCATTATTACCTCCGCGCTTGCGCCGAAGGCAGCCGCCGTGTTTTCGGCAATGGTTTTAACGTGCGCCTTTATAAAGTCCCTTGTTTCAAAGTCCAGCGCGCGTATGGTTCCGCCGAGCTTCACCTGCCCCGCGCAAACGTTTTCCTTGCTGCCGCCGTGTATTGTGCCTATGGTCACTATAACGGGAGTGGTGGGCGCGGCGAAGCGGCTGGATATGGTTTGCAGCGCCAGCACAATGTGCGACGCTACGACTATTGCATCGATGCCCTGGTCGGGGTGCGCGCCGTGGCACGCAACGCCGTTTACGTTTATAATAAGCTCGGTGGTGGATGCATTCATGCGGCTTTTTGCAAGGTGTATGCAGCCCGTGGGCACGGTCGGGTCAACGTGCATGCCCATTACGCGGGTTGTTTTAGGGCTGTTCAGCCCATCGTGCGCAATCATGCGCTCCGCCCCGCCTATGGTTTCCTCCGCAGGCTGGAAGAAAAGCTTCACCGCACCCTTGAGTTCATTCTCCATGGCCTTGAATATCTTTGCCGCGCCGAGCAGAACGGTTGTGTGTATATCATGCCCGCAGGCGTGCATAACGCCCTTGTTCACCGATGCATAGGGCAGCCCCGTGCATTCGGTTATGGGCAGCGCGTCAATATCCGCGCGTATGGCTATGCCGTATTTTGCGTCCTTGGGGCCAACGGTTGCAATTATGCCGTGCCCGGCAACGCCGGCCTCGTATGGTATGCCCAGCTTATCAAGCTGAGTGCATATCGCCTTTTCGGTGCGCTCCTCATGCTCGGAAAGCTCCGGATGCATGTGCAGGTCGCGCCTGATTTCCACCAGTTCTTCAAACTCGTCCTCTACCATTGCCTTGATTTGTGCGCTGTTCATATAGTTCAACCTCCGCATGGGCCAAATAATATATAAAATGATACACTATTGCGCCGCAATGGGCAATGGGGAAATGCGAACCGCGCGGATGGTTAAGCTGCTCTACCCCTCCCGCATATCTGCGTCACTTGCGTCACTATCGTCGAAACAGGCTAAATGTCTGGCTTTTTTC
>ENA-UOIY01002243-UOIY01002243.1-human-gut-metagenome-genome-assembly--contig:-P114-NODE-2243-length-15648-cov-4.041942_pt1 | contig 15648 bp, 10 predicted proteins | sample MGYA00242335_ERZ723882 | MGnify/ENA metagenome assembly ERZ723882
ACTTGTGCACAAGTCATCATAGAGATAAGCCCTACCACTATCCCCCAATAAAAACGTTTTACGTTATACATTTTCTTAGAACATCTCAACATTAGAAATGACAAAACAAGCTTTTGCACGGCTAATATTAATACAAATTCCCGTTGTCTCAATCTGTGAAACAGGTAATATCCTCTTACAACCATTGGCTACTTCCCTTACAATATCTCCCTTACCATTACGATAAGAGTTGTTTTCTATAAAATACTCGGTATATTCACTGGACCATAGACAAAACCCATCATGATGTTTACAGGTAAGGATAAGCCCTTTCAACCCGGCATCTTTGATTGTTCTCACCCATTGTTTAACATCCATATCAGAAGGATTGAAAAGAATGGGGCATGCCATGCCAATTGCCTTTTCGTTGGTACCAGATAAAGAGATTGAGGAGCTTCCACTGTGGGCTGACATGCAATAAGTCCCCAAATAAGAAGCACCGAACCTATAAATACCTTTACCAAATAGTTATTTTTTAAATTTTGCATACTCATATTGTTTTAAGTTTATTTTTTCTTCCTCCACTAATTCATTTAAAGAAATAACCCTCTTTCCAGATTCTTGCAATATCTTTATATTTTGCACACACAACTATCCATTTTATCCAATGGACAGATTCTATGACATCACTAATTGACCCTATGCTCATTATTACCTATACGGAAAAGAACAAAACCGGGAAAGTGGCGACTGAAGTTGCAACAAAAGGATACTACTCAGCCAAGAACAAATATTATTTCGGGCTCGAACTTCACGCCATAACTTTCCGCAGAAAAGAAACCATACCATTCACTGAAATGATAATCTTATCATCGGCAAAGGAAAGACTCCATTATTACTCAAAGGGAGAAAGCAGCCAGAGAACTATTCTCAACAGCTATTTCAAAGGTCAGATCTACATCTGGGCTTCTAGAACATACACAAGTTTAATACTAACAACTTTTTCATTGCTAATATAACTTTTATAATAGATTAGTACATCTAATATTCAACAGAGTAAACACCTTCAAATTTTGACCAACATTATAAGCCTGAAAAACTCCGATTATTCAAAGAAATCCAAATCCCATCGGTCTACCCACTTTATCTTAAATTTATTTTCTTCAAACTGAATGGGCAACCAAATATATCTACCATCTATCGGATTGTCTGGTGTCCACCTATCCCCCATATAAATAAATGCATTCTTCTTTCCTTGAACCGGAAGAATATAAGTACTTTGAGAATAAAAAGTCTTATCTGAAGTTTCACCAACACAAGGATTGCCCAATTCTGTCCAAGGTCCCCAAATTGAAGGAGACACCGCACTACGAGCAGCGTTAGGTGTCCAACCTGTACATCCCGACCCCATAAAATAATAAAGTCCGTCTTTCTTGAATATAGCAGGAGCTTCCATATAACGATTTTCAAAAACTCTCACATATTTCCCAGTATAATCCAAATAGTCATCTGTCAACTCAGCTATATGTAGTGTAGCATTCTCTTCAGAAGCAAATATATGGTATGCTTTATTATTTTCATCGACGAACAATTGCTGATCACGAACCATCTGACCACCGTCCAAATCACGCACAAAATATTCTCTTGTATCTGCAGTAAAGTCTCTTATATTTACCGGATATCTTCCAGGAGTGGCACGCATACTACGAACAAAAGTATAAGGTCCTGTTACCTTATCTGCAATAGCAATACCCGCCCTTGCACTCATGTATCCTTCTCCTTTCAATTCCAAATGAAACCACATCACAAATTTCTTCGTTTTACAATTATAAATCACTTTGGGTCTCTCGAGTATACATCCTTTCTGAATATGGCTCTTAACATCACTACTGACTTGCAAAACAATCCCTTCGTCAGTCCAATTATATAAATCTTTAGACGAATAGCAATGTACTCCAACTTGTGCCGTATTCCCTATTTTTCCTTTAACCTTATGTTCACCAAACCAATAATATGTATTCTCATAAATTAGTATGCCACCACCGTGTGCATTAATATGTACACCATTATTATCTTTCCACAATTTTCCAGGTTCAAAGGCACTATTTTCATTAATTAACATACCCAACCCTACAATTACACTTACTAATAAATCCCTTACCATATTTTTCAATTAAAATTATAATATTCTAAAAAACAATTGTCTTCCCCGTCAAACGACTTCGTTCCGCCTCATAACAAATACGATGGCTCTCGACCGAGTTTTCGATGGAAGTCCGTAGTTTCTGTTCTTTACAAGATAACGCTTTCACAAAATCATCCACCAATTTCAAATCAGCACCAGCATGGAACGGCTTCTTGGAAATATGAGAAAAATCGAATACCCGTTCTTCATTGTCCCGGAACTTACGAACACGTAAACGAAGCTCATTTCCATCTATCTCTCCATGAGTCAGTTTTACATGGGTCTCCCGGCAGTCATCACTTGTAAATATATCCATTGAGAAGTTGACAGTTACTCCACTTTCCATTTCCATAGAAAGAATCTGGTGATCAACTACATCATTATCACAATGGAAAACACAACGCCCGTATTTACCGTGACGCAGTTCCTCCAATAATACCTCGTTCAAGGTCTTTCCTTCCGGAATATCGAAATTCGAGATCCAATCTCGGCGATTGTAATAAAGATCAACTGCAGAATACGGGCACTTTGCCTCAATATGGCAATTGATACAGCGGTCAGAACTATTCATGGGTGCATTTTCCGAACGAAACCAACGCAAGGAACCAAACGAAGTAAGCCTTTTACAAGGTGTCCTAGTCAACCACAACAATAAATCAATATCATGGCAGCATTTAGCTATCAGCATCGGATTAGTATTTTCTTCCTTACTCCATAAACCTCTGACAAATCCATGCAAAGAACGATCCAATCCCACAGAAGCAGTATGGTTAATAGAAATAACAGTCCCCAGTTCGCCCGAATCAACAATTTCCTTGATCTTCATGAAATAAGGATGATACCGAAGCACATGGCATACTCCAACAAGTACACCTTTGCGTTGGGCACGTACAGCTATATCATTACACTCCTCAAAAGTTTGTGCAATCGGTTTCTCTAGTAACACATGATAACCAGCCTCAATGGCTTTAATACAAGGATCATAATGGAGATTTTCAGGAGTAGCTATCAATATAGCATCAGCTGGAAAAGGATGGGCAAAAAAATCATTATAGTCAGCAAAGCAATGGTTACTATCCAATTTGAACTCTTCAGCTATGCGTTGCATTCGATTGGCATTTACTTCAACAACCCCGACCAGTTGTAGCCGATCGGGGTGCATACGTACATATTCCAAGTATTTATTAGTTCGGTTCCCTGCTCCGATAGCAACAATTCTAACAGGGCTGTCGCCTAAAAAAACATCTTGTTCCATGATACTATTTGTTTCTTTCAATCATAAAAGTTACTATTTGCTGAGGTCAAGTACGCGCATATTACGGAAGCGAATTCCGGCCCCATGACCGCAAAGTCCGATATGTCCTTTTTTATTAAACAACCCGGGGTGATTCAGATGATCTACAGTGTACGGGTTCCTTCTTGAACCGTCTTTGGATACATTGTGTCCTTTGCAGGCTGTACGGATATTGCCGTCAAGAATGACCTCACTATTTACAGTAACCGTGATATGATCGCCTACAGCACGTATCTCTTCCACATTCCATGTACCGTTCGGTCCGAACTTCACCCGTTTGGCAGGATTGATTCCATAGACTGACCCATGCTGTTGGTATTCATGCAGACCTTTGTAGATGGGGGCGTCATGGTCGAGTATCTGAATTTCCATACCGTGATAGGCAGCGTCCACGCCCATCGGGGTGCGTATACCGATACCGTTGTTTACACCCTCGCGATCGAAGCAGAACTCAAAACGTAGCACAAAGTCACTGTATTCTTTTTGAGTATAGAGGTTTCCACCACTACCATAACCAGCCGATACATATATATTTCCGTTCTCTATGACATAACTGTTCTTGTTACCTGTCCATTTGTGGAGTGAAGTACCATCAAACAAGACTTCGAAACCTTGTTTCTTTTCTTCTTCCGGTAGAACAAAGACAGGAGCAGAAAGTAATTTAGACAACAAATTGGTTATTTCATCCACTGCATATCCGGCATCAGCTCCCGGCAACGTCTTGTATACTTCACGTGTCTTTTCCAGAATAATCTTTACGGAATCACCGCCAAGTCGTTCATCGCTTTTCGCTACGATTGTTTTCACAGCAGCAGCTGCTTCAGCTGCGGTTTCCGACCGATTCAGGTATTTGGAAACAAGCATCAGTGACGGATATTTCCGAATGCCCGCCAAAGCTTTCAGCGTTTGTTTCTGAACCTTTACCGAAGGATTCAGATTCAAAGCTTGTTGGTAAAGCTGAAGTTTTCGTCCGCTTTGCAAAGAAGACTTCGACACAAGTGGAATATAGCGTTCCAACGCTTGGTCTTTCAAAGCCGGTTTCTGGCTGGCGATTCGAAACAGCGCATCCATCATCTTAGGGTTATTTATTGTCAGCAAAGACTGGAAAGCGGCATTGTCACCTTTTACAGTAAATTCTTTGTTCAGCACCTTAACTGCTTCGTCCGTATTCGTCTGAGCCAAAATGGGATAATAAAGAGCCGGGGAAGCCGATTTTGCCATATAAGACTCTACTATTTTACATTGTTCTTGGGGAGTTTGTCCATTAATTGCGTTTTTCAATGCATGCTGCAAGTGAGAGATGTGACGTTTATCTGACTTTTCAAGCAAATCGGACAAATGGTCAGCATCACCGGAAGTGACAACATTAGGCAGTGCCTTGTAAGCCGCTTCCCTTATATCCGGGTTCTCCGACTGAAGCATCGCAAATACCTGTCCGGATACATCGTTTATCCTACGTTTAGAACATAATCCGAGCGCTTGTATCCGAGTGTCCGCATTGCCATTAAGAGCTACCTTGACGCCCTCTTTTATGTCTCCGTTGAAAGTCAGCATTGCTTTTGCCGCAAGCTCCGCATGACGTCCTCCCAACTGTGCCGTCAGTTCATTCAAAGCTTCTTGACCACCGATACGTCCTGCAGCAGCAATACCTGCGGCAGCCACCATATCGTTGCCTGACCGTACGGCTTCAATTATCGCACTTACCTGCGAAGCCGCATGACGACTTCCCAACCAATTGATTACGTCTATACGTGCCTCGTCCGATAAAGACGGAATCCAACCGGCAATAGTAGCATACACCTTGTCATCGGCAAATGCAGACACTGAATGAAGCGCCCCGTTACGAACCTCAATATCCCTGTCTTTCAAAGCGGAACGAACGTAAGGCATACCCTCAGCACCTTGGGCAAGCAGAATAATATCTAATGCAGCACCACGGAGATAAGCCTTATCATTTTTCAATAGTTTCTTGCCAGCTTTTACCGCCCTTTCCCTCTCACCGTTTTCTATCAGGTTATCCAATAACTTCAAGTAAGCGGCAGTAGCTTCCTTATCTTTGCTCCATTCGTATCCTTCCTCCTTTGCCGCGGCAGACAGCGTCTTCAACGAAGCAGAAGAGCCACAGACCGACAGTGCTTTAAAGATAGCTTTTCGGGTATCAGCGTCCGCTGTTTCCGACCATTCCAACAAAAACGGTTCAGCCTCTTTTAATTTGCTCTCATAAACGGCATGTGCAAGTATTTTCGGCGATATTTCCTTTTTCTTTATCAGTTCGAGGAGAGCAGCCTCACTACCGGGAGTCGCTACCAAGCCGCGGATAGCATAATCTGCCAAATAAGAATCCCCTATATATTTGATGAACACAGGGATATTATCGGGGGTCGAACATAGTTGCAACTGTGACAAGAGAAAAGCGCGGTTGGCATTATCCTTACAGATGTCAATAGACGAGATCAATCCTTTTCGGACAGCCTCGCGCTGTTTTTTGTTTCCGGCAATCGTCGCATAACCGACCACACCACTGATGGCATATTCTACGGTAGCATTTCTTCCCTTATCGGCGGGGAGTAACATACCAGCCATCATTTCCATACCTTTGTCACCGGTATTTACCAGCTCCAACATTACTTTATTTCGTTTTTCGGTTTCAGATATAGGAAGTTGCGCCAACCCGTCGGCCACAATTGTCCGGTAATCTCTTTGGCGACCGTCTTGTGCACTGATGTATATGGGCAACAAAAGCATGAATACCCATACTAAGCAGATTTGTTTCAATGTTTCCATTATTTTTAATAGTATATATGACTAAAATAGGGTTAAATACTCCACGGCCCGCGCATAGGCTGATCTATCAGACGGTTGGCTGCGTCGTCATTGAGGAAGAGTTGTTTTCTCGGGTCAAAATACAAGACCGACCGGTTCAAACGTAGCGCATCTACAGCCATATTGACCAATGTACAACTATTATGCCCGTTTTCTTCGTTAAGGGCAAATTTCTGCCGTGTTTTCACACATTCGATAAAATCGGTGTTTTGCGGCTCCGGATCGGGAAGTTCAGCCAACTTGTCCATGACATTGGGTATTGTACAACGAAATCCCTGATAAACCTTTCCCAACGGACCTTCGATATAAGGAACGTCTCCTTTACTTTCAAAACCTTCTCCCTCAAGAATTATCTGGCAACCGTCTTCGTATGTATAAGTAATCTTACGCCAAATACCGGCGGCATCCGGATGTTGCTGCGGAGCATCCACCTCTACCTTGATAGGCAATGTGTCGTCTTTCCCTAAAATATACTGCACCGGGTCAAGATAATGCTGTCCCATATCCGCCAAGCCACCTCCGTCATAGTCCCAATAGCCACGGAATGTTTGATGTACACGATGGGAATTATAAGGTTTATAAGGAGCCGGTCCCAACCACATGTCATAATCCAACTCTGCAGGAACCGTTTCCGGCTTGAGATTTTCTTTTCCTACCCAGAAGAATTTCCATGCGAATCCTGTTGCGCCTGAAATCCGTACTTTCAGCGGCCATCCCAGCATTCCGTTAGACACTAGCTTTTTCAGTGGTTCTACCGTAGTGCCTAGCCCATAAAATGTATCCTTGAAGCGAAACCATGTATTCAGTCGGAAAATACGATTATTTTGTTTAACAGCCTCCACTACGCGTTTTCCTTCACCGATAGTGCGTGTCATCGGCTTTTCACACCAAATATCCTTACCGGCTTTGGCCGCTTCTACCGCCATTATGCCATGCCAATGAGGAGGGGTTGCAATATGTATAATATCAATATTAGGGTCCGCAATCATATCCCGGTAATCCTGATAGGTTTGTAAAGTTTGGTCAAACTTCCGTTTACCAAGATTCACAGCTTGCTCCAGATGTTTTTTATCAACATCACAGACTGCTACTAACCGACAGCGTTCATCGCTGGTAAAATGCAAATTGCTCTTACCAATACCTCCGACACCAATAATACCTTTAGTTAGTTGATCACTTGGAGCAATAAATTTCTCACCTCCTAATACCTGGCGCGGAACAATGCTAAATAAAGCAACTCCACCCATTGCTTTTAAAAAAGACCTTCTGTTAATACTCATAATATAGATAATGATTAATAATATACACCCCTACTTCCATATCCGCATCACATATCCACCACCGGATGCCATGTGTATCTTTAGTCTGCGATCAGCAGGAACAGGAATCACCTTTTGTTTATAATCCTTGCCTACTCTATCTGCGTTGATACCATCCTCAAAGATCTCAGCCTTATACTCGCCCTCTCCCAAGAAAGAAAGATCCAATTCCATATCACGAGAATCCCAGTTAGTCAATGCTCCTACATACCATACATCATTCTTTTGACGGGCCATAGCCAAATATTTGCCAACTTCTCCGCACAATGCTTTAGTCTCCTCCCAAACAGTCGGTATGGCCGCTATAAATTTAGTACATTCCTCTTCCTTCAAATAATTGGTAGGCGCATCACACAACATATTCAACGGGGAGTCAAATATGATATATTGTGCCAACTGACGACAACGTGTACCCTGACTCATCGGTTCCGAATAAACGGCCTTAAAGTTCTCCTTATTGGCATTATTCATCGCTCCCTGTGTATAATCCAACGGGCCCGCCACCATACGGATAAACGGCATCGTTACATCATACGTCACTTGGTCTGTACCCGGTTGAGCCCATTTCATTTCTTCCAATCCGTGAACACCTTCAAAGTTGATAGCGTTTGGATATGTACGCTGCAATCCTGTCGGCTTGTGTGTTCCATGCAAGTCAATAAGCAACTTATATTTAGCTCCCGTTTCCGCACAACGGCGGTTGAAGTCTACCATATACTGGTCATCCCGATCCATAAAGTCAATCTTAAAACCTTTGATTCCCATAGCGGAATAATGTTTGCAGACACGTTCCATATCCAAATCAAAGGCACGATAGCCTGCCCATAGGATTAACCCTACTTTCTTACTGTCAGCATAACGTATCAATTCCTCCATGTCTATTTCAGGCACTATCTGAAAGAGATCCGCCGGTCCGGCAACCGCCCATCCTTCATCCAATATCACATATTCAATTCCGAATTTAGAGGCGAAGTCAATATAATATTTATAGGTTTCCGTATTCACACCTGCACGGAAGTCCACGCCATACAGATTCCAATCATTCCACCAGTCCCAAGCCACTTTTCCGGGCTTTATCCAGGAATAATCAGCTTCTGCTGCAGGAGTGGCAAGTTTATACACCATATCACTGCACAACAAATCCGTATCTTTCTCCGAAATGACCATCACACGCCATGGGAATACAGTTCTACCTTCCACTTTAGCAATGTAAGGTTCCCGTGTTTTTACCATACCTTTTAGTCCTCTTACTTCTACGGAAATATCTTTAGGATAAGCGGCAAACTCCCCGTAAAATCCTTTGTTATCGGAAGATACTTTCAGAAACATACCCGGATAGTTCAACAAATCGGCTTCTGTGATGCAGACTTTCTTCCCATTCTCACTCTCCGACAAGACAGGCAGGAACGCCAATCGGGACTTATCCCATTTAGATAGTTCCACATGTCTATATGTGTTCTGAAACGAACTGTGATATTGATTTTCCACTCCGTCTATTTTTCTACCTTTTGGGGTAGCCGCGAAAACCTTCGGATTGTTCGGAAGATTGAATACAGCCTGTTCGCTTTCTACCATAAACGGCTTCTTCAAGTCAGATATAAAACGATAGGCTACACCATCCTCATAAGCCCTGAATACCAAACTGTATCCGCCCTTAAATTCTAAAGTCAATTCATTAAAATGATCTTTTATAGATTGCTTTCTGTAGATAGGAGGATAAATCATCTGATTCTCCGTTCTGTATTTTTTCTTCTTCAAACGAGGTTCTTTTCCAAAAACCGTTCCATCGGTAAGTGTCATGGAGATAGGAGACGTTCCAATGATGACATCTTCCCCATGAGATACGGAATATGTAACCGTATTTCCCAACATCACATTCAACTGAATTTTACCCGAGGGGTCTTTCAGTTCAATACCTTTCTGAGCGTTCGCCCAAAAAGGAACGGCTATCAATAAGATAGCCGTCCATTTCCTAGATAGCAGACTCATATATGCAAACTTAAATTTTACAATTTAGCGTAGTTCCATCTTTCACCTTCTTATTCAAGATAACTTTTCCGGCTTTTTTCACTACCACCCGGATAGTCTGTGCTTTCACACGTTCCAGTTCAATGTCAAAATCGGAAGCAAACGCTTTGATGTGGCGAAGTGCCATTCGATCCCACTCCTGTGGAAGTCTGGGGGTCATAGAGAATGAATGTAATCCGGTAGGACGGATACCTAACATTCCCTCAGTAATAATACGTCCATACAAAGCGCTTTCAGTAGAAAGATGGCGTTGTCCGCCCTCCGGCCATGCCTCAACAGCGTATGGCACATGCGCTCCTAACAGACGGGTAGTAGAATAATGCTTCATAAACTTCATTGCTTTCTCCACTTCTCCTGCCATAAAGACACCGCGAAGCGCATACAGAGTGGAACGATCCCAAAAAGTCTTACTGCCGGCCGCTGTCAACAATCCATTATCCGTCCACAGACGGGGAGAGAAAAGCGCATCAATCGTTCCTTTCGCACGTTCATTGATTCCCACCGTCAACGGGATGCAAATCCATGCACGCAACACATCATTTCCTTTATAATAGGCGTATGTATCAAAACCTTCCACTTCTGCGGCAAAATAACTATCCATATTTTGCCGCAATTGGGCTGCTTGTTTACGATATTCTTTGGATACCGCACTTCCCTTACCCAACTCTTCCGCCAGATAAGCCGCCGAAAGAAGAGCGTCATAATATAAAGAAGAAGTACATAAGTTGGCTTTTCCTGCCGGAAAACGTCCTTCAAGTTCATCTGAATCAGAAGCCACTACTCCACCCTCGTTGATTTTTCGACGGTTGAACTCCAAACACCATTCAATCAAAGGCCACAGCTGCTTTGCTTCCTCCTTATTACCACTTGCCAGTGCATAACGGGCCGCACCGTAAGCAATCATGGCGGCATCGCCACGGTCACCGGCACCAGTCCAATAGCTGTCACCTTCTGCAACAATGGAACTGGGAATCTGTTTCCACTCATCGTTCATATAACGTGCAAAATGTTTGAATGAATTCACTGCGGACGCATTGCCATACTGATAACCGATAAACGGAAAATAAGGATTGATATATTCCGCCTGGTCGTTCGCCCAGATAGCCGCATAGTAACTTTCTCCTCCAGGACCATGCATCGGACCTGCTTTGGTTTCATAGATACTCTCACAAGCCCGGATTTTTGATAAGGCAAACATCTCGTTAATTACCGGCTCAGGAGTTTCCAGCACAAGATTATCCATCCATCCGGCAACAATAGATTTACGCTTCTCCAATTCTTCCCCGACATCTATCTTCAAAGTCTTCTCGGATGACTTCCATCCGGAAAGGGTAGCAAAGAACGTATGCGAATCACCCGGATTCAGCACCACCGCATCAGAGTTGTGAAGAACCATTTCAATACGATATCGACCATCCACTCCTTTAGCCGCATCGGTAACCAGCACATTCGTGCAGGAAGGCAGTTCTATGCTTACTTTAGCTGCCCCCTGATTAGTGAACGTGTAGCTTTCCACTAAAGAAGGCAGATCAACCGACGGGCAATAAACACGTTTCAAACGTAAAGAATTACCCTTGTTTAAAACAATATTACTAATTACTTCCAATGTGCCATTGAATGTTATTTCTTTAACCTCTTCACGCATAGGCCTTCCATTAACAAACACATCTTTCAAAGGGTTCCAGTCAAACCGGCGCATCAGGCTACCATGAGTATTATTAGGAATAGTACGAAGCATAGGCCACACCATACTCTTGTTCAGTTCAAAAGCGCCATTCTTATTCACGCCATACCTCAGTACAGTAGCTACTCGCTTACCTGCCATTTCGATGTGGTCATGATGAGCGTCTCCTTTCTTTACCTGCCATGTAATGCTATTGCCTCCCTCATCTATTTTCCAGTATTGCTGTGCATCAGCCACTCCTGTACACAACAGAACTACCACCAGTAGTATTAGTTTTCTCATGTTACTAAATTTATTCTGATTTATTAAACTTACTTTTTCACAATGGTCATAGCAAAACCACCGCCGGAAGCCATATTGATTTTCCTCATCGAAGCGGAAGTTACCTTAAAAGTCTCTTTTTTATAATCTTCCGCCTGTTTATTCGCATTGACTCCATCACTAAACAGAGTCACCTCATAAGTGCCCTCACTCAGGAAACCGAAGTCCAATGTGATTTCACGTTGATTCCAATCGGTCATTCCGCCTACGTACCAGTTGCTATCCACCTTACGTGCCATCACAATAGACTCACCTAGCTTGCCTTGTAATACACGTGTCTCTTCTATATTCTTATTCGGAATACTTACAATAAAATCCGTACATTCCTGTTCCTCTTTGTAAATAGTCGGATTATCAGCAAGCATCGTCAGAGGGGAATCATGTACGATATAGGCAGCCAACTGATGACAGCGGGTTCCCTGACTCATCGGATTATAATAAATATCCTTGAAATCCTTCTTTGTCGCATTGCGCATAGCTCCCGGTGTATAATCGACCGGCCCTGCCATCATACGTATATACGGCATTATCACATCATACTCCATCATATCTTTCTCTATCTTGCTCCATTTCATCTCCTCCATGCCAAATACCGCTTCAAAATTGATAATATTCGGATAAGTACGATTCATGCCGGTAGGTTTGTAGAATCCATGCAAGTCCAAAGTCAATTTATACTTGGCTGTCATTTCCGCAATACGGTATGCCATTTCAACGGCTGTCTGATCGTCTCTGTCCAGAAAATCTACCTTAAATCCACTGATACCCATCTCCGAATACTTCTTGCAGGCTTCTTCCAACTGGTCATCCAATACATTGAACACCGTCCACAGTATCAAATCCACTCCTTTGCTCTTGCCATAACGAACCAGCTCTTCCAAGTCCAGCTCCGGAACGACAGTCAGCATATCCCCTTTACCCGGATTATACCAACCCTCATCGAGTACAACGAACTCTATCCGGTTATCCGCCGCGAAATCAATATAATACTTATAAGTCTCCATATTGATACCGGCTTTAAAGTCAACGTTATAGATTCCCCAATCATTCCACCAGTCCCATGCGACCTTTCCAGTCTTTATCCAAGAGCAGTCACCAATACGGTTGGGGGAAGCCAAAGCATACACCAGATTATTGACAGGCATTTCAATATCCTGTTCCGTCACCGCCCATATACGCCACGGATAATTGCGTGTTCCCTCTGTCTTGGCAATATAATCAGTACGGCCGACCACACGTTTCATCGCACGTGGCGGAAAGCTTTTCATTTCGGAAGGATACTTGGCAAACGTGCCTTGCAAAGAGCAACTTTTTCCGTCGCCTTTTACAAACATACCCGGATAATTCTCCAAATCAGATTCCAAGAGTGTCATCTTCAGGCCCTCTCCGCAATCGACTGTAACCGGCAGAAAAGCAATGTTTTTTGTATTGACACCCTTTACCGTTGCCTTTGTATAGATATTCTGGAAAGCCATCACATATTGGTCTTTTCCCGGTTTCACGGTAGAATAAGCCATGTATGTCTCATAGTCCTGTGGAAAATTCATCCGGACCACTTCATCCTTAATCACTAAAGGAGATTTGGCAGAGGTGTAAAAACGATAGGCGATTCCCTCGTCGTATGCACGGAAAACAACTCCGTAATTATCTCTCAACTTCAAATCCAGTTCATTGTAAGTCACAACAAACGCTGGGAAACGATAATGTGGAGACACAATATCCTCCTTAACCATAGAGCGTCTGTTCACACGTCTCACCTTTACATTCTCGCCCAATGTCCTGTCTTCAAGCACCAATCCGATCGGACTCTTATCCAACAATATTTTACCCTTATGCTTCAAAGCATAAGCCAATTGCCCCTCCGTAATGATTTCCACTTCCAGGTTTCCACCCGGTGACTTTAAAACCAAAGGGCGGTCTGCCGCCCAAGCAGACGACAGGCAGCAGACACATCCCAATAGTCCAAAAATAAAATATAGTACTATGTGCTTCATTATATTCATTATTTTCAAATTACTCGTAGAGGAATTGTGCAGTAGCCCTACAATCCTTATCGGCAGAAAGACAAGCCCAATGTGCGCTAAACCCTTCGGGGAACACATACGTCATCTCTTCTCCCGCTTTCAATACAAACTCTTTGGACTTTACCTTTTCTTTCAAATAATGAGATACAGACAACCAAAGCGTCACGGTCACGTCACGGTCGGCTTTCAGCGTCAGTGTCTTTTTATCATAGCCGGTCATCAGATACGGGTCACTCATTACTCCGCTTTTCACCGAAGTATTCATCCACGGACCACCATGCCCTACCGGTTTCCCCAATTTCCACAAATCATCAATACTTCCAAACCATAATCCGGCTGTCTTCTCCTTATTTATATATACAGAGTTAGACGTTCTCGCGTCTCTTCTAACGCCCGACAAAGCCAACAATCCATTCCATGTATTATAGTCATCAATATAATAATTATGTGAAGAAACAGGCCGCATCATCTTGAACAAAGGTTCTTTCCCTACATGGATTAATGGCAACTCATAGAATGTTCCATGAATATTGGCTAATTCGCGCTCGGACTCTACCTCGCGTACACAACGAGCACTTTTCATTGTATCAAAAGCCGGATTCCCCTTAGGCAAACGTAAATCACCTTCGGAGGTGTGTAAAATGACAGAAGCCTCATCCACACTCCACAAGTCTTTCATCAGTTTCTTGTCCACCACTTTCGCATCAAACTGTGCTTGCTTGAAATAATGCACCTTAGTTTCCAATGCTCGGGAAGCCTGCGGTTCTACAATGCCCGGTGCAAAATCAAAAGTAAACTTACGGAACTCAAATTCTCCTTTATCCACCACTCTTCCATTTTTCATGACGGAAGCATAGCAGGACATATTATAATTACAACGGTTGCTATACAGTTTAGCTGTAAGAATCTCATCCGCCGTACCCACTTCGGCAAGTCCGGTAAACAACTTTGCAAACTTCTCACCTGAAACAAACCGTTCTGTAGTATAATGCAAAACAAAGCTAACCTGTCCGTCTGTCAACGCTTTCAAACGTATCCATTCACCTTTCACATTCTCCGGAAAGATAAAATCCCGGTATTCCTCCCCTTTCAGTTGGAAAGTTTTATAGTCTGTCCATTCATTATTCCCTTTCTTGTCTATCTGAACAACAAAAGACAGAGGAGATTTGGAATGGTTAATAATATGTGCCATACGTCTGTCGAATCCGGCAAACAGATAAGGCTCGCTTACTTTCGTCGAAGAGACAACGTCCTTCAGCCAAATAGCTCCATATCCGGTAGCCGGTCCCCAATTCAGGAAATCTTTTTTCTTTCCGAACCACAAATTGGATTGTGGCTGACCGGTGAGGATATTTCCCTGAATACTCGACTCATCGGTTGCCAATACAATCTGCCCGTTCCATGAACAGAAATCCGGGATATAGCGCAAATGGGAGGCTATCGGACGAATACCGGATGAGTTGTCCTTTGAGAAAGTTGCGGGAAAATCGAAAAACATCCCATGCATATCCATCATCATCTCATTCCCGCCAATCTCGCGGATACGGGGCCATTCGGTAAACCAGCCATGAGAAGGATCATTATTGTAGGCGGCTTTTGGAAGCAGATAGGTACTCCACCGACCATTTTCCATCACTTTCAAGCGGATAGAGCGCTTGTCCCATCCCATTGTCCACAATGGGGCCTGTTCGTCAGGAACCGCCTTAATACCATTACGCGTAGTAACATCCGTAAATTGCCTGCGTTCAACAACCGTAAATTTCTTACCATCATACTCTGCCAATACACCATATTTCTCCGGTCCTTTTTGCCCTTCTACGGGAACTTGCCAATCTTTCGGATTCTCACCGGCTTCTCCATTGTTTGCAAGCACCAGCTTGCCTTGCGCTGTATATCCACCTTTACCGTGCCATCCGGGCAACGGGTTATGATACAATTTCTTGGTCTCCAGCGTATGCACGTTCGCCTCATAAAGCATACCTTCCATATCA
>ENA-UOIY01002247-UOIY01002247.1-human-gut-metagenome-genome-assembly--contig:-P114-NODE-2247-length-15620-cov-4.757276_pt1 | contig 15620 bp, 13 predicted proteins | sample MGYA00242335_ERZ723882 | MGnify/ENA metagenome assembly ERZ723882
GGCGGCGTTGCCGACCGTCATCACGAGCAGATATAAAACTGCGCGGCCGCTCCACCTTGCAGCTGCTGCGTTTTTTCGGCGGTCGAAAAGCCGAACAGGTTCGAGTTTTTCTCAATGTCCAATGCGGCAATGATCTCATCCTCGGTATAAATGCCGGTATTGGCGGGGGTGGTGCGGTCGAAGTTTTCGACACGGAAGATGGCCACCTTAAACAGCAGATTGACCGATACAAACGCGCCGATGGCCAATACTGCCAGTACCGTCAGTACACCCAGTAAGCGGCGGCGGCGCGTGCGGCGCAAGATCTCGGCCTGCGTAACGCGGCGCTGGCGGCGCGGCGAGCCCGGCGTGTAGCCGTTTTTTTGCGGGTTGATCTGCTGTTGCGGGCGGTGGGCATTGGGCTGCGTCTGCCCGGGGCGCGGGGCACTTCCGCGCCGAGGCGGCTGCTGTGCGGGGGCACCACGTTTTTCCAACCCAATGCGGCTGCCCATGCTACGGCGCGGGGCGCGTGCGGGATGACCGACCCCGGATTTTTGCCCGCGGCTGCGTTGGTTGTAATCCATGGGGACGGCCTCCTTTCTATGTTATACGGTTATTTTTGCAGGGGTGGGCATTGTGCGATAAACGCAAGATGCCACGGGCGGATATGGAATCCGCCCCTACGGCGAGAGGGTATGTTGTGCTGGCCGCAAGGCTGCGCGGGCGACCATGGGTCGCCCCCACGGAATACGTTGGCAGTCTGCATTTATTATAGAAGAAACGATACAAAAAAACAAGAGCGGAGACAGCGGATGCGCCCCCACTCTGGTTACAAAATCATTGCATTATTTTACTAATTCCAGCAGCTTTTCGGTAATGAGGTCCAAGCTGTGCGGATTGCCAAGGGTCTTGGCGTTGGTGCCCATCTCGGCCAGCTTGCCCGGCTGAGAAAGCAGCTGCTGCACGGTCTCAATCAGACCTTCGCCGGTCAGGTTCTTTTCCTCAATGACCACGGCGGCCCCGGCCTTTTGCAGCTCCAGCGCGTTATAATACTGGTGGTTTTCAGCCACGTTGGGGCTGGGGATCAGGATGGACGCGCGGCCCACGGCTTCCAGCTCGGCCAGCGTCAGCGCACCGGAACGTGCAATGACCAGGTCGGCTGCGGCCAAAAGCTGCGGCATGTTGTTGATATAAGGCGTAACGACGAGATTTTCGCCCGGCGCAAAGCCCTTTTCTTTTTCCAGCTTTTCAAACAACTCCACGCCTCGGCTCCCGGTGGCATGCAGGTGCAGCACGTTCGCGCCCTGCTGCTTTTCCCACGCGCAGAGGTCGGCCACGACCTGGTTGATGCGGTCGGCCCCCAGGCTTCCGCCAAAGCTCAAAATCACGGTGCGGTCACCGGCTTTCAGGTTGCGGCGGGCGGCTTCGCGGTCAGCGGTCAGTACTTCGGGGCGGACGGGGTTGCCCACGACGGTGGTTTTTTCGGGATGGCCGAGCTTCTCGACCGCATCGGCGCTGGCGGAAAGCACCACGTCCACGTCCTTTGCCAGCAGCTTATTGGTCACACCGGGGAAAGCATTCTGCTCGTGAATGGCCGTTTTGATGCCGCGCTTGGCGGCGGCGCGCACGATGGGGCCGCTGACGTAACCGCCGCAGCCGATGACCAGATCCGGCTTGACCTCGTTCAAGATCTTTTGGGTACGCGGGCCGGACAGCGCCAGATGCCACAGGGCCACGATGTTGCGCACAATGTTCTCGGCATTCAGGCGGCGTTGGAAGCCGTTGATCTCGATATGGTGGAAGGGGTAGCCTGCCTTGGTGACAAGGCCGTACTCCATGCCTTCACGACGACCGGCAAAGTGGATCTCAGCGGTCGGCTCGGCCGCTTTCAGGGCACCGGCAATCGCCAGCGCCGGGTTGATATGGCCGGCCGTACCACCGGCAGCAATCAGAACACGCATACTAACTCCCCTTTTCAAGCAAAGCAGCCCGGCGTTACGCATCGGGCGGCGCTGTCTTTTGTGTAAGCCGTCACACCTCGCGGCGGCGGTAAGCTTTGCGGTGCAGGCGGTACTCCAATTCTTCCTGCTCGCGCTGGCGGCGGGCTTCGCGGCGGCCGTTCCCGGCGCGCGATATGCTTAGCATAATGCCCATCTCACCAAGCAAGATCAGCAGACTGGTGCCGCCGTAGGAAAAGAACGGCAGGCTGATGCCGGTATTGGGCAGCAGCGCCGTGGCCACGCCGATATGGCAGAACACCTGCCACGCGACCTGCGCCATAATGCCGATGCCCAGCAGCGTGCCGAAGAAATCCGGCGCGTTGAGCGCAATAAAAATCCCCTGCACGATGAGCGCGCCAAACAGCACGATAAGGGCCAGCGCGCCGATGAAACCAAGTTCCTCGCACACGACGGAGAAGATAAAGTCATTCTCGGCGTAGGGCAGCCACTGGTGCTTTTGCACGCTGTTGCCGATGCCGACGCCGAACAGCCCACCCGTGGAGATGGCGTAGATGCTCTGGCGGGTCTGCCACAGCATACCGGCGGTGTCGGTCGGGGTCAGGCCCCAGACGCCGCCCAGACGGTCCGCCGCGTAGCCGTCGCCCTTGGCAAGGGACTGGTAAAAGTACCAGGCACCTGCCAGCGCAGCCGGGACAGCAATGCCCCACAGCTTTAAGCCGCCCGCCCCAGCGCACACCAGCATACTGGCAAAGATCATTGCCATCAGCAGCATAGCCGAGTTATGGGGTTCCAGGCGCAGCAGGACCAGGATTGGGAACAGCAGGCAGGCCGGTTTGACGACACAATGGAAAAGGCTTTTGATTTCCCGCTGGTGGCGGTCCAGAATATCCGCCGTGCCTAAAATCACAGCAAATTTTGCCAGCTCGGACGGCTGCAAGGACATGCCGCCCGGCAGGTAGACCCAGCGGTAACAGCCGTTGTTATCGCTGGGCATGAACAGCGCCAGCACCAGCAGTGCCAGCGTAATGACGTAAAATGTCCAGAACATGTACCGCAAAGCGCGGTAGTTGACCAGCGACACGGCCAGCATGACCACAAAGCCCACACAGGCAACGATGGCCTGCGGGCGGATGAAGTAGTAAATGTTGCCGTCGTGGTTGGTGTAGCCGCTGGAATAACTGGCAGAGAACATCATAATAAGCCCGTAGGCCAGTATGACGGCCAGCGTGCCGACAAAGGTCCAGGATAGATGGCCCCGCTCCTCTTTGGGCAGGCGGATGACACGCACCATGCGGATGATATTGCCAAAGGTGCGGTCCAGGATCACACCCAAAATGCCATACAGATGCGTAACCAATGGGTGCAAGCCTCCTTATGGTTGATTATGCGATGCAGATGTAGAAGATGCCCATTGCCACGCCGATGGCCGCGATGAGGGCGAAGAAGCCGTCGATCTTGACTTCTTTCCAGCCGCGCAGCTCAAACGCATGGTGGATGGGGGTCATTTTGAAGATGCGCTTGCCGTGGGTAGCCTTGAAATAGATGCGCTGGATAACCACGGTCATGGCATCCCAGATATAAACGATGCCGAAGAAAAGCACCAGCTCGGGGCGGTCCATCACAAAGGCCAACGCCGTGACCATGCCGCCGAAGAACATGCTGCCGGTATCGCCCATAAAGACTTTGGCCGGGTAGAAGTTCCACAGTAGAAAGCCCACACAGGCACCCGCCGTGGTCGCAGCCAGCAGCGAGACATGTACAAAGCCCAGCAGGCTGCCCGCCAAAAGATACCCCAGCATCGAGACAAAGGTCACGCCGGTGCAAAGGCCGTCAAGGCCGTCGGTCAGGTTGACGGCATTGACCAAAAAGATAATGCCGAAAAACGCGATGGGATAGTACGCCAGCCCCAGATCGACCATGCCCGCAACCGGGAACATAACGCTGGTGGACAGCAGCCCCAGGCTGTGCAGGCCAACCATAAAGCCGACCGTAACGGCGACCTGGAAAACGATCTTCTGCCAGGCAGTCAGGCCCAGATTGCGGTGCTTGACGACCTTGATGAAGTCATCCAGGAAGCCGATCAGGCCATTGCCGAATGCGAGAAACAGCACCAGCATGCCTGCGGCCATCTGCTGTTGGCCCAGCACTTCCGGCGCAGAGACATGGAACAGCCCATACACCACGCCAAGCGTGAGCAAAATGCCAAAGATAAAACCCAGGCCGCCCATGGTGGGGGTGCCGTTTTTCTTGTTGTGCCAGGTCGGGCCTTCCTCTCGGATGGTCTGGCCAAAGTGCAGGCGGTGCAGTGCCGGGATCAACAGCCAGCAGGTAATAGCCGTAACAGCAAAGCCGCCGATGGCACCGGCCGCTAAAATTGCGGAGACAGTAGGCTCCATGCAGTCATTCCTCCAAATCCTTATCTCAATGCGGGCGCGGCTGCACGGGGCATGCGTTACGCCTGCGGCAAAGCAGCATAAAAGTCCGCCAGAATTTCATCCAGCTTCATGGCGTGGCTGGCCTTGGCCAGTACCGCATCACCGGGGCGGACAGACTGCTGCAAATATTGTAGCACTTCTGCCGCCGTTTGGCAATGCACAGTTGCAATGCCGCGGTTTTTGGCGGCTTCGGCCATGGCGGCACTGTTGGGGCCGTAGGCGATCAGCAGGGATACGCCCGCATCGGCGGCCCACTCCCCTGTTGCGCGGTGGCCGCTCTCACTGGCGTCGCCCAGTTCCAGCATATCCCCCAGCAGGGCAATTTTGCGGGCGTTGGGCAGGGCTTTCAGCACCGAGAGGGCAGCTTTCATGCTGTCCGGGCTGGCGTTATAGCAATCCTCGATAAAGGTGATGCCGCCTTTTTCGACAATGTTCTGGCGCATGCCGGTAGTCTGGTAACGGGAAAGCGCGGCGGCGCACCGGGCAGCGTCCAGTCCCAGGCGGGTGGCAGCAGCGTAAGCGGCGAGGGCGTCATACACGGTGTGCAGGCCCGCCGTGGGGATGGACACGGCAAAGCTGCCGTACTCTTTATCCACCAGCGTAAAGGTCGTGCCCGTGGTGCCGGTGTGGATGTCCACGGCGCGGACGTCGGCGCTCTTGCTCTCGATGCCGAACCAGACGGGGCGCAGGCGGGCGGGGACGTTGGCGGTGGGCAGCAGGTCGTTATCGGCGTTCAGGGCCAGGGGGGCACCGTCGGGCAGGCCCGCGCAGATCTCCATCTTTGCTTTCAGTATATTCTCGCGGGTGCCGAGATTTTCCAGGTGGGACACGCCGATCATCGTAATGATACCGGCGGACGGGCGCACGCAGCGGGTCAGGCGTTCGATCTCGCCCAGATGGTCCATGCCCATCTCGACGACGGCGTACTGGGTCTCGCTGTCAAGGCGGAAGAGGGTGTTGGGCACGCCGATGTCGTTGTTCTGGTTGCCCTCGGTCTTAAGCGTGGGGCCAAAGGCGGAGAGGACGGCATAGCAGAACTCTTTGGTAGTGGTTTTGCCCACACTGCCGGTAACGCCGATCATTTTGGGGCTGAACAGCATGCGGTAGTTGGATGCCATGCGGATCATGGCGCGGGCGCTGTCCGGCACAATCACGGTGCGTTCCTCGGGCACGCCGTCCACGGGGTGGTTGGCGATGATATAGGCGGCGCCGTTCTGGTAGGCACCGGCGGCGAAGGCATGGCCGTCGACACGCTCCCCGGGGAAGCAGACGAACACGCAGCCGGGCTCAACCTTGCGGCTGTCGGTCACAACGGCATGAATGGCTACCGGCTCGGCCAGCGTCAGGCCAGCCAGCAGTTCATTGGCAGGAATGGTTTGCATGGGATTGCCTCCTTTATCTATACGCGGGATGTGAGAATGTCATGAAATGATTTGTGCATTGGTTTGTAGGGGCGAACCCTGTTCGCCCGTGGAAATTAGCGGTAACGCAAGACCCTGCGGGCGCATATGGAATGCGCCCCTACGCCCTAAAATCGTAGGGGCGGATTCTATATCCGCCCGTATCATGACGGGCAACGCAAAACTGCACGGGCGAACAATGTTCGCCCCTACAATCTCAGCGTCCACAAAGTTGCAATTATTGCTCCGTGTTTTCTTCGGCAGGTTGCTCTTCCGTGGTTTCCTCGGGTTGGGCTTCTGCATTATCTGTGCTGTCCCCATCTGATTCCATCGTCAGGGTGACGATCGTGCCGTATGCGGCGCTGGATTCGGCGGCTACGCTTTGGGATACGACCCTGCCGGACTGGTCGCCCTCAAACTGGACGTTGAGGTTGGCGGCGCTCATCATCTGGGCGGCAAAGCTGCCGCCCTTGCCGGTCACATCGGGCACGGTGGTCATGGCGTCCTGGTCGGTTGTGGTGTACAGGTAAATCGTAGAACCGGCGGGCACCTGGCTGCCGCCCACGGGGTACTGGTACACAATGTTGCCGTTCTGGCCGATGAGTTTATGCTTCAGGCCCAGTTTGTTCAGCGTGACCTGGGCATTGGTCCAGGTGTAATCCAGGCAGGTCTGTACGGTCACATTGCCGGTGGGGTTGTAGTTGGCATCCTGCTCGATGCCCAGGTAAGGTGCGACCTCGCTGATGATGTTGCCCACAACGGGGGCCACGACCTGGCTGGCGTAGTCGTGCAGCCAGCGCGGGTCGTCCAGCAGGACGAACACTTCGATTTCGGGGTCGTCAATGGGCAGCACAGCGGCAAAGCTCATGGCTTTGTAGTAGTCACCGTCGCCGCGCAGGTGGCGGTCCGTACGTTCGGCCGTGCCGGACTTGCCGCCGATGCGGTAGCCTGCGACGTAGGCGTTTGAGCAGGAGTGGCGGATGCTCTCGGTGCCATTGGGGTCGACGTTATTCTCCATCATGGCCAACAGTTCCTTGCTGACCTCCTCGGAGATGACCTGGCGGCGGATGTTCGTCTCGGTCTGGCTGACGATGTTGCCTGCGTTATCGGTGACAGAATCCACGATATACGGCGTGACAAGATAGCCGCCGTTGGCGATAGCCGCGATAGCGGTCGCCATCTGCATGGGGGTGATGGCCTCGTTCTGGCCGAATGCAGCGGTGTACAGGTTGGTGTCGACCTCGGCCATCTGCTGGGCGTTGTACACGCTGGTCCAGCGGGTCTCACTGGGCAGGTCAATGCCGGTGGGCTGGGTGAAGCCAAACGCCTGGATATAATCGTAAAACACGGTAGGCTGCAAGGTCTGCGCCGCCTGGATGAACCAGAGGTTGCAGCTGTTGTCCAATGCCTGGGCCATGTCTTGCAGATTGTGCACCTCGCCGTTGGCGCAGTGGTAGGTGTGCTCCCACAGCTCGCTGCCTTCGTTGACGACAAGGCTGCCGCCGCAGTAGAAGGTTTGGTTTGTGTTCATAATGCCGGAATCCAGGCCCGCCGATGCGGTGATGAGCTTAAAGACCGAACCGGGCATGTACAGCTCAGTGATGTTCTTATTCTTCCACTGGGCCTCGCGCAGCATACCTTGCAGCTGGGTGTATTCGCTGGAAATGGTATTGCCATTTTCATCCTCTGTGGTTTCCTGGCTGATGACGCTGTCCGCGATGATATCGGCGACGTTTTTCTCGCCCAGGCGGCCCTCAAGCCAGTCGATATCATCAGCAGTCAGATCGTCGGTCTTGTCCAGGATAGTCTGCATTTTTTCATCGTAGATGGTCATGGGGTCGTTGGGGTCGAACTGCTCCAACGACGCCATAGCCAGGATCGCGCCGGTCTTGACGTTCATCACGATGGCGCTGCCGCGGCCATGCACGTTGAAGGTGTCCATGGCTTCGGCCAGATATTCCTCGACGATGGCCTGCACGTTTTCATCAAGCGTCAGGTTCAGGTTATTGCCGTCGACCGCCTCATGGACGTCGGCCTCGGTGTTGGCAAGGATCTCGCCGTTTACGTTGGTCTCGGCGATGCTGCGCCCCGGCGTACCGGCTAGCACATCCTCATAAGAACGCTCCAGCCCGTAAGCACCTACAGGCTTGCCGTTTTCATCGTTGTTGCAGAAGCCGATGACCGACGATGCAAACGCACCGTAGGGGTAGCTGCGGGTAGTGGACTGCTCGGCGCTCAGCACAGCGATGCGATAGCCGGTCTCGCCCTCTTTTTCGGGAGCGGTGCGGTAGGTTTTGGAGTATTCGAGGATGGCATCGGCAACCGGCTTTTCGACGTTCTGCGCCACCACACGGTACTGGTACAGTTCCCCCTCCTTGTTGCGGGCGGTCAGCCTGGCGTAGATATCATCCGCCGAGGTGCCGCCGCCCAGCAGTTCCGCGATATGCTCGGCAGCGGTGCGGATCTCCGCTTCGGTCGCGCCGTTTTTCTCGGACTGCGCGGGGTCGGCGATGATGTTCCACACGGTGTTGCTTTTTGCCAGCAGCTTGCCGTTGGCGCTGTAGATGTTGCCACGCGTGGCGGGCAGCTCCGTATCCTGCAGCTGCTGGGTCACGGCCTCGGTGCGGTAGGTCTCGGCGTCGCGCAGTTGCAAAGCGTACAGCTGGTAGATGAGCAGGCCAAAGCAGCCCAGCAGAAAAATACTGATTACAATGACCGTGCGGATACGGATGATGCTTTTTAAATTCGGATTCCTGGGTGGTTGGGTATTTGCCATAGATTTTACCTTTATTGCGGGTTTTTCCCCGGATGCGTAGGCGAGCCTTTTCGCTTGCGGCAAAGGCGCCGTTTGCAAAAAGGCTCGTACCTGCGTTTGTTACGGATTTAAGCTGCCCAGCAGATTCAATGCAGCGGTGCGGATGCCCAGTAAAAGCTGGCTCGCGCTGTCGCTCGTTTTCTCAATAACGCTCTGCTCTTCAAGCTGGATGTAGGTGATTTGGCTCTGATCCGCCTTGACCAGCCCCAGCTGACCCTCGGCCACATCCTGCAAGCTGGCACGGCTGGTGATGTCGCTCATCTTGGTAGAGAGGTAGTCGTACTCGCTCTGGGCGGCGGTCAGGCCGGTGCGGGTATCGTTGATCTGGCCGTTCAGTTCGGTAATGCGGGCCTGGCTGTGTACTACGCTGAAGATCAGCCCCAGCAGCAGCGCCGCCGCAATGACGTGCAGCATGACGGAAGCAAACTGGCGGGCGCGGTTCAGCCCGTGTTTGCCGCCGCGCACCACACGTACTTCCGGCTGACGGGGCTGCAGCTTAGGTGCCGTCTGGCCGGTATGGAGTAAAACAGTAGTCATGATAGGGTCCCTCTATATGTATGTGAGATGATTACGTATTTTGGCTCCCTCTGTGAAGGGGCCTTGGGGTCGTGCTTAAGCTTTCTCCAACACCCGCAGCTTTGCCGACCGCGACCGGCGGTTGACTTCCAATTCCTCGGCATCGGCCTCGATAGGCTTGCGGGTGATGAGCTTTGCTTTCGGCACGCCGCCGCAGGTGCAGATGGGCTGTTCCGGCGGGCATGTGCAGCGCTGCGCCCAGCGGCGGAACTTGTTCTTGACCAGGCGATCCTCCAGGCTGTGGAACGTGATAACACAGAGCCGCCCACCCGGGGCCAGGCAGTTGAAGATGGCGTCGAGGCCTTCGTTCAGAGCGTCCAGCTCAGAGTTTACGGCGATACGGATAGCCTGGAACGTGCGGCGCGCAGGGTTCTTGGCCTTGCGGCGTTCAGCCGGTGGCACGGCGCTGGCGACCAGGTCGGCCAGCTGCATCGTGGTCAGGATCGGCTTCTCGGCGCGGGCCGTCACGATTTTCCCGGCGATCTGCCAGGCATAGGGTTCCTCGCCGTAGTCGCGCAGGATGCGGGTCAATTCTTCGCGGTCCAACGTGTTGACAAGGTCCGCAGCGGTCGGGCCCTGCTGGCTCATGCGCATATCAAGCGGGGCGTCGGCATGGTAGGAGAAGCCGCGCGCCGCATCGTCCAGCTGATGGCTGGAAACGCCGAGATCCAGCAGAGCGCAGTTGACCGCCGGGATATTCAGCTCCGCAAGGACACGTGCTGCCTCGCGGAAGTTCGCCTGTACCACCTGAGCGGGCAGGCCCTTGAGCCTTTCGGTAGCTACTGCCACCGCATCCGGGTCCTGGTCGAGCGAAATCAAACGCCCGGTGGTAAGACGCTTAGCGATCTGTGTGCTGTGCCCTGCGCCGCCGGCGGTGCCGTCCAGGTAGATGCCGGCGGGGTCGATGTTCAGCCCATCCAGGCAGGGCTGCAAAAGTACGGGGATGTGGGAAAATTCCATGGTGTTATCCTCTATCTAAGGCTGCATTAAAAGTTGTGTTAAAAATCAAGCTCTTCCATTGCGGCGGTAAAGTCCTCATCGCTGGATTCCTGGCTGCCGTTCCAGGCGGCAGTGTTCCAGATCTCGGCGAAGCTGCGGTTGCCGATGATGGTCACATCGTGGTCCAGGCCCGCGTACTCGCGCAGGCGGGCGGGCAGCTGAATGCGGCCCTGCTTGTCCGGCGTAACTTCCACAGCTGAGGAATACAGCATGCGGCTGACGGTGCGGCCTTTGACAAGGCCCTTCTCCTCGATCTTGGCGGCGACCTTTTCAAACTCATCGCTGGGGAAAGCGGCCAGACAATGGTCCAGCCAGCGGGTGACAATGAAGGTCTCGCCCATCGTATCGCGGAACTTTGCGGGGAAATTCAGGCGGCCCTTGGCGTCGATGGCATAATCGTACTGACCCACCAGCATGGCCGCTCTCCCCTTTCGTCAGATTCTACAAATTTCCGGCAGCCTTTTTGACGCTGCCGCGTTGAGTTTGTGGATAACTCTGTGGAAAGGGTGGAAAACCACCCACTTTTCACCACAAGTGTTGTTATTCACACCACAATTCCCCACTTCGCATACTTAGTCTACCATTTAATAGGGCAAAAAGCAAGCCCGCAGCAGGAAAAAATCCCGCTGCGGGCTACATTTCACAGATTATTTTTTTGTGGTGGGGAGATGTGGGCAAAGAGGATGCAAATTACGGCAAATCCGCACGGGAGCCTATAGAGCGCTCCCCTACACATCCCGCAGGGCATCTCCTATCCCGTTGCTGCAGGGGCGGATTCCATATCCGCCCGCAGAGCCTTTTTATTGCCCCTGTCCCCCATTGCCGCTGCGATTGGGGCGGGCGGCGCTGCGCAGATTCATGCGGGTATTTTTGATATCCGCCACGCTGCGGGCGAGGGTCTCCTCGGATTTTTTCAGCAAAGATTCACAGTACACCGTTGCATTCCGGGTCAAATCCTTAGCCTGGGTGTTGGCCGCAGTCAAAATTTCGGCGGCCCGCTGGCGGCTGCGCTTGACGATCTCCTGCTCGCTGACCAGGGCGTTGGCGCGTTCCTCTGCTTTCTGGATCAGCGTTTCGGATTCAACCTGGGCATTCTTTAAGATCTGCTCACGGTCGTTCACGATCTTTTTGCTTTCGCGGATCTCGTCAGGCAGGTTGTTGCGCACCTCGTCGATGATATCCCGCATGCGGTCCACGTCCACCACGCGCTTGGCGGGGGCAAAGGGCACAGCCGTACCAGCCTCCAGCGTTTCTTCCATCAGATCGAGCAATTCTTCTACGTTCATGCCTGTTCCTCTTTCTCGTAACGGCTCACCATAATTTTGCCGTAATAATATTGTTTGGCAAGCACCAGCGCCCCGGCACGCTCGGGCAGGGCGGCTTCTCGCTCGCTTTCGGCCAGTACCACGCCGCCGGGGGCCACTTTGTCAGCCAGAGCGGGCAGCACTTCGTTCAAGGTATTGTAATGGAACGGCGGATCCAGCAGCACCAGATCAAACGGGCCGCGGATATTGGCTAAAAACGGCATTGCTTCGCCTTGGCGGATATCGCTTTGGCGGTCAACGCCCGCCGTTTTGCAGTTGGCCTTTACAACAGCCAGCGCATCCGACGAACGATCGACAAAAATGCAGCTTTTTGCCCCGCGGGACAACGCCTCGATGCCCAACTGGCCGCTGCCTGCGAACAGGTCCAGCACCCGGGCGCCGGGCACCAGAAACTGCACGCTGGAGAACATGGCCTCCTTAACACGGTTGATAGTCGGGCGGGTGACATCCTCGCCCGGCAATGCCTGCAGGTTTTTACCCCGGGCGGTACCGGCAATTACACGCATGGTCATGCTCCCCTTTTCTAAGTCGTTCTGTTTTACCAGCTTTATTATGAGGCCTGCCCGCCCCAATGTCAAGGCGGAATATGTAAAATAATTATGCACACAAAGTTGTTAAACGCAGCACAATTGCAGCTGGTATTGTTATCCAGCGCACAATTTGCGTGTTCGGTGTTATTTGCGGCACAATTTAAAAGTATGTGCAGTATAGAACAACCGCTCCGACCGTACATACCGTACCCTACTATATCAACCGTTCCGACCGTTTCGACCGTTCCGATCGTTCATACCGTACTAATCGTTGCAACCGTTGATACCGTTGCAACCGTTGATACAGTTGGAACCGTTGGTCTAATAAGAATCGACTGTATATAGTGTAGTATAGAATGGCTGCTTACAGCAATGTTTGTGCCCGCAGGGGGTGGATTCTGTAGCTATATCCGCGCAGCAATTGCCATGTTACGGGCGGATAGGGGATGTGATGCTGCATGTTAGTATATGATAAGCCAATTCCACACGTACAGGGTGGCATATATTGTATAATATATATACGAGTCAACATATTTATGATCAACGGTATCAACGGTATCAACGGTATCAACGGTTGCAACGATTAAAACGGTTGGTACGGATTGTACGGTTGGAACGGTTGTTTTATATGTCCAAAAGCAAAAGCGCAGATACCTAAGTACCTGCGCTTTGTTTCAGAGAGCGGCTGATGGGAGTCGAACCCACGTCCTCAGCTTGGAAGGCTGATGTACTAGCCGTTGTACGACAGCCGCACCACAACATACGTTATTATACGCGTATGCGTGGGGGTTGTCAAGTGGTTTTACAGCTTGACCAGTTCGTCTTTCAGGGTCTTTAGTTCTTTTTGCAGGGCGTCGCAGGTTTTTCCGTAGGTCTGGTAGGCCCGCATGCGCTGCATGGCAGCTTCGTCCTCGGCGGTGAGATAGCCGCTGGAAAGCGATGCTGTGTAGCTGAATTTCTTCTGTGTGCCGTTGAAGTCGATGACCATGAACTGCCCCTCGCCGGGCAGCACTGTGCCTGCGCCAAACATCTTGTGTACGATGCGGCAGCCCGTCAGGTCGGGCAGCTGTACGGGGTTGGCCTGCAATTCCTGCAAGGCCTGTTCTTTCTCGGCGATCTGCTGGCACAACTCGGCGCGGGTCTGCTTTTCTTTTACAGCCTTGGCGCGCTCCTTGGCCGTGGCATTGCGGGAGAAGCCCTTGGGGTAGTACCCGCGCTGGTAGGCCGCGTGCATAATATCGTAGGCCAGCAGATGCAGCTGGTCATTGATGCCGCCCAAGTTTGTGCGCAGCCGTTCTTTATGCCGGGCGATCAGGTCGGGGTAATCCGCCAGCGCGGTGACAAGTTCCTCGCACATGGCATAGTAGGCGGTCAGATCCAGGCTGGCGCCGTTGCCGAAATCCACCGGGTATTCCATAAAATCTGCCCAGGCTTTGGCCTCGACCGGGGTATAGAAGAAGTTTTCCTCCGGCATCCAGAGGTTGAGGAAGTAGACCGCGTTAGCCGGGGTCATGGTGTATTTGTTCATCCGGGGAAAGCACCGGCGGAAGCGCCCGGTGATCTGGTCGGCAAACATTTCGGCGCGGCCGCGTCGTTTTTTCAGGTCGTCGTCCTCATCGTTATACAGCCAGCGGAAGCATTCGCGCACCAACTCGACTTCGCTGTCGCGCATCATCAGCAGCTTTAAGCCGCCCACCGGCTGCACCGCCGGGGTATCCAGCTGGGCCGCTGCGCCCTGCATAGCGCGGGCAAACATTGCCGGGAAATCTACCGCTTCGATATCCCACTCGGCACCGAACATGTCAACGGCCCGCCAGAGCGCCCCCTCACCATCCGGCTGGGAAGGCTCTGCAAAATCATGGATGTACTGGGCCAAAATCGTGTTTAGGTTCTCGCTGTTCAACAAAATTCCTCCCTTTTTTCGCAAGCCTTCCTATTATAAGTAAGGCGTGGTGGGTTCGTCAAGGGGGAAATTGCGGCGCGCGGGAACGTAAAAGCAGATAGGGCGTAGGGGCGAACAATGTTCGCCCGTGGGGTCTTGCGTTATTGCGAATTGCTACGGGCGAACAATGTTCGCCCCTACACTGCCGGTCTGCACCTTTCCACAAAAAAACTCCCTCTCCCCTGTTTAGAGGAAAGGGCGTTCGGTTCTCAATTTTTACAGGCTCGAATAGCCAAAGCTGTTTACGAGGGCGTCGATCTTTTTGCCCTCCTTGCACCAGGGGCAGTTGTGGGAGTCGTAGCTCTGGTAGTCGGGCAGGTCGTGCGGGTCAAAGATACTGGCCACGGGGTAGCCGGCGCATTCGTCGACCGTGGCAAAGATGGCCGTCACGCCTGCAGGCTCGCCGCCGTAGTAACGGATGGCTTCGACCGCGCCCTGCACCGTGTAGCCGGTGGTGACAGATGCCGCCAGCACCAGCACGTGCTTGTTTGCGATCATCGGGGCCGTGTTCTCGCGGAAGATCAGCTGGCTGCCGGTGGTATGCTCGGGTGTGACAACATAAATGGTCTGGTGGGCGTTCATGTTGCTGTAGCCCGCCTTGGTCAGCTCGCTGCCCATGCAGGCACCGATGACCTCTGTGCCGTCCAGGCAGAGGATGGTATCAATGATCGTCGTGCCGCGGTAGCCGCGCACAAGCTCCTGGGCGGCGGCGCGGGCTTCGGATAAGCGGAACTTGGTGAGGGTGACATCAATGTAATAATTGATGTGACTGTGGCTGGTTGCGTAGTGGCCCTTGCTGACACGCAGCTGTAAATTGGGCTTGCCGGTGGGCAGTTTAACAAGATTCATCGCCATAAGGTTTTCCCTCCGTCCGGGTGCGGCCAGCGGCCTGCGCCCTGTACTCTTATTGTTTTATTGTACAATTTTTTGGGTACAATTACAATAAACGCAATAGCCAAAATGCAAGCCGCGTTTTTGGGCAGTTTTCTTTACACTTTTTGCAAAAGCTGGTATAATAGAGGTTACTTTAAAGTGGGGAGGTTTGCGGCATGCCTTATAAGCTGGCAGAATATCACGGCGACACCTTGGCCGTACCGCAGCTGGTGCTTTCGCACTTGGCGCAGACGGACGGCGATACTATCCGTGCCGCGCTGTACATACTGCAAACCGGCGATACCGAACCGCGCAGCCTGGCCCGTGCGCTGGCCCTGCCCAGCGTTGAGGTCGCCAAGCGTGCCCTGCAATACTGGGCCGGTGCTGGCCTGCTGGTCAATGACCGCGGCGGCGCGCCTGCCCCCGTGCCGGAAAAGCCGGAGAAGATCGACCTTGCCAGCCTGAACGACCCGTATGTGGCGATCTTGTGCGAGGAAGCGCAGACCGCCTTCGGCAAGGCGCTGAGCCGCAGCGAGATGCAGCGCCTGGTGGGCCTGTACCTGACCGACGGCTGGCAGCCTGACGTGATCTTGCTTTGCTGTGCCGAGGTTGCCCGCCAGGGACGGCGCACGATCGCCGCCGTGGCGCGGGAGCTGATCCGCTGGCGGGAGGAGGGCGTCGAGACCGGCGAGGACGCCGAGTGCCATCTGCGCCGCTGCAAGCAGCGCGAACAGTGGTGTGCTGAAGCCGCTGAGCAATTCGGTCTGGCGGCGGACGCCCTGACC
>ENA-UOIY01002250-UOIY01002250.1-human-gut-metagenome-genome-assembly--contig:-P114-NODE-2250-length-15602-cov-10.432173_pt1 | contig 15602 bp, 16 predicted proteins | sample MGYA00242335_ERZ723882 | MGnify/ENA metagenome assembly ERZ723882
ATATCGATTTTTTCTTCCTGCTGATCCATTTACCCTAAAAATTTAGCACGAAAACCTTGCCTTTTCAACAATTTCACCATAAATTTGCCGTTAATTCGTTCGACATTTTTCGACACGGCAATAAATGCCTTCAAAGTAATTGGATGACGCCGGAAAGAAATTCATATCAGTACGCCTTCACAGTGGTCGATCTCGTGCTGAATGATCTCCGCCGTCCAGCCGGTGAAGGCCTTGCACCTCGTCTGAAATTTCTCGTTCTGCCATTGCACCTTGATGGTCTGGAATCGCTTCGTCTTCCGCGTACCGGCAAGGGACAGGCAAGCTTCCTCCGCCTCATATGCGCCGGACTGCCGGACGATGCTTGGGTTGAACATGACCATATACTCGCCCTCGTTATCAAAAGCGATGATGCGTTTGTTTACGCCGATCATGTTCGCTGCCATGCCGACACAGCCGGCTTTGTGGGCAATCAGCGTGTCCAGAAGATCCTGCGCTGTGCCGAGATCTTCCGGCGTAGCGCTATCGGCTTTCTGCGCGAGAAAGCTCTCATTTTTACATATCTCACATACCATTAGGATAATGCATCCTCCTCGGGGCGTTTTCTGTATTGTATCAGCCCGGCGGAGGATGTACAAGTTTTATGCTGCCGTGCAGGAAAACCGAGCCATTTCTTGTGCTTCGGGGGAGGATATGCTATCGTTATTTATAAAAAGAGTACGTAGCTGTTAAATGGCGCGGTCAAGTTATGATGAAATGGAGCGAAAAGCTATGATTTTTATCTGTTACCCCAAATGCACTACCTGCCAGAAGGCGCAAAAATGGCTGGATGGGCATCAAGTTTCCTACGAGCTCCGCGACATCAAAGCGGAGAATCCCACGTATGACGAGCTGGCGGCGTGGCACAAGCGCAGCGGTCTGCCGCTGCGGAAGTTTTTCAATACCAGCGGGCTTCTGTATAAGTCCATGGAGTTGAAGGACAAGCTGCCCGGCATGAGCGAGGAGGAGATGCTGCACCTGCTTGCCGCGGACGGGATGCTGGTCAAGCGCCCGCTGCTGGTTAGCGATGACTTTGTTCTCATCGGATTCAAAGAGACTGAGTGGGAGCGACAGTTAATAACGCAATAAAAGCATTGCCAAGCGTTTTGAGGCCGATTGACTGCGGAGGAAAGCAAAATGATTACAGTAAAAGAATTAAGCGGTATTTGGAATTACTATCTTAGTTTAGAAAAGGATTTGGATAATACGTCTCGCTTCATTGAACCGAGAGGGCAAGAGAATGTTTTTTCTTTTGAATTTGCAAAACTATTGGTGCTTTCTTGTACGGAATTGGAATCTGTATTGAAGCTATTGTGTTATGAGCGCAGCGGTGAAACAAAAGGTAATTTTGGCGAGTATAAGGAAACGATATTGGCGCACTACCCAAAAATTGTTTTTGCCGAGGTGAGTATAGCTCGATGGGGTGAAACGATACGCCCGTTTGACGGCTGGGATAAAGGAAGATTGTTTTGGTGGGACGCATATGGAAATGTAAAGCACAACCGAAAAGACAATTTTACAGAAGCGACATACAAAAATGTAGTTTATGCACTCTCTGCATTGTATATTTCCATATTTTACCTTTCTCAAGAATCTGGCGTTCCGTTTTCGGATTATGCCAGCACGTACGTTGAAAGCGATTATTCTGCTCATGGGTTGGCTGTTGCCAAAACCAGAGAGCTGCCCGATTTTGACCCTGATTTTACAGAACTTTCGGAGGGTGCTTTGGCAGCCAGATCAGCTGCCATGTTATATCACGGGAAAGAAAAACCTCCGGCAAGTAGTAGAGCTGGGGATATTTGGCTTAAAACGGATTAAGGGAATAAGATTGAACAGAATGTCAAATCCCGATTTGTCAAATAACACATTTCAAACCCCTGCATCAATCTAAAACCCCACCCCGCGGAATTTTCATTCCGCGGGGTGGGGTTTTGGTCCGAGTAGCGCGGCTCGAACGCGCGGTCTCCTGCTCCCAAACTTATCGGGAAAACTTTTTCTGCTCGTTTATAGCGATTTTCAGCCATTTTCTATTTGTTTTACTTACTCTTTGACGCTCTTATATCCGTTGTTTCCGAGTGTTCCGGAGCCGTATGTGGTAATCTATGTGGTCAAAAACGCTTCCCGCCCGGTTTCCGGTGAACTTTCACCGGTGCCGGATGGGAAGCGTTTCTCGTTGCTGTGTGGTCTGTATTGTAACTCTGAGCAGGGTGTTATGCAAGTGGTTTCTGCGGGGGTGACGGCTCAGAAGCTGCGGCGCTATAGACAAAGAATAGCATCACGCATTTACCTTCTGGAGATAGAACTCACTCTCCGCAACTCGCGTCACAAAATCATACTCCAGCCGCGTTGCCTTTGAGAGCGAAATATTGTAGCGCTTAAACACCGAGCGAAAATATGCAAAGAACTCCCTGTCTTCCGCTGTCATCGGGGCAACCCAGCCGTTCTCGGCACCATGAGATTCAATTTCCTCTAACGCTGCCATACGCTCTTTATCCATGTCAGTTGCTCCTTTCGGTGAACTTTCGCCTGCCCTCAGCGGGAATCGTTTTGGATTACCTGCATTGTAACTCTAAGAGCAGGGGTGTGCAAGTGGTTTTCTGGGAGGATAGCAACGCGAAATGTGTGATGTCACAGACAAGGAACACCAGTAACAGCCATTGCATTCCCGTAATTCGGGCGATATTTTAAGGGAATGCGCACCGAAATAAGGGAAAGCATCTGCGCCCTGCGAGGAAAACGCTGTTGACTTTCATCATAATTTTATCGTGAATATTTTTCGATTGGCACTCAAAGCGAGTTGATTTTCATCATAGCGATATGAGAATCCTTGAAGAATTCTGGTACAGCAATATCAGGCAGACCAAGTGTGATACTTCGCCCTGCACGGAAAGAAACAGCAGGAACTAATCTGCAGGAATGAAGAGAAGCTTCGTGTCACCATGACGGACGAACAAGAGAAATTGTTTGAGACAGGATCGTGCTGGAGATCATGGACGAATACTTGAACGCGTAGCGCAGCACCCATCGGTCAAGCTTTGGCCGCCGAGCGTGTTTTATACCAAAGTGCGTACCTGGCATTGTAAAAACGCTATATCGGTGATATAATAAGTTCAATCATCTGGTAAAGGAGAGTTGCAGATGCCGTTTAGTTCCGAAATTAAGAATTTTAGATTATCTTGTCTGATGAATCAAACAGAATTCGGCAACGCTCTCGGTGTTTCTTTTACGACCGTGAATCGCTGGGAAAACGGAAAGGCCCGCCCCAATATCAAGGCGATGAAAGCTCTGAAGCAGTACTGTGAGGAGTGTGGTCTCCCCTATGAGCCGCTTGAAAAAAGCTGGCGTGAGAATAGAATTCAGGAGGGTGCGGTATGATCGACTTCTGTAATCTTGAAAAATATCGGGAGAACAACCGCATTGAGGCGAAGAAAGCCCTTGGCGGTCTGCCCAAAAGCATTTGGGAAACCTACTCTGCCTTCGCCAATACCCACGGCGGCATTATCCTGTTGGGCGTGGAAGAATGGGCGGATAAATCCCTGCACACGGTAGATCTGCCCGATCCTGACAGACTCATTAAGGAGTTCTGGGATATCGTCAATAACCCCAATAAGACCAGCGTGAATGTCCTGTCCTCCAAGGATGTATTTGTCCAGGAGGTGGATGGCGACCACATTGTGGTCATCAATGTTCCCCGCGCGGAACGCTCCTATAAACCGGTGTATGTGGACGGCAATCCGCTCTGCACATACCGCCGTAACGGTGAGGGCGACTATCGCTGCACCAAGGAAGAATATCAGGCTATGGTGCGCGACGCATCCGTGAAAACGCAAGACATGCTCATTCTGAACGAAATGGACTTGACGGTGTTCAACAGAGAAAGCATCCGCAGCTATCGCCAGAGAATGCGCCTCTCCCGCCCCGGCCATGTGTGGGAAGCGCTGGAGGACGAAGATTTTCTCCTGAAACTGGGTGCTGTGGGCATCGGCTCTGATGGAAAGAAGCATCCCACTTCTGCCGGACTTCTCATGTTCGGCAACGAATACGATATTGTGCGAGAATTTAACGCTTACTTTCTGGACTATCAGGAACAGTATGACGCTGATACCCGTTGGACTGACCGTATCATATCCTCCTCCGGCGACTGGAGCGGAAATGTATACGACTTCTATTTCCGGGTCTACAACAAGCTGATCCAGGATATCAAGGTGCCCTTCAAGATGGACGGTGGTACTCGTATAGATGATACCCCAGTGCATCAGGCTCTGCGTGAAGCACTGGCCAACTGTTTGGTGAATGCCGATTATTACGGCAGACAGGGGCTGGTCATCGTCAAAAAGCGTAACAGCATTACGATGTCTAACCCAGGCAGCTTCCGCATTGAAATTGATGCAGCGAAGAGCGGCGGTGTATCTGATCCTCGTAATGGAACGATGCTGAAGATGTTCAACCTGATTGATATCGGTGAGCGCGCAGGGAGCGGTATTCCGAATATCTTCCGTGTCTGGCGTGAGCAGAATTGGACAACTCCGGAGATTACAGAGCAACTCGAGCCGGAGCGGACAACATTAACGCTCTTATTCTCCAAGAGTGACGATAAAAAAGCGGCGATAAAGAGTGACGATAAAAAAGCGACGATAAAATCTGCGCGGCAGAAAGAAGAAATCGTTGCATATCTTACTGATCATATTTCGGCCAGAAGTGCTGATATTGCAGAGCTTCTTGGAGTCAAGAGTACACGAGCCAAGAAACTCCTCTCTGAACTGACTGCGGAGGAAATTGTTGTAGCTAAAGGCGGAAATCGAAACAGAACCTATCAGTTGAAATCTTAGTCGTTCGCAATAATAGGCAATGCAGAAGCACAATATGATCGAGATGAATTACCATTATGAAACAGAAACCATGGGATAGATATGAAGCTGCTTTGTTGCTTAGCTACTGTTTAAAAATCGAAGCAGGAGATATACCTCGCAAGGAAGCGGTAGATATTGTCTCAAATACCCTAAGAAAACGAGCTGAGGTACAAGGCGTCGAAATCGACGAGACATTTAGAAATACAAACGGTATTTCTATGCAGATGTCTGCAATCAGAAATTGCTATTTGGGAAAAGACCACGGTTTAGCTGGCTCAAAGCTATTCCACGAGATGGTTGATCTATACAAAAGCAACCACGATGCACTTGAACAAATCTTACAGGGGGAATCTGACAAAGTGAACAGATCAATATGGCAGGAATTCCTTCTGTGGCTGAAGGAAGCAGTTCCAGACAAAGAAAAGGAGATCGTGACCTCGTTAGCGGCGGTCAGTATGCTTGCACTGAAAAGCAATCGGACACATATGCCCATCAGCGAAATTTCAGATGTTGCTGAGATTGAACGGCTACAATCGATTATGCGAAAACCGGGCGCACTGGGACTGCATTCTAAGAAAATGCTGACCAAAGCAAGTCACGCTTTAAATACCTATGTGCAATTTTTGGATAAAAAGGCTGATGACGCAGCTGCACCAGAAGAGTCGCAGTCTGTGTCAGTCGAAGAGTCGGTTGCGCATGCAAATTTCCGGGTCGACTTTTCGAAATCTATTAGCTATGCACATACAAAACCCATTAGCTGTAAGTACAAGGGACGGGATATTTCATGCGCTGGATGGAATGCTTTGTTCATAAATCTGACCAGACTGATCTATCAGGAATGCGGTGATACATTCCCGGTCGGCTGTAGTCTATTGTCCAGCTCTCGCATTGATATTGGCAATGCGGAGGGAATGAATTATCCAAAGGAAATTGCCAATGGTGTTTATCTGGAGTGCAATGCGAGTGCGACCGGTATTGTAAATAAGCTACATGCGCTTTTCGATATCTGTGGAATCAACTATGATGATGTTATTATTGAATATTGCAAAACGAGTGACAATATAGTATCCGAAAAAGAAGTAAAAGCTTCCAATCCACAGGTTGCTGCCTTGGAAAAGTTACTTTCAAAGCACTATAAATATGGGTTCCGATTAGGGTCCCCCATTGAACTGATGCGCATTAGAAATTTTGCAGAAGAAGATGGCATTTTTCTCGCTGATTCCGATGAGGAGTTGGAGCGTAAAATTGCTGCTACCGGAATAAAAATTGACGGCAAAGTGTTTATCATTGAGAGCGAAATTCTCTCGGGAATTGCTGCTGTAACAGATAGCGTGTTTGACGAGGGGGCAACAGTTATCTTCTTGAATCAGCTGATGGAAATCAAAGAAGAATGGTTGTCAGAACAGCATATCACCAATGTCGATATGCTGAAGACGCTCTTAAAACGGATTCGTCCTAATTACTACTATGGGCAGAATATTATCACTCCTGGAGAAAAGTCAACGGAACACGATGCTATTGTCAAAGAAATTCTCAGAATCAGCACGGGGCAGTCGGTTGTTCGGACAGATGCTTTGAAGGAAAAGCTCCCCTATATTCCGGCAGAAAAAATCGCATGGAGTTTATCAACGAGTCCGGAGTTTATCTGGATTAGCGAAGGAAAATACTTTCTCATGAATCAGTTTGTGCTTTCTGAAGAAGATGCAAATACAATTTCTGAACATGTGGCCAACGAGTGCGAATTGAATGGCTATGCCTCCATCACCGACCTACCTCTTGGCAATATTCAGGAAGAAAACTATGAACTATCAGAAACGGCTATCTATGCAGCGGTGTATAGCACTGTGCTCAAGGAGCATTATTATCTGCACGGGAAGATTCTCACCAAAGAAGAGAATGGTGTGGATATCTCTGCACTGCTGAAAGCATACTGCGCTGGGAAAAGTTGTTGTACTGCATCTGAGTTAATGGAACGGGCAGAAGAACTGACGGGAACTCCGAATAAGCAGACCTCTATGGCTATTCTTTATGATAGTATGATTCGCGTTGATATGGATGAGTTTGTCTCTGAAGATCAGATTCATTTTGACACCAACGCTGTCGATACACTTCTTAAAAGCATGGTTGGTACACGATTTGCGCCCATAAGAAGTGTGAACACATTTGCTCTGTTCCCATCTTGTGGTGCAAGCTGGAATCACTATATACTGGAGAGTTTTTGCTATCGTTTCAGTGAAGGATATAGGCTTGCTGTCATCAATTATAACGACAAAAATGCCGGATTAATTGTTTCAAAGAATCTAACTCTTAGTTATGCGGATATGCTCAGTGAGGCGGCTGCAAATTCCAGTATGGAACTGACGCTTGAATCTGTTGGCCAATATTTCTTTGATAACGGATACACCGCAAAAAGAAAATACACCAAGATGCCCGAAATATTGGAACGGGCAAAAAAAATAAGAGAGGAGGACTGATTCCAATGTATTCTTATTCCTACGATGCGACCACTGGGGGGATCGTCCTAAACTCATCTCCAACGGTTTTTTCCAAGGAACCCCGTCCTGTGTGGGCAGCGGAGATGAATCTTCTTGGATTTCATCAGTACTGGAATTATGATGAACAAAACGATATTCCCTATATGTGGGCAGAGTCCAATGCATATTGGTATCGAGGAACACAGCTTGCCAAAATAAAGGGTGGCGATTTGTATACGGCTCCAGAGTTGATGCCGACTCGAACAGAAGATAATCGTATTCCATTTTCAAAGGAAGATGGATTTGTTCTGCAACCCATTGATATATCGGCGATGAGTCATCAGAATGAGGAACTGATGACGATTGTCGAAAACACCACTGTCAAGAAGATTGTCAAGGAGTACGAAAAATTTAAAAACCGTCTTGATATTTTTCATGTGGCTTTTTCTGGGGGGAAAGACAGTGCGGTACTTCTGGATCTTATAAAAAAAGCTTTGCCTATTGGCAGTTTCGTTGTTATCTTCGGAGACACTGGGATGGAATTTCCGGATACCTACGATATTGTCGAAAAAACCAAGGCTCAATGTGAGGAGGATGGGACACCTTTCTATGCTGCTCGGTCACATTTTGAACCCCATGAGTCTTGGACGCTTTTTGGACCACCTGCACGAGTGTTGCGCTGGTGCTGTAGTGTCCACAAGAGTACACCTCAGACGCTCAAAATGCGTGAGCTTACTGGAAAAGATAACTATATTGGCATGGATTTTGTAGGTGTAAGAGCGCATGAGAGCGTAACCAGAAGTAAGTATGATTACGAAAATTTCGGAAAGAAGCAAAAGGGACAGTACAGTTACAATCCTATCTTGGAGTGGACTTCGGCCGAGATATGGCTCTACATCTTCATAAATGATGTGTTGATTAATGAAGCATATAAGAAAGGAAATTCACGCGCTGGTTGCCTTTTCTGCCCGATGGGTGGTGGTTCGAGCGATTATTTTCGTAGATGTTCTTATCAGAAAAAAGTCGATGAATATGTTGACCTTATCAGAAACTCTTACGGTTCGACTGATACAAAAAAAGCACAATCGTACATACAGAACGGTGGATGGAATGCACGAAAGAATGGTCGTGACTTGGCGGACAACCCCTTTCGCTGCATCGAGTCCGTTGTAGGAGATGACATTTCCATCACCGTTGTCAATCCAACCACTGACTGGAAAGAGTGGATTAAAACAATTGGCGACCTTCGTGATACCGAAAATGGGTATGCGATTAGTTATAAAGAAAAAGAATATCCATTTACGATTACTGATACCGAAAACGGGTATGTAGTCATGCTTCAACAGAACTTCTCAAAAGAGTCACCTCAATTCGTAAAGCTTTTTCGCCAAGTTTTTCGAAAAGCTTCATATTGCGGAAAATGCAGAGTATGCGAGACTAACTGCCGGAACGGAAGTATTAAATTCAAGGACGGTAAGGTTCGGATTGAAAACTGTATCCACTGCCACCAATGCCATGAAATTGATAGCGGATGCTTGCTGTTCCATTCACTGAGGCATCCTCAAGGAGGGGGAAAACCAATGAAAAGTTTGAATTCCTTTGCAGATCACGCGCCAAAGCGAGAGTGGCTTGTATCGTTCTTTGATCTAAAAGAAGCTTTTTTCACGGAGCACTCTTTGGGGCCAATGATGTATGACATGTTCCGTCGTTTTCTCCGTGATGCGGGCCTAAATGAGAAGAACCATTTTACATCTTTCGCTGAATTAATTGAGCAGATTGGCTGGGAGAGTGATACAGCACTTGGCTTGATGATGGTCAACTTGGCAATGGAGAATCCTCAAATTGCCTGGTATGTAAACACCCTCGATATAGGTGTTTATTATGAGCGGAAGCAAGTAGAAGAAATGCTGACCTCTTTGGACATCAAGCCCAAAGACGCCAAGTCGATAGTGAAGTCATACAAGCGCATAATGGAAACACCATTTGGAACGACTTTGAATTTCGGCTATTTTACCGATGACGAGAACATTGTCAGATTGAAATGGTCAATGAGCGACAATCGGGTATTCCTCTACGCACTGTATCGTTTCGTGGAAAAGTGCAATTTGAATCGGGAATTCAATGTATCGTATCTGTTCGATGAGAGCATAGAGCGCGACGGCGTAAGTCCAGTAAGGTTGTTTGGCTTATATGATGAAGAGGAACTTCGCAATGTATTGCTGGGCCTGTCCGCACGCTATCCAAACTTTATCAACGCAACTTACACAAACGACTTGCAGAGTATTTCACTGCGCGATAAGTCATCATCCGATGTCCTGAAACTATTCGAGGAGGAGTACTGATATGGCAAGCAAAAAGTACTGCGAATATTTTGATGTAAATGAATCGTATTTCCCTTGCATAGATGAATCGGCAATTAACGCCGGCGCCCCTTGGGAGACGACCTATCCACATGAAACCTTTATTGATTTGTTGAACAGTGCAGAAAAAATGTTAGGTGGCACCACCAACCGTTCCATTTGGATTCACGGGGCTTACGGAACAGGTAAGTCTCAGTGTGCCTATGCGCTCAAAAAGATTCTGGAAGTCCCGAACGACGAACTGCGCGCATATTGGGATCGCTATGAACCGTTAAAGAAAAACAAAGCCCTGCTGGAAAAACTCATTGGACATAAGGAACAGGGCGTTCTGACCGCATACCGGTATGCTTCCGGTAGCATTACCTCTCCTCAACTGCTGTTTCTTGCAGTCCAGGAGAGCATTCGCGCTGCTTTGGATGCAGTGCCCGGCTCTTATAAGGGCGAGAACACGCTTAAAGAAAGCGTGATCGCATGGCTCACTGACTCCTCCCACAACGCCTTTGTGAATAGTCTGCTCCAAAAACCGGAATGGGTGTCCGAGTTTTCTCAGTCAAGCGCTGATGAAATTATCAATTCGCTGAGAAAGCGTAGTGATGTCTCCAGCCTTATGGAGAGTATCTTTAAAATGGCGGAAAAAGAAGGAATCACAGCTCTTTCCCTAACTGCGGATTCTCTTTGCGCATGGATTAAAGACATCGTGGCTCAAAACCATACTAAGGTCGTTCTAATTTGGGATGAGTTCAGCGGTTTCTTCCGTCAGAACCGCAATTCTCTGGATGAATTCCAGAAAATTGTTGCACTCTGCCAGGAGACACACTTCTATTTTGTGATTGTGACGCACCCTATCACCTCTATTGCCGGTGCCTCTATCTCTAAGGATGACCCTATGAGCGTTGTTCAGCAGCGCTATAAACAGATTGAAATCACACTACCTCCAAATATCGCCTTTGAGTTGATAGGGCATGCTTTCTCTGTGATTCCTGCGGCGAAAGATCAGTGGGAAGTCATGACCGGCGACTTGAATTCAAAAATTTCTGCATCTAAAATAGCTGTGATGAAAGCTGCGGTTGTCAAAAGCGACAGCGTTATGCAGCATATGCTTCCCATCCATCCAATGGCGGCGTTAGTTTTGAAGAATATTGCATCTGCATTCCAGTCCAACCAGCGCAGTATGTTTGACTTTATTAAGACACCAAAGGATTTGGATGTTCATGCCTTCCAATGGTTCATACAGAACACCAGACCAGATTCTGACCGATCTTTGCTGACAGTAGATATGCTCTGGGATTTCTTCTATGAAAAAGGCAAGGACTATTTGACCTCTGATATTAAGTTGATTTTGGACACCTATCCTCAGCAGACTAACCTGACCGAAAAAGAAAAGGTCGTTTTGAAGACGATCCTCATTATGCAGGCGGTAGACCAGCGCCTTGGTGGAACTATCCCTGTATTGAAAGCTACCGACCAGAATCTCAGTTATGCCTTTGAAGGAGACTGGGATGTTTATGAGAATGAATGCAAAAGTATTGCGAAAGCTCTTGTTAAGAAGAGCGTTCTAATTCAGACGCCTATTGCAGATGGCAAGCAGGTATACTCTGCTGCTGTTCTTGCTGGTGACGGAGCCAAAATTGATAGGCTGAAGGACGAAGTACGCAAAAACGGCACCATCACAAAGCTCGTCGAGGAAGGCACGCAGCTCGCGTCTGCGCTTAGCCTTACTCCTCCGCTGCGACTTCGCTATGCGGTCAATACAGATACCGGTGCATTGCCGGTCGTGACTGTAACCAACTTCGTGAAAATGATGGATCAGCTAAAGGTGAAGGATACCAGTTGGCATTTCTTTGCTGTTCTTGCCCTTGCAAGGACAGATGAGGAAGCACAGACCTTCCGTAATATGATAAAGAAAACAATTGGCAACGCCGAATATAAGACCATGCTGATAATGCTGCAACAACAAAGTTAGATAAGGATGCATTAGCGGCTATGTTGCCATGGCTTCAGGACGAATATGGAAATGCCTCTCAGCCATACTCTTTTGCGCGAAAGCCCAAAAAAGCGCTGACAGATGCCAGGGCTACAATAGCTGCATGTATCGGCGCAGAACCAGAAGAGATTTACTTCACATCTGGCGGTACGGAAAGCGATAACTGGGCTATCAAAGGTCTCATCGAACCCAACGATAAGCACCAAACCATCACGTCTCAGATTGAACACCATGCTGTACTCAATGCTTGCAATGCATTAGAGCGACTTGGCTATCCAGTAGTATATCTCCCTGTCGACTCCCAGGGAGTCGTATTATCTGATAGTTTGTCAAAGGCTATCACAGAGAAAACCAAGTTAGTGTCTGTGATGATGGTCAACAACGAAATTGGCACCATAGAACCAATCAAAGAGTTGGCTACGATTGCTCATACACATAATGTGCTATTTCATACAGATGCAGTTCAGGCTGTTGGACATATCCCAATTGATGTTAATGAACTTGGCATAGATATGCTTTCCTCTTCTGCCCACAAGTTTAACGGGCCGAAGGGTATTGGTTTCCTTTACATCAGAAAAGGAACTCAAATTCGACCTTTAGCCGATGGAGGCGCACAGGAATTTCATATGCGGGCAGGAACGGAGAACATTGCATCTATAGTTGGGATGGCTGTTGCTTTGAAAAAAAACTGCAGGACAATGCAGGAAACAAGCACTAAGCTTCAGGCAATGGATCATGCATTCATAGATGTGCTCCACGAAGCTAATATTGATTTTATCAGGAATGGATCTGTAAGCAAATCACCTGGAATTATCAGCGTTTCAATTCGGAATATAAGCGGAGAAATGCTCCTTCATCGCTTAGACTTAAAGGGAATATCTATCTCAACAGGATCGGCTTGCGATTCTGTGAACACACAAGTTTCGCATGTCATTAAGGCTATAGGTGTTCCATCAGCATATGCTCAGGGAACTATTAGGATAAGCTTTGGACACGATAATCAGATTGAAGATGCAGTTGAAATTGCACATGCTATCGCCAAAATTCTACAGACATAACACTGTACTTGTGAGCCACTGACAGAGGAAGAACGCCAATATGTCCGCAATCCGTTGCCCCATGTGGATTTTCTGCTGTTCAATCAGATGGATAAGCAGCCCGTGCTGGCTATCGAAGTGGATGGGACTGGCTTTCATGAGGCCAGGAGCAAGCAGGCAGGGTGGGATAAAAAACTCCATTCTGGAGAAGTGCGCTGTTCCGTTCCTGCGCCTCCGTACAGACGGCAGTGGAGAAAAAGGAAAAATCCAGACTGCACTAAAGGGAGACTGATTATGCCGAAAATTATCAGGAACGCGATCAGATGCAAGAAATGTGGAGACGTTATTGAAAGCAAGACTGTCCATGATTTCAAGTTTTGCAGCTGCGGTTCGTGTGCCGTGGACGGCGGCCACGATTACCTTCGTAGATGCGGAAACCTTGGAGATTGGGAAGAACTGTCCGAAGTGGAAAAGGTGAAGGGCAACAACGCATTGACTTAATTCTATCTTGCGGAAAGTGGTTGCGCCATAATACTGCTTATCATCATTCGCAAGTCACCACGGGTACCCCGCATCCTCAATAGGGGCTGAAACTATGCGTTTCAGCCCCTATTTTTCCAAATCTTTCAGTAGCTATTCCTGCTGACTTGTGGTATATGTTTGTGCTGCAAGGAGGTGATCACATGAACAAACTGCTGAAGGATCTGTACGACTGCTTCTACACCCCGCCGGAGCTGGCGGCGACGAAGCGGGAAATCGAGGAATGCCATCACGCACTTAGCGAGGTGCTGGGCAAACCGGAGCGTCGGCTGGTGCTTCAGATCATCGACGCAAAAGACCGTATTGCTGAGGACACCTCCATCGACAGCTTTATCGCCGGATTTGAACTGGCGTGGAAACTCTCTATGGAATTGAACTATTACGAAAACGAGCGCTCAGTCTCCTGCCGAACGGCAATGGGGTTGAGGGCTCGTTTCGCATCTAAGGAGGAAGAAAAATGAAGAAACTCATCATAGTGACCCTGATTACCACCTGTGCCGCCTTGTGTGCCGCCGTGTGGCCGCATAACAATGCAACCGAGCAAACACCCGTCCCAGCCGCGGAAACCGCTGTGAGCGCCAAGGAAGCGACCGTTGCGGAAATTGAGGAACCCACAGCACTGGCGGAGAAGGAAAAAGGAACGATTCCGCGACAAGAAGCACCCCGAGAAGAGCAACCTGAACTGGAGATAGGGCCGATTGAAACACCCGTAGCTTCCGAACTCCAGCTTTCCACGGGGCAGGTACCCGCTAAGAATTCCGCACCAGAGCCAACTCCGCCCCACCCTCCTGAAGAACTGCAGCCCGGCGACAAAGTTTATGTGGCGGGCTTCGGCTGGTTGGAGTACGAGGGACCCAATCACTGCGAAGATGGCACGGACATTTACGAAAACGGAAACAAAATTGGAATCATGGGGTGAAATTTGCAGTTCCCCATTGCATTCGCTTCCCATTCATGTTATCATGAAAGCGCTAAATTGTTGGACTGTCCTGAACTTTGATCGTTCGTATCATGAGAGTACGAATCATATCGAACGGCAGTGACATAGACAATGAAGCGAGTAAAAAAATATGTAAATCCTCGAAACTATTGATTCCAATCAAATTCTCATTATGGAATTGAGAAAGCAGTTTGCTGGTTGACTGTCGTTGTCCCCCTGTTGTTTCGATGCTTTGCACCACAAAATCGAACCGAAGAAAGTGTTCTTTCGTCGGGTTTGTTTTGTTGCGTGCAAAGCGGTCTTCCGGATGATCGCAGTCCACGCACGAAGCAAAGTGCGTGGGCTTTTTTCGGTTCAGAAAGGAGGCTGATTATGGGAAAGGTATCAGGAAAAACACATACCAAAGCACAACTGGATCACTGGGCAAATCTGCATAATCCCAATAACAAGGCATATCAAGCTGACGCTGACAATCGGGCCAATCAGATGAATCCGAACCACAGATCGCACCAGAGAACTCACAATGCAAACCGCAGAAACAAAGCGCATTGGATGCCCGAGTGGGCGCCTGACTATCCGGAATACGATGATTAAAATTGGAGGTGCACGGTATGTCAAAGTACATTTTTGACTACGATGACGGCGACTTCGCCATGAGCATTTCTGACAGCATGGCGATAGACTCCGATGGGAATCTCATGATGCGCATGGGAAATCACATGGCAATGGATATGGACACCGGCGATATTCACATGATCTCCTCATGGTCTGATGATGACGAGGAGTAGAGCATAGGCGGCGGCTCAACGGATGCACCGCCATAGACAAAGAAAACATTTTTCAGGATCCGAACAGGGAAAGCAGCGGGACAGGCCATATAGGCTTGTCCCGCTGCCTGCGTGTTAGGGCAGATATTCTTCCGTGATCCGATACCGGCTGATGCCGAAGGCGCTGCTCCGCTCCATAATCTCCGGCGGGATCTTGGGCAGGTACTTCTTGCTGAAGCTGGTGTCCCCGAAGTAGGCGTCAAAGCTTGCCACCGGCAGGACGACCCATTCGCAATCATCCTGCCGGTTGGCGAGATAATAGCGGATCAGCGTACAGACAACCTCGGATGGAATTTCCTTCGGAAGCGCTGTTGTTACTTTCTCTGTCAGTTCAAGCGGCAGCTCCGGCCCCTCTCTGCGCAGCGGCCCCAGCTCCAACGCATCGGCAAGGACATCATCAAAGCGCAGTGTCCAAGCCCCCTTGGTTTGGGACGCAAAAATCGGGATCTGATATTGCATCACCTTGCTTCGCCATGCGGCGGCAAACTTGGACTGAATAACCTCCGCATACTTGAGTGAGGTGCTGCGCACCTTTTCTGGGTGCGTCAGCATGA
>ENA-UOIY01002259-UOIY01002259.1-human-gut-metagenome-genome-assembly--contig:-P114-NODE-2259-length-15509-cov-5.914326_pt1 | contig 15509 bp, 14 predicted proteins | sample MGYA00242335_ERZ723882 | MGnify/ENA metagenome assembly ERZ723882
TATGACCTACTGCACTTCAAGCAGATGCTCTAGCAGCTGAGCTAACCGTCCATATTCTGTTTTGCTGTTGTCAGCTCGACTATAATAGCACACTTTTTGCCGAAATGCAAGCTCTTTTTTGAAAAAACTGAAAACTTTTTTGCGTCTGTCTGGTGCTTGAACGGAAAAACAACGCAAAACCGAGAAGTTTTTCGGGCGGCTGGCGGCTGGCTCCGTTGCCTAGCAAAGGCGGCTGTGCTATAATAAGATGATTGGTGCGCCCCTGCCTGCGGCCTTTGCCCGGCGGAAGACCGGGCCAGCGCCGTTCAATACAGGAAGGACGAAACAAGGAATATGAGAGTGCTTGGCATCGACCCTGGCTACGCCATTGTGGGCTGGGGCGTTGTGGATTATGCGGGCAATCGGTTTGCGCCGGTGGATTTTGGCGCAGTGTGCACCGATGCAGGGGTGGACTTTGAAAAACGTCTGGCCCAGGTGTATGCGGGCATCACCGAGGTGATCCGCCGCACCCAGCCCCAGGCTCTGGCCATTGAGAAGCTGTTCTATCAGCACAACCAGACGACCGTTATCGGCGTAGCCGAGGCCCGGGGGGTCATCCTGCTGGCAGCTGCACAGGCGGGGCTGCCCATCTACGAATACACCCCGATGCAGGTCAAACTGGCGGTCACCGGGTACGGCAAAGCGGTCAAAAAACAGGTGCAGGAGATGACCCGGGTGCTGCTGCATCTGCCTGCGATCCCAAAACCGGACGATACCGCCGATGCGCTGGCAATGGCGATCACCTTTTGCCACACCAGCGCCAACCAACTGACCCGCTATGCGCCCCGGAGCGCTGGGCCGATCTGAGAGGGAAATTGCAATGATCTACAGTCTGACCGGCAAGGTCCTGAAAAAGGGCCTCAATTTTGTGGTGCTGAGCTGCGGCGGGGTGGGCTACTATGCCCAGTGCCCTGCCAGTGTGGCCGGGGCGCTGCCCGGGGCCGGGGGCGAAGCCACGATCTACACGGTGCTTTCTGTTACCGAGAACGATATCAGCTTGTTCGGCTTTGCCACCGAGGAGCAGCAAACCTGCTTTGAGATGCTTACCGGCGTATCGGGGGTGGGGCCCAAGGTGGGGCTGGCCATCCTGAGTGTCATGGAGCCGGACCGGGTGGCACTGGCGATCTCCGCCGGGGATCACAAAGCATTCAAGGCAGCCAACGGCGTAGGCCCCAAGCTGGCACAGCGCATCGTGCTGGAGCTGAAGGATAAGGTGGCAAAAGGGTTTGTGGACGGCATCTCGCTGGAGGATGTGTCGGCGGCATCCACAGGCGGGACGGACAGCGGAGCAGGGACCCAGGCGATCGCGGCGCTGGTCTCGCTGGGGTACAGCCAAAGCGAGGCGGCCCTGGCTATCTCCAAGATCGACCCGGCGCTGCCTGTGGAGGAGATCATCAAGCTGGCCCTGCGGGGCATGGCAGGCAGGAGGTAAACCATGCAGGACGAGACCGCGCTGTACGGCGCAAAGATGATGCAGCCCGGCCTGACCGGGGCGGATACCGAGGAGGTCAACCTTCGGCCGCAGCATCTGGAGGACTATATTGGCCAGGAAAAAGCCAAGCAGAATCTGAAGATCTATCTGGAAGCGGCCAAGCGCCGGGGCGAGCCGATGGATCATATCCTTTTGTATGGCCCTCCGGGTCTGGGCAAAACCACCCTGGCGGGCATCATTGCCAACGAGATGGGGGTGCAGATCCGCATCACCAGCGGCCCGGCCATTGAAAAGCCCGGCGACCTGGCGGCGCTGCTGACCAACCTTCAGGAAGGGGATGTACTGTTCATCGACGAGATCCACCGCCTGTCCCGTCAGGTGGAAGAGGTGCTGTATCCGGCGCTGGAGGACTATGCGCTGGATATCATGATCGGCAAAGGCCCCAGCGCCCAGAGCATCCGCATCAACCTGCCGCGCTTCACGCTGGTGGGTGCGACCACCCGGGCTGGACAGATCACCGGCCCCCTGCGGGACCGCTTTGGCGTGCTGCTGAAGCTGGAGCTGTACAGTCCGGACGAGCTGGCCCGCATCATCACCCGGTCGGCAGGCATCCTGGATCAGCCCATCACCCCAGAGGGCGCCTATGAGCTGGCAAAGTGCAGCCGGGGCACCCCCCGTGTGGCCAACCGCTTTTTGAAGCGTGTGCGGGACTTTGCCACCGTGCTGGGCGATGGCGTCATTGACCAGGAAGTGGCTCTGCTGAGCCTGAAGCGGATGGATGTGGATGCCGCCGGTCTGGATGAGCTGGACCGCAGCTTGCTGCGGGCCGTGATCGAGATGTACGGCGGCGGGCCGGTGGGTCTGGAGACCCTGGCAGCCGCATTGGGAGAAGAAGCCGTCACCCTGGAGGACCTGTGCGAGCCATACTTGATGCAGATGGGCTTTTTGACCCGGACCCCCCGGGGCCGCTGCGTCACCCGCCTGGCCTACGAGCATCTGGGCCTGCAGATGCCGGAGAGCGCTGCCCCGGAGGATAACGGGCAGCAGAGCTTGTTTTAAGCGGCCTTTGTGCAGGACAGACCATGAATGTTACAAGGCTCTTTTGCGCTGAAAAGGCAGGGGAGCCGCCTCAACAACGGATAGGATAAAGGAGAATACTATGCGCCCCGCAGATACCTGGAAAGATTACGAATTGCTGGACGCCACCGGCGGCAACCGCCTGGAGCGCTGGGGCGAGACGCTGCTGGTGCGGCCGGACCCGCAGGTGGTGTGGAAGAACCCGCCCCTCAGCCCGCTTTGGAGCAAGGCGGATGCAGTGTATCACCGCTCCAGCCAGGGCGGCGGCGAGTGGGAATACCGCCGCCGTCTGCCGGAAAAATGGCAGATCCACTGCGGGGAAGGCGACGACCGCCTGACCCTGATCGTCAGCCCCACCGGCTTCAAGCATACCGGTGTGTTCCCCGAGCAGGCGGTGAACTGGGCTTGGTATGCCCGCAAGATCCGTGCGGCGGGCCGCCCCATCAAGGTGCTGAACCTGTTTGGCTACACCGGCGGCGCAACCCTGGCCTGTGCGGCTGCGGGGGCCACGGTCTGCCATGTGGACGCCTCGAAAGGCATCGTCCAGTGGGGCAAGGACAACGCCGCTGCCAGCGGCCTTGCAGACCGCCCCATCCGCTGGCTGGTGGATGACTGCGGCAAGTTCGTGGCCCGGGAGCAGCGCCGGGGCAATACCTACGATGCCATCATCATGGACCCGCCCAGCTATGGCCGCGGCCCCGGCGGTGAGATCTGGAAGCTGGAGGACTGCATTTATGATCTGCTGGCCCAGTGTACCCAGGTGCTCAGCGATCAGCCGCTGTTCTTTGCGGTCAACAGCTACACCACCGGCCTGTCACCGGCGGTGATGGAGTATATGCTTAAGACCAGCCTGGTGCCCCGGTTCGGGGGCCAGACCTCCTGCGATGAGATCGGCCTGCCGGTGTCTGCCACCGGCGGTGTGGTGCCCTGCGGCGCTACGGCCATCTGGGAGCAGGTATAACCACAAAAAATGGGCAGGGGCTGCCCAAAGGAATGGGGCACAGCCTGGATCAGAGGGCGCGCCACCAGAAAGAGAAACAGTATGGAAGATACGATTTTAACTGCGCGGGATCTGAAATTCCGCTATGACCCGGAACAGCCTGTCTATGCGCTGAACGGGGTGTCGGCCAGCGTGCGCCGGGGCGAGTTTGTGGCGGTGCTGGGTGCCAACGGGTGCGGCAAATCCACCCTGGCAAAACATTTCAACGCCATTTTGCTGCCGGAGAGCGGCACCGTGCTGGTGGAGGGGATGGACACCGCCGATGAGGAGAAGGTGTACGAGATCCGCCAGACCGTGGGCATGGTGTTCCAGAACCCGGACAACCAGATCGTTGCCACGGTGGTGGAAGAGGATGTGGCCTTTGCGCTGGAGAACCTGGGCGTGCCCCAGGCAGAGATGCGCCGCCGGGTGGATGACGCCATGAAGATGGCCGGCATCTACGATTACCGGGAGCGTGCGCCCCACAACCTGTCCGGCGGACAGAAGCAGCGGGTGGCCATCGCCGGTGTGGTGGCAATGCGTCCGGACTGCCTGATCCTGGACGAGGCCACCGCTATGCTGGACCCCCGGGGCCGGGAGCAGGTGATGCAGACCATCCACCGGCTGAATAAGACCATGGGCATCACGGTGGTGGCGATCACGCACTATATGGAGGAGGCCGCCCAGGCCGACCGGGTGCTGGTGATGAGCCAGGGCCAGGTGGTGATGGAGGGCACCCCGAAAGAGGTGTTCAGCCAGACAGAGCGGGTGCGTGCGCTGCACCTGGACGTGCCCCAGGCCGCAGAGCTGCGGGATGAGCTGGTAAAGGCCGGTATCCCTATGCCGGAGGGCATCATTGACGAGGGCGAGTGCGCCCAGGCTCTGTATGAGCTGCTGCAAGGGGAGGAGGTGCCCGCATGGAAGAAATGATCCGGGTAGAACACCTGAGCTATGTGTATAACCCCGGTCTGCCCACCCAGGTCACGGCGCTGGAAGACGTGAGCTTTACGGTGGAGCAGGGGGATTTTGTAGGGGTCATCGGAGCCACCGGCTCCGGCAAAAGCACCCTGATCTCCCATCTGAACGGCTTGAACAAGCCTACCTCCGGCAAGGTGTGGGTGGACGGCCGAGATCTGTGGGCCGACCCGGCAAAGATCCGGGAGTTCCGCTTTTTGACCGGACTGGTGTTCCAGTACCCGGAGTATCAGCTGTTTGAGGAGACCTGCTATAAGGACATTGCCTTCGGCCCCAAAAATATGGGCCTGGACGAGGCAGAGGTGGACCGCCGTGTGCGGGAGGCCGCCCGTTTTGTGGGCCTGGACGATACCCTGCTGGCCCGCAGCCCCTTTGAGCTGTCCGGCGGACAGAAGCGCCGGGTGGCAGTGGCAGGCGTGCTGGCCATGCGCCCCCGCATCCTGGTGCTGGACGAGCCTGCCGCAGGTCTGGACCCGGAGGGCCGGGACGAGATCCTGGGTGAGATCAAACAGTATCACAAGCAGACCGGTACCACCGTGCTGCTGGTGTCCCACAGCATGGAGGACATTGCCAAGTACGCCAACCGTGTGCTGGTGATGGCGGATAAAAAGGTGGCCATGTATGATACCGTGGAGCGGGTGTTTGCCCGGGCGGAAGAGTTGCTGGCTCTGGGCCTGTCGGTGCCCCAGGTGACCAAGATCTTCCTGAAGCTGCGGGAGATGGGCCTGGATCTGCCCACCGATGTGTATACCGTGCCCTATGCAGTCAAGACCCTGCTGGAAGCAAAGGCCCGGCGTGATGCAGGCCAGAGCCTGGTGCTGCCCCGCCGCACTGCCGCTCCCGGCCCGAAAGGAGGCAGCACCGAATGTTGAGAGATATCACCATCGGACAGCACTTCCCCGGCGAGAGCCTGGTGCATCGGTTTGATCCCCGGCTCAAGCTGGTGATGACCGTGCTGTATATCGTGCTGCTGTTTGCGGCATCCAACCCCCTGGGGCTGACCCTGTCCATCCTGTTTTTGGTGGGTATGTACGCCGCTGCCAAGATCCCGTTCAAGCTGATCCTGCGCAGCCTGAAACCTATCTTCCCCATCATCGTGTTTACCGCGGTGCTGAACCTGTTTTTTGTTACCGGTGAGGGAGAACCCCTGGTGAAGATCTGGTTTTTGACCATTTACGCCGAGGGCGTGCGGTATGCTGTGCTGATGGCTGTGCGTGTCATGGCGCTGATCGCCGGCACCAGCCTTCTGACCTATACCACCAGCCCCATCGTGCTTACCGATGCCATTGAGCAGCTGCTGCATCCTCTGGGGCGGCTGCATTTCCCGGTGCATGAGCTGGCTATGATGATGAGCATTGCGCTGCGTTTTATCCCCACCCTGATCGAGGAGACGGATAAGATCATGAACGCCCAAAAAGCCCGCGGCGCGATGCTGGACGCAGGCAAGCTGACCGACCGCATCAAAGCGCTGGTGCCGGTGCTGATCCCGCTGTTCATCTCGGCGTTCCGCCGGGCCGATGAGCTGGCTATGGCTATGGAGTGCCGCTGCTACCGGGGCGGCGAGGGCCGCACCCGGCTCAAGGTGCTGCACTGCACCCGCCGGGATTATTGGTGCGCCGCCGGATGCATGGCCTGCTTTGCGCTGATCCTGGCCACCCGCTGGCTGTAAAAAACTTTTGGAATACAACACTTAGTTATGACAAATTTTCTTCTTACCCTCGCCTATGACGGCACTGCGTACTGCGGCTTCCAGGTGCAGCCCAATGGCCGCAGCGTGGCGGCGGCGGTGCAGGACGCTTTGCAGGCGGTGCTGGGCACCCGGCCGGATATCAAAGGATGCAGCCGCACCGATGCCGGGGTCCACGCTTTGGGCTTTGCGCTGAATTTCCGGGCAGAGACCGGCATCCCGCCCCAAAAACTGCCCCTGGCGCTGAACCGTTATCTGCCCCCGGATATCCGGGTGCTGGCAGCCCGGGTGGTGCCGCTGGATTTTCATGCCCGGTACGCCGCCCATACCAAGACCTATGTCTATCACATCCATAACAGCCCCATCGATTCGCCCTTTGCCGCACGGTACTACGCCCGTATCCCGGCCCGGCTGGACGAGCAGCGGATGCAGGCCGCTGCTCAGGGGTTTGTAGGCCGGCACGATTTCCGGGCGCTTTGCGCAGCGCACAGCTCTGCTGCGGCCCACGGGGATACGGTGCGCACCATCACCGATTGTCACGTCTGCCGCAGCGGGGAGGATATCCGGATCTGGGTCACAGCGGATGGATATCTGTACAACATGGTGCGCATCCTGGCAGGGACTCTGTGTGAGGCAGGGGCAGGCCGGTTGGACCCGGCCCGGGTCCCTGCAATCCTGGCCAGCTGCGACCGTGGGCAGGCGGGGCCGACCCTGCCTGCAAAGGGTCTGTTTTTGCACAGTGTGGAGTACGGCCTGGAAAAGCAGGCGGAAATATGACCCTGCGTGGACCGCTGCAGCAGTTGAAAAGGGGGGATCGAGCATGAAGCATCGGGATCGGCAGCCGCCGGAGGAGAATCTCTCTGCCGGGCGGGTAGAATATCTGGAGCAGGCCCGGCAGCGCCAGCGCCGCCGCCGCATCCGGCGCACAGCAGCCCTGGTGCTGCTGCTTACCGCAGTGGTGGCGTTTGCCACGGGACTGGTGGGCGCATCGGTGGCCAAAGCCAAGGACCTGGTGGACAGCATCAGCATCGCACTGCGTCCGGATGCAGGATGGCCCCAGAACACCGGCATCCCGGAGCTGCTCCAGCTGGAGCAGCTGTCCGGCAGTTTTGTGGAGCTGGGCGAGGATGCGTGCGTGGTCTATTCCAATACCGGCAGCAGACTGAATTTTATACAGAGCGGATATGCACGCCCGGCGCTGGCCGCCGGGCGTACCCGTTTTGTGCTGTATAACCGCTCCGGCAACGAGCTGCGGGTGGAGAGCCGCACCCAGAACCTGTATACCAAGACCACTGAGAACGGCCTGTATCTGTGCGCTGTGGCGCCGGATGGCAAGGTGGCCACCGTTACCGGAGAGGTGCGCAATGTGGCAGAGCTGGTGGTCTATTCCCCCACCATGACACAGCAGCTGAGCTGGGGGCTGACCTCGGCCGAGGGCATCCCCCTGCGGATGGAGTTTGCCCCGGACAGCCGCCGCCTGGCAGTGGCGGCTGTGACCTCCCGGTCCGGGCAGATGGTGACGAATCTCTATCTGCTGCCCCTGAACCAGGGGGACCCCCAGCTGCTGGCCTCCCAGCAGGACCTGATACAGTGGATGGGCTGGCTGAGCGGAGATGCCCTGTGCGTGGTATACAGCCATAGTGTGGTGCTGTATGATGCAAAAGGGGCCGAGCGGGGCCGGTACGATTTTCCCGGGCAGGAGATGACCGCCATCTCGCAGGATGCGGGGGGACTGGGCCTTCTGCTCCGCTCTGGACAGCTGTCGGCAGCGGTGATGCTGGACCGTGGCCTGGGGGTGCAGTACAGCGGCGCTGTGCCGACATCCACAGGGGTGCTGCGGGCCGGGCAGAACTTTTATCTGCTCACGGACAGCGGCGTGGAGTGCTTTTCTCTGGCAGGGGAGCGGCTGTGGGGGCAGCAGACCCCCAACCGTCCCCAGGGGCTGCTGCCTGCAAAGGAGGGGGTGCTGCTGCTCAGCGGCAACTCTGTCCAGCTGCTTGCCCCGCCCCAGCCGGAAGAAAACACATAAAGGGGCAGCTCATGTTCAAGAATCCGTCATTTCTTTTTGATATCATATGCACAGTGGTCTGGCTGGTGCTGGCGGTGCGGTATGCCCGCAAGGGGCTGCTGGCCTCCATCATCCAGCTGACAGGCAACCTGTTCAGCCTGCTGGGGGCCTGGCGGCTCTCCGCAGTTTCGGCAGGATGGGTATTCCAGCAGTTTCTGGCTGGAGGGCTGCGCACGCAGGTGGCAGCCAGCCTGGCAGAGGGCGGGATACTGGACCTGGACGCTGTGGCCCGGCAATATGCCGGTTTTTTGCCCGCCAGCCTGCGGGATCCGGTGGTGGAAGCCTGCGAGCGCTCTTTGCAGTCGCTGCTGGAGGGCAACGCCGCTGCGCTGGCGGACACGGTGGTCCGCGGCGTGCTGGAACCGCTGCTGACCCCGGTGCTGTCTCTGGCGCTGTTTTTTGTGATCTACGGCCTGCTGCGGATGCTGGTGAGCCTGCTGGTCACGGTGCTGGGGCTGGTCAATAAGCTGCCGCTGATCGGGGCAGTGAACCGGGGCCTGGGTTTTTTGGCCGGAGGGATCACCGGCCTGGTAGACCTATATCTTGTGCTGTGTGTGCTGTGGGCGCTGGTGGTCGTGACCGGCGGCAGCCTTTCGGCACTGAATGAGGCTGTCTTAGGGGACAGCGTTTTTTATCAAATGTTTAATATGGTAAACCCGTTTGTGCCGCATTGAGCCGGGCGGGAGCAAGGAGGGGACGCTATGGTTTGTATTCGATGCAAAAAACGCCCGGCGATCATCTTCATCCAGCGGATGGAGAACAGCCAGATGAAGCAGGAGGGCTACTGCCTGCACTGCGCCCGGGAGCTGCATATCAAGCCGGTGGACGATCTGATGAAGCAGTTCGGGATGTCAGAGCAGGACCTGGACAACATGGAAGACCGGATGGAGAGCATGATGGAGGAACTGGGGGACGCAAACCCCCTGTCCATGATGATGAACATGGGCCTGCCCGGACAGGACCCGGACGGCCCGGAGGGTGAGGATGGCGAGGACCTGGTGCCCGGCTCCAGCGCCACCTTCCCCCTGGGGGTCACGGATGGAGCGGAGAAGGCCGGCGGGGAGACCCCCAAGGGAGACGGCGGCAAAAAGGGCAAAAAGGCCCGCCGCAAGTTCCTGGACACCTATTGTGAGGATCTGACCCGCAAAGCCCGGGAGGGCCGCCTGGACGAGATCATCGGCCGTGACCGGGAGATCTACCGCACCATCCAGATCTTGAGCCGCCGCCAGAAGAACAATCCCTGCCTCATCGGTGAGGCGGGCGTGGGCAAGACCGCCATTGCAGAGGGCATCGCCCAGCGCATCGCCAAGGGCGAGGTGCCTGCCGGGCTGAAGGACAAGGAGATCTTCCTGCTGGACCTCACCAGTCTGGTGGCTGGCACCCAGTTCCGGGGTCAGTTCGAGCAGCGGGTCAAGAGCCTGCTGGCAGAGGTCAAGGCTGCGGGCAATGTGATCCTGTTTATTGACGAGATCCACACCATCACCTCCGCAGGCGAGAGCGAAGGCGCTATGAATGCGGGCAACATCCTCAAGCCCGCCCTCTCCCGCGGGGAGATCCAGGTCATTGGCGCTACGACCTTTAACGAGTACCGCAAGTATATCGAGAAGGACCAGGCCCTGGAACGCCGGTTCCAGCCGGTGCGGGTGGAGGAGCCCAGCGTGGCGGACACCCTGGCGGTGATGAACGGCATCAAGCGCTATTACGAGGCGCATCATCATGTGCAGGTGCCTGCCGATGTGCTCAGCGCCATCGTCACCCTGAGCGAGCGGTATATCACCGACCGCTACCTGCCGGATAAGGCCATTGACCTGCTGGACGAAGCCTGTGCCTGCTGCAACCTAGCTCACCCGGTGATCTCTCAGTATCTGTCTATGGAGAAGGAGCTGGAGACCCTGCGGCAGGAGGAGCAGTCGGTGGAGACGGCCAGCGTCAACGAGGCCATCGACTACGAGCAGGTGGCCCAGCGCAAGACCCGCATTGCACAGCTGGAAAATGAGCTGCCCGCCTGCCAGGCAGCGGCCAGCGAGATCCAGGTGACCATGGAGGATGTAGCCAAGGTCATCGAGCTGTGGACCGGCATCCCGGCGGTCAAGATCCGGGAGACCGAGTTCGTCAAGCTGGCCGGGCTGGAAAGCGCCCTGAAGCAGAAGATCATCGGCCAGGATAAAGCCGTGCACCTGGTGGCGCAGGCCATCAAGCGCAGCCGGGCAGACCTGTCCGGCCGCCGCCGTCCCGCCAGCTTTATCTTTGTAGGCCCCACTGGTGTGGGCAAGACCGAGCTGGTCAAGCAGCTGGCCAGCCAGTTGTTTGACGGCCCGGACCCGCTGATCCGCCTGGATATGAGCGAGTATATGGAAAAGTATGCCGTCTCCCGGATGATCGGGTCGCCTCCGGGCTATGTGGGCTACGAGGAGGCAGGCCAGCTCACCGAGAAGGTGCGCCGCCGCCCGTACAGTGTGGTGCTGTTTGACGAGATCGAAAAAGCGCACCCCGATGTCATGAACATCCTGCTGCAGATCCTGGACGAGGGCAAGATCAACGATGCCCAGGGCCGCACAGTGGATTTCTCCAACACGGTGATCTGCATGACCTCCAACGCAGGCAGCAGCGATTCCACCAGCGGGAGCCTGGGCTTTAATAAGAGCGAGGCCCAGCGCAGTGAGGAAAAGACCCGCAAGGCACTGAGCCAGTTCCTGCGGCCGGAATTTTTGGGCCGTGTGGACGAGGTGATCTGCTTTGAGCCGCTGAGCCCGGAGACCCTGGAGGGCATTGCCGCACTGATGCTGGACGAATACAAGCCCGGTATGCAGGCCAAGGCCATTGCCTACAGCTATACCCCGGCGGCGCTCAAAGCGCTGGTGGAGCAGAGCCAGGGCGGCAAATTCGGCGCCCGTGACCTGCGCCGTGCCATCCGCAAGGCGGTGGAGGACCCCGCAGCAGAGATGCTGATCGACGGCAAGCTGGCCGCAGGCGGAAGCCTGACGGTGGATGCCGATGAAAACGGACAGATCGTTCTGCGCTGACCCGGCAGCCGCACTGCCGCTGCCCGGATAAAAGGCTGAGAAAATAAAAAAGAAAGGCATCCCGCTGTTCCCTTGGATAGGGGCGGCGGGATGCCTTTTATTCAGCTTTGGTGTCTTTGGGACAGCAGTGCTCCGGGCTTACAGCGCAGTCAGCCAGCCCACAGCGGTAATGGGGAAAAAGGCTGGTGAGCTGCATAGCGGTGACGACGCCCCGTACGCAGTTGAACAGGGAGCTGGTCATGTATGCAGTGGTGTCGTTGACGGCCTTCTCCAGCACCTTATACAGCCAAGGCCCAGCAGGGCCGGTGGAGCGCAGATAAAAAACAGGCGGCAGCCTGCCTGTATCAGGCTGGCTGCCGCCCGGTATCGCTCTTTGGTCTATCCCAGCGGAGCCGTTATGGAACGGTCAGACAGGGCAGATCAGGACAGGACGAGCAGGGTGTTGACGATCAGGCCCACACCGGTCAGGCTGGAGCCGACCACGTAGGTAGCGCAAGCCAGGTCATACAGCATGTTGGGCAGGCTGCTGGACATATGGCGGTTCAGGGCATCCAGGCCGGTGTCAACCCAGTTGTTGGGATGCTGACGGCGGTAATCACGCATAGCGGTCAGGCCCTTGTACCAGCCGTACGGGGGGATGATCCAAGCCACCAGAGCCTCAAAAGCGGATGCGCCGCCCTGGGTATAGGTCATTTCCTGCTCATTCATCACATTATAGGATGCAGGCATCATCAAAGTCTTTTCCATGGTGTCCTCCTTAAATCAAATAGGATCAAAAGTCCTGTTTTAATAGGTTCCGGCGGTTGTTTCAACGGCGGTGCCGCTCTGCCGGAAAAACGAGCGGCTGGCCGTATTGGTACGTATGCTATGCGGAAAGGGTTCAAGCCGTGATCCAGGCAATGGCGGTAACAGGCCACCAGGTGCTCAGGTTCATCGTGGTGTACACAGTGACCACTGCATTCCACAGCGAGCGGCTTGCGTAGGAAATGGCATCATCCACGCCCTTGACCGCCAGGTCAAGCGCATCGGTAACGGGGTTGTCGGTAGTGGTCTTGTTGCGATGGATCCAATCACGGGTAGTGCCAATGGCCCAGACCATGTTGCCGATGGACAGAATAGCCGCAGCCAGACCCACAACGCTGCCGGTGGCAAACATACCGCCCAGAATGCCCTCGTTGGATTCGGACGCACCGCCGACCACATAGGTCATTTCTTCTTCCCTCATTCGCTCACAGCTTGCGGGCAGCATCATTTTATTCTCCATGGTATCACTCCTTCGACCAAAATTCTCGCATACGGGGCAAAGGCAGCTCCTGCGCAGTGTCCGGTATCGAGTCAGGCAGAGACGGTAGAAACTGGTAAGCGCCTCTGTATTGTTATTTTACTACACTCGTCGGGTTTCTGCAAGAGGGGGGAAGTGAAATATTGAAAATACAGAATGTCGCATGAAAAACCATCGAAATCTTTGTGAAAAAAGTCTGCAATAATTGGCTTGGACACAAGATTTTTGCCCTCTGACAGGGGGCATGGCAAAGAAAAAGCGGTGCATAAAAACCGCCCCCTGCTGCGGGCAAAGGCGCACAGCAGGGGGCGGGCAAGGGGCATGGATCAGCCGGGGATACCGGCCCGGTAGAAATAGGGGTCGCTCTTAAAGCTGTCAAAGCTGTACAGCACCAGCACCTGGTCGTAGTGGTTGTCGGCGTCCAGGGCATCCAGGCCGTAGTTGTAGTTGCGGAAGTCCACAATGTCGATCTGGGCAAAGTTGGCGGTCAGATACGGCACAAAGCAGTTGGCGTAGCTGTCCTTCAGCACCAGGATGCGGCCCTCTCCATCGCCTTCAATGCGGCTCAGGCCGTTGTTGCCATGGAGGAACATGGCGTACTTGTCGTAGGTGTCCAGCTTGTCCTCGGCGTACAGGGTGGTGGTCTCGCCGGTTTCGGGCTGACCGGGGGCGGTGACCTGGTAGATGGTCAGGGGGTTGGCCAGGTCGTACCAGGTCAGCGTATCGGGCTGTGCGTTCCAGGTGCGGGCCTTGGAATAGTGGGTGCCGTAAAAATCCTGGATGCTGCGGGCGGTATGGGCGTCCCGGTCAAAGGGGGTCATGCCCAGGGCATCGCACAGCTGCTGGTAGGCATAATAGGCGCCCAGCGTGGTCCAGTGGTGGTCGGTGCGGTAGTAAATATACTCCTGCTTATGCGGTTCCAGCGCAGCGGACAGGTCCAGCCAGCGGCCGCCAGCGTCGGTGACCGACTGAGCCAGCTGGGCCAGGTAGCCGTCCTCCTCCAGCACGGGGGCGTGGGCCGGCAGGTTTTCCGGGTAGATCGTGGAGGCCGAAGGGGCCAGCATCACGTTTACACGGCCGGGCCAGCGCTGGCACAGAGCCGTCAGGGCGGCGGTGTTTTTGGGCAGGGTGCGTTTCTCGCTGGACAGCAGGCCGTAGTGGCGGGGGAACATCTGTCCCTGCTGCCCCAGCAGGATGCCGCCGCTCTCGGTCTTTTGCAGCAGGGTGGTCTCCACCACGCTCTGCAGGCCGATCCACTGGTCCCGGGCAAAGACCTGGTCTTTGACGTACTGGGTGTAGTCGGTAAAATAATCGTTCAGCCCCTTGGCCGACAAAGCGGTCAGGTGGGGGCGCTGGGTCAGGGTGGTGTTTTCCATCTCGCTGTAAGTGCGGTCCGGCGTAAGCAGATCCAGCGCAAACAAGGCGGCAAAAAACAGGGTAAAGGCTGCGAGCACCGGGTAGCGGCCCAGTCTGCGCAGGATACCGGGGTGGGAATGTTGATCCATCCGGCGGATACCTCCTTTATCAGAAGTTGAAATACAGGAACGGGCTGTTGGTGCTGCCCACCACATAAGCGGTGGAGACGGTCAGCAGCAGCAGGACGGTGCCCACCCGGGTCAGGGTGTGGCTGCGCAGCTTGTCCCACAGCTTTTCGATCAGCGGGGTGCAGCATACCACCGACACGACCAGCAGCACACCGTAGTTGCGCAGGAAGTACAGCGGCGATACACCGCCGGTGGGGATAAACAGCCGCTGGAACAGCAGCCCGAACTCCACGCCGGGGTCATTGCCCACGAACATGGCCCAGCCCACCACCACAAAGAACAGTGTGTACAGGTGGGGCCAGATGCGGCCGCGTTTCAGGTAAGGCAGCAGGAACAGTTTTTCCACCGCCAGCAGCACAAAGTAGTACAGGCCCCAGCAGATAAAGTTCCAGTTGGCGCCATGCCAGATGCCGGTAAGCAGCTCCACGATGAACAGGTTCAGGATCTGGCGTTTCAGGCCCTTGCGGTTGCCGCCCAGGGGGATATACACATATTCCCGGAACCAGCCGGACAGGGTCATGTGCCAGCGCCGCCAGAATTCGGTGATGGAGGCGGAGATATAGGGGTAGTTGAAGTTCTGCGGGAAGTCGAACCCCAGCATCTTGCCCATGCCGATGCCCATCATAGAGTAGCCGGAAAAGTCAAAATACAGCTGGAGAGAGTAAGCCAGGATGCCCAGCCACACCAGCGGGGTGGAGGCGTTGGCCAGACCCACGAAGGTGGTGGAGGGGCTGTCGGCAATGCCGATGATATCGGTCCACAGGGCGCCGATGGCATCCGCCAGCAGGACCTTTTTGGCCAGACCGAAGGTGAACAGGGTCATGCCTTCCTCGATCTGAGAGGCGCGGTAGCGGCCCTTATAGACGTGCAGCTGGTTGGATACGTCCCGGTATTTGACGATGGGGCCGGCGATCAGCTGCGGGAACATGACCACATATGTGCCAAAGTCGATGATGTTGCGCTCGGCGGGCACATCCCGGCGGTAGACGTCGATGGAGTAGGACAAGGTCTGGAAGGTGTAGAAGCTGATGCCCAGGGGCAGCACCTGGATGCCCTGGATGGGGGCGAAGGAAGTGCCCAGCAGGGCATTGACGCTGTCCAGCACAAAGTTTGCATACTTGAAGTAGAACAGCATCCCTAAGCTGCCGACCAGCGCTGCGATCAGGAAGAAGCGGCGCAGTCCGGGCCGCTGGTCAAAATGCTGGATGGCCAGTCCGCAGACATAGTTCAGCAGGATCAGCGACAGCATAACGGGGAAGAAGCGCACCTCGCCCCAGCAATAGAACACCAGGCTGCAGATAAACAGCACGGTGTTTTTCAGCTTGGGGGGCGCCAGGTAGTACAGCGCCAAGGTGATGGGCAAAAACCGGAACAGGAACATGATGGTGCTGAAAACCAAAAAC
>ENA-UOIY01002269-UOIY01002269.1-human-gut-metagenome-genome-assembly--contig:-P114-NODE-2269-length-15449-cov-22.768741_pt1 | contig 15449 bp, 20 predicted proteins | sample MGYA00242335_ERZ723882 | MGnify/ENA metagenome assembly ERZ723882
GCTTTCGTTATTCCCAATGAGAACACGTCCCCCATTTGATTAAAAAAGAACGAAAAATACTTGACAAATAATCCAGATAGTGGTATTATAATTATAGAAACAAGGAAACACAGTAAATATAAGGAGGAATAAAAAATGAAGTTAAGTAGTAAGATTGTATTTGATGAAACTTTTGGTCAGTATTCAAATGACTTTTATAAAGAAGCGAAAGAAGTTGAAAGGCAAATAAATAAAGACGAATATGTAATAGGAATGGTTTTAGGGTTAAATAGTGATTTACAGTCACGAATGTTAAAAATTTTAGAACAACCTCTAAATGATAACACAGGTAGAGCTATAGAATACATGATTAGAACCATTGGAAGATATATACATAGAACATATTATGTAAAAGAGCATCGGTATTGTGTTACTATAGATTTAATGTTGAAAAAATTTATTTTAGAGTATTTATAAGAATAAAAATAAGGAGGAAATAAACATGAGTGAATTTAAGATTAAAATTATTGATAATAATACAGGTGGTTTGTGTGGAGATATTACAGCTGTCACAGAGGTGTCAATATCTAGTATAGTACAAGACTATATCTCAGAAGATGCAACAGTTTTAGTACGCGGAGATGATTTGTTTTGCTTGTATTGGAACGACAAATATTTTTTTAAGTCCTCTACGCTTAAACATTGTTATCTTGAATTTTTTAATAATGTGATAAACGGTTTATATGATAATGCAAGAGATGCATATCATATTCAATACGGTCGGATTATGGAATTGTTATATAGATATGGCGAACCCGATACCACTGAATTACTTACCTGTATAGATAACATATGGGAAACAAGATATTACTCAAGATTTATAAAGGAGGAAAAATAATGATTAAATACAGACTTCACAATATTACCGATTTTGGTGTAGAACTTCACGACTTCTACACTGAAAATTCACTAAATAACTACATATCCTTATTTGTAGACCCTCCATATTGGGTTGAAAATTTAGAAACACATGAAAATGTGTATACAGGTTTTGACGGACATACCGAAACACATTTATTTAATGGAAATGCGGTATTAGTTACGCCAAATAAATTAGACGATTTAAATGTTTCACGTGAAACATTACACGAATCTGAAATAGATTGGATAAAAAGGCATACACCAACAGAAGAAAAAGAACCGTACACCAAATTAGAAAAAATATCATCTTTCTTAGGTATCTTATCAGTCATAATAATGGCAACCTTTTTGCTATATCTTTTCTTATCTTCTGTATCATTTATAGCAGAACACTTTTCAGAGTTTACATGGAAAGTATTTAATATTTTATAAGGAGGTAGTAACATGGCAAAATTAACAAATCAATTATTACGATATAAAGTAATGTTCACAAAAGGAGGAACAGGTGGTTACACCGCCCGTGTCATGATACCAAAAGAAGCCATACGCGACTTAGACATACACCCTGGGGACAGTATCGAATACACACGTGTACCTCATGGATTGCTATTAAGAAAAGTGGAAAAGTAGGTGGATTAAAAGATGGCAAATAAAAGAATAAAAAAGAAGCACACAAAAGCGTCACTTTTGAAGCAAGAATATTCTAAAGAATATAATAAATATCTGTCACGTGTCAGAAATCAGCAAAAACAAGGTGTACAGGTAGAAAGAATTAAGCGAGTGAAAAAACCCACTCAAGCTTCTATCGAAAGATTGAAAAAACAGACAGCTAAAGAGATACGACGTAAAGCGTCTGTTGTAAACATGCTTACAGGGGAATTAATAACTTTTAAAGAATACGGTCGAAAAAACGCACTTGAAATAAACAGAGTTTTCACGAAGTTAACACCACAAGAGCAGGAATATGCTAGATTTAATAATTATGATACTGTAAAGGAATTAAAGGTGTTACAAAAGACAGGTATCAAGGTAAATGTGGCAACTCCTGTATTAGATTATGAAGCAATTATAGATTCTTGGTACGATTCTTTAGATAGTTTTGTACCAAAAACAGCGAATTGGTTAAGAGAAAAAACAGACACTCTATTATCTAATGCGCAAGAGAAAGAAAGGGCGCTATTTGCATATACATACGCAAAAGAACCCGAAGCATTTCCAACGGAGCCATACATGGACAAAGCTACGGTTGATGCTGTATTTTGGAACATTTTGCATAGAATGGGTGTTATTAGCACAACAGAAGATTTTCAAGAATTTTTGCAAGAGCAAGATATTGTTATTGAGAACGAATAAAAAGAGGTGAGCATAAATGCCACGAAAAAAGAATATAACATTTTGGGCTTGTGATTTCGAGACAACTGTATGGGGTGAAAAGGTAGAGCAAGAAAAAGGTAAAAAGCAAGATAGTACAGAGGTGTGGAGCGGAGCTGACGTGGCTTTATATGACGAAACCGAAACAGTAACAATAACTCACTCGATAAGAGATTTTTTAAATAGATTTTTGACAATGAGAGGTAACAATATATTATACTTTCATAATCTTGCATTTGATGGTTCTTTTATTGTTGACTTTCTTTTAAAAGAAGGCTGGCGCTGGGTACACTGTAAAGATAAAGAAATGAAGTCAAAAGAGTTTCAAACTTGTATCTCTGATATGGGGTCTTGGTATTGGATTAAACTAAAATGGAATAAAACTTTTTTAGAAATTAGAAACTCTTTAAAGCTTATGCCCTCTTCATTAAAAAATATTGGAAAATCATTTGTGACAAAACATCAAAAATTAGACATAGAATATGAGGGCGAAAGGTACGCTTATTGCGATATATCTGAAAGTGAGAAAAAATATATCGAAAATGATGTGTTAGTGTTAAAAGAAGCATTAGAAATGATGTTCAATGAAAAACACGATAAATTGACTATAGGGTCATGTTGTTTATCGGAATTTAAAGGGTTTTACGATTCTAAACAATACGATAAGTTATTCCCCGATATTAGAGAAGATTATATAGACGAATCTATCACAGGTGTATGGAATCAGTGGGACTATATTCACAAATCATATCACGGAGGTTGGTGCTACGTAAATCCACGTTACGCACATATGGTAGTTGGCGAGGGTTTGGTATATGATGTAAACTCTTTGTACCCCTCTATGATGCACAGCATCAGCGGAAATAAATATCCGTTCGGACATGGGGAATATCACAGAGGTACTCCGCCATATGAACTTATTAACGCTACAAATAAATATTTTTTTATCCGCTTCAATTGTAGATTTCAGTTAAAAGCAGGGGTATTTCCATGGTTACATATTAGGAATAGTGCTTTATACAAATCAAATGAAAATTTATATACTTCTAATGTACGGTATAAAGGTGAATATTATCGGTATTACCGTGATATTGACGGACAAATACATGATACTAATGTCACTCTAACTATGACTTGCACTGACTGGGAGTTGTTCCAAGAAACTTATGATATTTATGATTTGGTTATTTATGATTACATATGGTTCTACGCTAGACAAGGATTTTTTGATGAATATATAGACAAATACGGTGAAGAAAAAAGAACATCAAAAGGTTTTAAAAGGCAAAAAGCGAAACTTTTTTTAAATAACCTTTATGGTAAATTTGCTATGTCTGACAACTCTTCGTATAAAGAGCCATATCTTGATGAAGACGGCATTATTAGATTTATTTTGCATGAAGAGCATGAAAAGAAAGTTGGGTATATCCCTATTGGTAGTGCTATTACTTCTTATGCTATGAATTTTACCATACGTCACGCTATCGCAAATTATGACAGGTTTTGCTATGCTGACACGGACTCTATACACTTGATAGGACTTGATAAAGCAAATAAGGTTATAGAACATTCTACTAATTTTTGCTGCTGGAAATGTGAAAGTACTTTCGATTTTGCATATTATGAACGTCAGAAAACTTACGCAGAGCATATTATTGAAGAGAATCATAAGCCTTGCGAGCCTTATCTTGATATTAAAGCTTGCGGTATGAGTAGTCAAGCGAAAAGGAAATTTATTGAAGATGGTAGAGATATATCTGAGTTATCCACAGGACTTAGTATGGAGACATGTAACTTAAAAGCAGAGCGAGTAAAAGGTGGTATTGTATTAAGAAATAAAGACTTCAATATACACGAACAAAAAGATAAAAAAATTATAATATAATACTTGACTACATTTAGACTATGTGTTATTATAATAATGTAATAAATAAAACATATTACATTACATTCACACTCACGAAAACAGAAAAAAGGAGGAAAAAAAGATGTTTACCAGGACATTAGTTACAGCGGAGGTTTCTGTAGAAAGAATTTACAAAGACAAGGAGACAGGTGAAATCAAGAAAGATTGCTTTGATGAGAAACTAGCAAATTGTAAGACAAGAGAAAAAGCGGAAATCTTGATTGAAAAACAGTACAAAGGAGATATCGTTTTCATTTTGAATATTAAATTCAAATTAGAGAAACGTGTCATGACTGATGAACAGTTCTTACTCAATTCAGATGTCAAGAGCGAAAAAATTGTCACTGAAGCAGAATTGCAGGAAATGAAAAAGGAAGATTAGCAGGAAAAAATAGGAGGAAATTATTATGGTAGAAATTAAAGAAATGAGTAGAGAGTTTACAAAGGTAGAGAAATATCTTATGACTACAGCACCAGACATTGAACCGTTAAAAAATATTGAGGACGGAGAATCAATCCCAGTTGATGGCTATATTATTTTTAATGACATTAAAGATAACGGAGATGTGCAGGAGATTGTGAGCATCATTACACCAGATAAAAAAGTCTATTCAGGACAGTCCGCAACTTTTAGACAGTCTTTGAAAGATATTGAAAGTGTGATGGACGGTGAAAAATTCGCTATCATTAAAATTAGCGGAAAGACAAAAGCAGGACGAGATTATATAAATTGTACTTTAGACGTATCAAATTTATAATACGATGCCGTGAGAATACCATTTTATGTTCTCTTCTTCTAAAGGGGGGTGGCTATACGCCACTCCTTTTTTAAAAATACATGTTTCACGTGAAACATTAAGGAGGTATTAAAATGAAAGATGATGATTATTATCATTGTGAGAGACTATTAACTTTAAAGGATAAAAACGGTAATACCCCTGATATTTATATAGCTGATGGTAATAGAACGGCAGGTAAAAGTTATTCTTTCAAGTGCAGACAAGTATCTGATTTTTTAAAAGATAAATACAGACCCGAAAATCAGTTTATTTATTTATATAGAAATCTTACTGATATGTCAAATTGTGCAGATACCTATTTTGGCGATATTTCAGAAGAGTTTGAAGGATATGTTATGACAGAAAAAGTTTTAATGAAAGGGTCATTAGTGCAGTTATTCATTAACGAAGAGCCTTGTGGTTATTGTCTCGCATTAAATATAGCGAGAAAGTATAAAAAAATGCGTGGGTTATTTGTCAATGTTCGTTCTGTATTTTTTGACGAATATCAAGACGAAGATAATATATATTTGACGAATGAAGTAAATAAACTGCTATCATTGCTTACAACTATTAGTTCAGGGCATGGTAAACAGCATAGAAGAGTTGTTTTATATATGGCATCGAATACAGTATCCTTATTAAACCCTTATTATAAGGAATTTGGTATTAATAAAATGTTAAAAAAAGACACTAAATTTTTACGAGGTGATGGTTGGGTTTTTGAACGAACGTATAATAAAAATGCTTCAATAGCATATAAAGAAAGTGGCATTGCACGAGCTTTTAAGCACGCTAGTTATAACGAATACGCAAGCGAAAATAAATATTTGAATGATAATGATTGCTTAATAAGTAAACCTAGCGGTCAATCACGTTATATTTGCACAATTAAATTTAACGATAATCTGTATAATGTTAGAAAATATGATACATGTTTATATGTATCAACGGGTGCAGACGAAAGTTTTCCGACACGTATATGTTTCATGAAAACTGATGTGATAGATAATACGGCTATCCGTGTAAATTCAACCCATTATATCGTCACGATGCTACGGGAATATTTCAACAGAGGGTTACTTTTGTTCGAAAATTTGGAGTGTAAGAACATGATATTTGATGTAATATCGTTTTAATGTTTCACGTGAAACATTGACATTTTGAAGTATATGTGCTATTATAATATCGTACCCAAGCTAATACGAACATTGTAATTGATATACACGCACATAGACAAGTAGTCTGATATCAATTTTTTGGTTTTGCGTTCCCTTTGATTCGATTATCTTGTAACGTACAATATGTTTCACGTGAGCAATGTTTCACGTGAAACATTTTTTATTTACAAATAAATTTATTTGTGTTAAGATAGAAAAAAGGAGGTGATATTATGCAGGAAGTTCTGACGGCTATTAATACAGTAGGGTTGCCTACAGTTGTTGCGATTGCGTCAATGTGGTACGTAAAATATAGAGAGGATAAAAATGACGCACGCATAGACAAATTAAATGAAGCGCATAAGCAGGAAATGACAGACATCACAGAAGCTTTGAACAATAATACGCTTGCGCTTCAAAGAATATGTGATACATTTGAGCAGAAAAAGGAGGATTAAATATGACAGTAAAAAAAGCGGTAGACATTTCATATCACAATAGGGTTATTGATTTTGAACGATTAAAAAACGCTGTGGACTATGTTATCATACGTTGCGGTTACGGGCAGGATATGACATCACAGGACGATAAACAATGGAGTAGAAATGTAAGTGAATGTGAAAGATTGGGAATCCCATACGGTGTATATTTCTATTCCTACGCAAAAACAACTTCAAAAATTGAGGGTGAAATTAGACACTGTCTTAGATTGTTACAGGGGCATACACCTAGTCTCCCTGTATTTTTCGACAGTGAAGAAAAAGGTACGCAAGGCGTTGCAAAGCACAACGCAAAGCGGTTTTGTGATGCTATGTTAACGAACGGATATAAGGCAGGAATCTATGCTAGTAAATCATGGTTCGAAAATTACATTGGCGAAACATGGGGGTATGATTTGTGGATAGCGCGTTACGCTAATGTATTAGGTGTAGATAATGTGGACATATGGCAGTATTCCAGTAATGGGTCTGTTGACGGTATTAATGGAAGATGTGACGTGAACCACGTTTATAAAGACTATGGAGCTTCAAACCATACACCTAATGTTCCACAGAACCCACCAACGCACGCAACCAAAAGAAATGAATTAATCGCTCTCGGACAACAGCACGCCATTAATTTTACAGGTTTTCCAATTACCGTTGACGGAATTGTAGGAAGAAACACCAAAAGAATGGCGGTTCGTGTAGTGCAAAGAGCCATGAACGCGGACTACGGTAACACACTTGTTGAGGATGGTATCGTAGGAAGAAAGACTTTAGCAAAAGCTGGAAAGCATTATGTGAAACGTGGTGAAACACAGTTTCTTGTCACAGCTCTTGAAATCTTATGCTTGTTACAAGGAAAAGACCCGAACGGAGTGGAATGCCCTGGAACATTTGGCAGAGGTCTTGCACGCGCTTGTGGAATTGAAATAGTTTATGCGAAAGATATGTTATACATGATTTAGTTTTTATTCACGTGGAACAAAAATGTTTCACGTGAAACATTTTAAGGAGGTTCGTAAAAAATGCCAAATATAAATGTAGCGTATCAGTGGGCTGTAAATGCGTGCAATGCTCCTAATATTGGCTATTCACAGCAATACCGAAGAGGGCAGACTGTAAATGGTATTACTTATTATGATTGCAGCTCTTTTATCTCAAAAGCATTGACAGAAGCGGGATTTTTCTCAGTGAACCCATGGTTTACTACAAGGACAGAAGAGGGATATTTATTACAGGCAGAATTCAAAGAAATAAATATTAATGAAGCGTGGCAAGCTGGGGACGTGGTATTGCGTAGCGGACACACGGAAATGGTATATAGTGGGAACGGCGTTGGAGGTGGCGGTGTAACTATGGGCGCACACAGTGGACGTTATCCATTGACCGAACAAGTTAGCATTAATACATATACAGCGAAACCGTCAGCTTGGACTAAAATATATCGCTATGGCGATAGTGCAGGAATGCCCCTTGAATGGGTTCATGGAAACCGATATCTTACAGAAGATGAAATGAAGAACAATGCTTATGTATTTTATAGTACAATGTTCTTCAAAGATTTCACATTGAATGCAATTGCAGGAATGTTAGGGAATATGGAGATAGAATCTAATATCAATCCCGAGTTATGGCAGTCGTTAAAAGAGGGGAACTATAACGGTGGTTACGGTCTTGTTCAATGGACACCAGCAACAGTCTATACAGACTGGGCGAATTCTCACGGGTATGATATCACAGATGGTTACTATCAATGCGTTTGGCTCGATGAAGAAACAGTAAGTAGCGGACAGTGGATTGAAACAACGAAATATCCAGTATCATGGGAAGAGTTTCAGAAGTCCACAAAAGAGCCAGACTATTTAGCAAGTGTATTTTTAAAAAATTTCGAGCGTGCAGGAGTGGAAAAAGAAGAGGATAGAAAAAAGAACGCGCTAAAATGGTACGCATATCTACAGAAATTATCGCCGTACCCAATTCATCCTCATACAAGAAAAACAAAAATGCCACTTTACTTTTTTATGCCATGGTGATATAATAAAAACTGTAAAAGGGTGATACTAAATATAAGGAGGTAAACTATTATATGGATTTTGAAGAAGCTTTAAACGAATTAATCGATGCCGTGGCAGACGTAGAAGAACACGGAGACGCTATTGAATTCTTACAGAATTATGAGAGTGAAAGAAGCGGTGAAACTGACAGTGAATGGAAAGACAAGTATATGAAACTCGAAAGTGAGTACAAAAAACGTTTTAAAGAACGGATGAAAGAATCAGCCACTAATGCAGGTAACGAAGAAAATAAAGATGAAAAAGAAGAAAAAATTACCGTAGAAGATTTAGACTTTAACGGTAAGACAGAATAAGGAGGTATTAATATAAATGGCAGAAGCAACAAATAAAAATATTTTAAGAGCTGTAAAGCAGGAACTTTCTTTTGAGGTTCAAAATCATTTGCCCGTAGAAGTCTCAGACAACTTACAGAATGTGTATGATAACATTCTTAATTTTGCCCCTGTTCGAAATGAAATCGTTCCGTCACTGATTAACCGTATCGGAATGCAGACTGTAGATAGTATTGCATGGAGAAACCCGTTAGTAAGGTTCAAAAAAGAGCCTATGCGTTATGGCGAAACGCATGAAGAAACATACGTAAATATGTGCAAAGGACATGTATATGATTCACAGGCAGATTTTAAATATGCATTCCAGCAGTATCAGTCTTACATTATGAGCGTGTTCCATAATATCAATCTTGAAATACAGTACCCTGTCACGATAACATATGACAACTTGAGAAAAGCTTTTACGAGTGAATATGGAATTCGTGATATGATTATGGCAAAAATGGAGAGCGCTATCACGGGAGCAAACTGGGACGAATATCTCGCTATGCGTGATTTGATTAATGTAGGATATGAAAAAGAGGTGCTCCCGGCAGTAACCGTTGACGCGATTGTAGATGAAGTATCAGCTAAAAAGTTATTGATTGAGGTTAAAAGAGCAGTCGGAGAGTTTGGCTTTCCGTTGCCGGAAAACAACCCCGCAGGAGCAACCTCTCACGCTTTGCCAACTAACCTTATTTGGATTACTACGCCAGAGGTAAACGCTCAGATTAGCGTAGATGCTTTAGCGTATGCGTTCCATATGGACAAAGCAGACGTATCTGTGCAGACAGTAATTGTAGACAAATTTTCTAATGATGCAATACAGGGCGTTCTCTGTGACGTTCGATTCTTCAATGTGCGCGACCAGTTCAAGGAGATGACCGACCAGCGACTCGCTAATGTGTTATCATGGAACTATATGTATACGCAGGTAGAAATGGTAAGCGCAAGTCCGTTCTATCCAATCCGAGTATTTACGACGGATACAGTTGTTGATACGCCGACACTTAGTGTCACAGCTGGAACTTATACTTCAGGACAGACACAGGAAGTCAAAGTATCAGTAACAGGTGGAACAGGAACATACCATCAGAATTTAGTAACACTGGAGGTTGATAGTGGAGCTACTTCCGCGAAAACATATGTAATCCCAGGAACACATCTGTTACACACAGGAGCTGACGAGACAGGAACTATCGTGTTGAAAGCAATTTACAGACCGAACGAGACTATCACAAAAACAGCAAATTTCACAAAAGCATAATTAATGGAGGTATTTATCTATGATAAATTTACCAACGCAGGGAGGGGTTGCACCACGCAACCCCGAAACAAAATTGAGACTATACAGCGGAGTACCGTGGTCTGATGAATATGAACACGTGAGACTTTACAACTCGAAAGAAGATTTGCTAAATCATTTAGAGTTATATCGTAAACATATCAATGGTATTGACTTGTCACATCTTGCGCCTATAAAGGTAGGAAATTATGATATACGAGTTCCGTTCACAGAGATGAAAGCACTTAATCTCAATTATTTAGCTTTTCAAAATAGCGGTATTTCTAACGAATGGGTCTTTTGCTTTATTGATTCTATAGAGTGGTTATCCGAAAAAACAACTAGGATTAACTTTTCTTTAGATGTTTTTCAAAATAACTTTTATGATGCAAATATCAAGCCTTGCTTTGTAGAGTATCATCATATTCCAAGAAGTAAAGACGAGATAGGAGCAAATCTAACGCCCGTAAATATTGAAACAGGTGAAACGATTGTATCACGTCACAAAAAATTAGACTTAACGCCAACGGAGTGTTGCGCTTTTGTCACACGAGGAACAGCGGAACAGAGTTGGTTTGAGGGTCGAGTAGAAAACGGTGTGTATTGTTGGGGTAGTATTGGACATTATGATGTCACGACCGAAGAGGGACTAAAAGGAATTAACACTTTGTTGGAAGATTATAACAATCAAGGCGCACAAGATGCCGTTATAGGATTATTTATGTCGCCTAAATTATGCACACTTGCAATAGGTGGAAAAGAAATAAAACCGAAAATAACAAGTATGCAGATTTCCGACAATGTATTTGAAGGGTATAAACCGAAGAATAAAAAGTTATATTCTTATCCATGGTTATTCTGTTTAGCTGATAACAATCAAGGCAATACGCACATATACAGATATGAATATAGTTATAACCGAGATAAGTCGATTGAATTTGACAGCTACGGAACAATTGCAACGTTACCGCAAGTCTTGACAGCCCCAAGAAATTATAAGACACGTGAAAATTTAACACATGGTTTAATGAATGAAGCATTGATTAATTCCTCATTTCCTATGTGTTCATTTTCATCAGATACCTACAGAGCGTGGCTAGCACAAAACAAAAGCTCTATCGCTCTATCACAAGTGCATACCGCTGTAGATGCTACCCTAGGAACAGGCACAGCTATAGCTGGTTTGGCTGGTGGCAGTTTACAGGGAGGAATTAACGGACTTGGTAAAACAACCAACGCTTTTTGGGACGCGCTCGGAATGCTGGCAAATCAGACAGACAGAGCTAGAAATGCAGGGATTACACACGGTAAAGCATTATCCGAGAATGTATTAACAGGAATCAAGGAGTGCGGTGTTGATTTCTATGAAATGTCGTGCAAAAGACAGTTTGCAGAAATGGCAGATAGCTTTTTCGAGCAATTCGGATACCCTATTAATAAGATTGCTACCCCTTATTTACATTCTAGGCGCTATTGGAATTATGTGAAAACCTCTCATTGCGGATTTACTGGAAATATTGATTTAGACCAGTTGAAAAAATTGAGAAATATATTTGACAACGGGGTTACTTTATGGCATACTGATGATATAGGAAATTATGGCCTATCAAACGATTAAGGGAGGGGTGATATAAATGAGGAATCCGTTAAGAATTTTTGAGAAAAATATCAACAAAAAGAAATGCTGTGATTTTGAAACAATTAAATCTATATTCTTTTATGATATTTTCGATATATTTGTAAATAGGTATACATGGAACAATCTACCAGAAGAAATTTTACCAATGTATATTGAGCAAACGCTTTTTTGGAATGGATTGGGAGTATTCATCAAGGACAAAATTGCCGGGTATGCGTTCATGAAAGTTTCATTATCAGGGTTACCAGATATTTATAATATACCTCAAGATAGAATCGCTTACACGTCTAACGGGTATATTGAAGAATATGGCAAAGAAAACAGTTGTATTTTATGGAATAACTACTCGACTATGCCATATTACTATAAAGCTTTAATGTATGCCGAAGCTATGGCGAATACGTGGAAAACAAAAAATATTAATATGTATGCACAACGTACGCCCGTCGTACTTTCTTCTTCAGATAACGAAAAAATGAGCTTTGAAATAATAGGAGAAATGTACGATAATTATTTACCGATATTAAAAGTGTCCGATTCATTAAACTTGAAAGACATAAAAGCTTTAAATATGGAAGCTCCTTACATTGTAGATAAATGTGAACAGGAATTGAGGGACTTATGGTCACAAGTGTTGACATCTTTAGGATATGAAAGCAACCCAGTAGAAAAAGGTGAACGACTTGTTACAGGTGAAACAGCAGGAAACAACGGACAAATTGAAGCAAATCGAAATGTCGGACTTACATTAAGAAGAAGATGCGCAAAGGCCATCAATGAGTTATGGAATCTCAATGTAACAGTTGACTTCAACAGTGAGTTGCCTACCATGATGAACGGATATGTACCAGACAAGTATATGCAAAAAGGGAAAGAGGGTGACGAGATTGAGTAAATACACTACGACTATAAAAGATATTTGTGAAAGCTTTATCCCTCCCCAAGAACTATGGAGCATGGACTTATCCGTACAAAGAATTATTGATAAAACGCAGGACAAATTTTTTGACTTTGATTTCCCTTTTTACTCTGAGGATAGAAAAGACTTATATACTTTTAAGGTATATTTTTTACTTAGATACTGGAATAATTATATAGGTTTTGAAACTCTAGGAATGTGGAAAACAGCTTTTCTATCAAAAATGCATGAATTGACACCGTATTATACAAAATTGTATAAAGCAATTCAAAACGATAACCCTTTTACAAATGTAAATATAACAACCACAGAAGCAGAAAAAGGAAACGAAAAAACAACAACTAACTCAACAGATACAGGACAAAGCGAAGTAAAAAACAATCAAAATTATCAAAATATTGATAGTGATAACCCACAAGTTACCGTAGCTACAGAAGATTATGCAAGTACTATGAGTAGAAGTGAAACTATCAATAACACTACAACTAATGCAAAAAATAACCATACAGGAAACGACAACAAGGACAGCAAAAGAGACAGAGAAACAAAAGAGATAGGGTTAAGAGGTAAATCAACAAGCGAAGCAATAGCAGAATACCGCGAACAAATTCAAAATATCAACAGAGAACTTATAGAATCTTGTCGCGATTTATTTCTAAAAGTTTGGTAAAAAGGAGGTGAAAGTATATGGCAGGAGATATAAAGCCTTTATTCCCATTACTTTGCTGTGACGTACCTAGCGTATACAGTAATAAGCAGAGTTATTATGAATGCTTATGCTATATTGGGTATAAAGTCAATGAGTGTATAGAAGCTATCAACGGGTTTACTGATGCTTACAAGCAGTACACTGATGAAAAAGTTTCAGAGTTGAAAATGTATATTGATGAACTTAACACTGATATATATAAGCACATTACAGAAGTGGAAAAAAATATCCGAGAGGATATGAACGCTAAAGACACGGAACTTGATGAAAAAATCAATAAAGTGCAGACACAACTTCTTGATAAGATCGGTACATTGAATATTTTGATATACGACTTAAATGCTGAGACAAGAGCGCATATTGATACAGAAGTTAAAAAACTCTATGATTACATCAACAACTACGTACCAAATAATATGGAAGTGTTAAACCCTGTAAAGGGTTATCGAACAAGTTTGAACCAAGCATTAGCTGATATGTATGATAATCTACGGTATTATGCTTTAACGTGTAATGAATTTGATTCATTGAATTTAACTTGCACTGAATTTGACGGGTTATCAATTAATTGTACAGAGTTTGACTTGTACGGTGCAAAAAGGTTCAAAGTAGATAGTAACTTATATATGCATGACCCGTTTACAGGTGAATATGTTTTTTATAAAGATGTAATTTACAAGCTTGCAGAGTTGCATTTCAATAACCCAATTACAGCTAAAGAGTTTGACGCTTTATTATTGACGGTAAACGCATTCCAGTCTAAAGCTTTAAGCGCTTACACATTCGATAGTAATGCTAAAACAGCATTAAAATTATAAATTAAGGAGGACAAAAATTATGAGTTCAACGAACAAAACAACTTACTACGATTTAAGTCAGTATATCGGTACTGACAAGCCTACATATTTAGGTGATTACAACTCAGACATGTCTAAAATTGATGCAGGAATTCACAGTGCAGATGATAAAGCTGCCACAGCTTCACAGAACGCTGGAAGCGCAATTGCTAGGGTCGGCGAAGTAGAAAAAACTGTGAAGTCACATACAAGCGCAATCACAACATTGCAGACAGATGTTACAGGGTTAAAAGACAGCGTGAAAACAGCTCAAAACACAGCCACTACAGCAAATAACAAAGCTGACAGCGCACAGCAGACAGCGAATAGCGCACTTTTGACCGCTAATAACGCCAGCTCAAAGGCTGATAATGTCAATAGAGATGTAACACTGTGGACAGGTAGCGTTAAAAACTCAGCTATTACACTTAACGACAGCTTGACGAATTACAGATTTTTATACATCGAAACTAACGCCGGTATTAGCCCTATTTTTGCTTATAGAAATGACAAGAAAAAATATGTCAGTTGTCAGCAGATATTAAAAGATGGGGCGACAAATACCGTGTCCACAATATCAGTCAAACTAGATATAGTTGATGATACACACATCACGGTTCATACTAATGTTATTGACCACGCATTTAGTAGTACGCACCCAGCACTTGACGCTGTGTATACATTAGGCGTTTATGGTATCCCGAGATAATAATGATGAGATATGAAAAAACCCCTCCTAAAATTGAGGGGTTTTATTTTTAGTTAATATAATATGTGATAAAACAATATCTTGTTGAGTTCGGGTTATTTGTTCTTATTGTATAACCATTGCCAAACTTTCCTTTATATGGTTTAGGTTGTTCATTATTCTTTACTGATACGTATCCTCTTGATAATGATGTATGATGCTCGCTATATTCTACTCCGTTAATCTTCATTTTTATTCCTCCTTATATTTACTAGGTTTCCTTGTTTCTATAATTATAATACCACACACCCGTTCATTTGTCAATTATTTTTTCGTGCTTTTTTTAACCAAATGGGGGACGTGTTCTCATTGGGAATAACGAAAGC